>ENA-UESU01001708-UESU01001708.1-human-gut-metagenome-genome-assembly--contig:-NODE-1708-length-15047-cov-6.590782_pt1 | contig 15047 bp, 9 predicted proteins | sample MGYA00243007_ERZ508008 | MGnify/ENA primary metagenome ERZ508008 (study PRJEB26167, sample SAMN06115399) | human gut metagenome | host: Homo sapiens | place: China:Henan | collected 2016-06-23 | study...
GCAAGACGACTACTAACAAAGTAAAGTTCATAAATCTAATTAACTTTTAGATGTATATAATAGGATAGTTGGTCGAAATAGGCAATACCTCTGAATTGCCTTCGACGGACTTTGGTAAGCGATAGGGCCTACCTGACTTTTTATCAAATGATAATCTTTCTCAGCCCGAATACATAGTAAGAAAGCGGGTCGGGTACAGGATAGAAAGAAGTATGTAGAGGCGAATCACCGATTGAAGAATCGGATAGCCAGCACATTCGAAAATAATTCAGCAATAGCAAGACACTCTTGTTACCGGGTACTTGCGTACTGTCCACATTGTCCATATATAAAGGTATAGACGAGAAGTGGTCATATAATATGCTACGGATATCTTGTTTGTGGGCAGTAGTAGGAGCCTGGGATAGGATGCAGCGTTCTTCATCATTGCGTATGAAAGTGCATGATATACCTGCCGCCTGTGCGACGCTGTCGTATAATAATACGCCGAGCAAGACTATCATGAAGTATTTTATGCACTGTCTCATACAACTACTTTTTTCATTCGGCTGCAAATGTATAACAAATATTGGCTATTTTGTTATATAGAGTTGGCAAAGTACTTTGTTTTTAGCACTTTTTTGCCTTATATCAACTTCTTCTCCAGAATTCCGGGGTAAAAAGCAGTAATACGGTGAATAATTCCAGACGCCCCAGAAGCATGAGGAAAGCTAATAACCATTTTGCTATATCGGGCAATGCATTCCATGAGAAGGCAGGACCTGTCTCACCCAATCCGGGACCCATATTACCGATACTGGATACTACGCAACCCACAGATTCTACAAAACCGATACCCAGTCCCATCATGATCAGTACACTGATGATAATAATAACTGCATATATAAAGCAGAATGCCAGTACGGTAGATTGTACGGAAGGTGAAATAACCTGTTTGTTAATCCTGACCGGTAACACTGCATTCGGATGGAGAATATGTTTGAATTCATTACGCGCTACTTTGCCGAGAATAACCATGCGGATACATTTGAGACCACCTGTCGTGCTTCCTGCACAGGCGCCCATCAGCATAACAATGGTTAGTAATCCCCATGTTACAGCGGGCCATAACATGTAGTCATCTGTAGCAAAACCGGTAGAGGTGTGCAGCGAGATAACTTGGAACAGTGATTTACGGAAGGCATCTTCCATTCCCATGGGCTTGGAATAGAAGAGTATGACAGCGATTAAGCCAGTGAACAGTATTACCGACCAGAAATACCATTTCAACTCAGCATCATGAATAACTTTCTTGAATTTCCGGTTGACGAAAAATAACAATAACGTAAAGTTGATGCCGGATATAAACATGAAGATGGATATTACATATTCAATATAGGGAGACTGATAATAAGCCACACTGGCTTGTTTGGTGGAGAAACCACCTGTGCCGGTAGTGGCAAATGCGTGGCAAACACTGTCGAACCAATCCATTCCGCCCAGCATCAGTAAGGCGACAAGAATACACGTAATGCCTGCATAGATACTCCAAATCCATTTGGCGGTAATGCCTATACGTGGATGTACTTTATCGTGTGTCGGCCCGCTGGCTTCGGCTGCAAAGACCTGCAAACCACTGACACCGAATATCGGAAGGATGGCAATGGTAAACATGATAATTCCCAAACCGCCTATCCACTGGGTCATACTGCGCCAGAAGAGAAGTCCATGGGGCAGTGATTCTATGTCATCCAATATGGTGGCGCCCGTACTGCTGAAGCCGGACATTGTTTCAAAGAAAGCGTTGGTGATGCTCGGTATATATCCGCTGATATAAAATGGCAGCATGCCGAAAAGTGAGAATGCTATCCACGCAAAGCTGACGAGTACATATCCGTCCCTGCGTGTTAGTTGGCGATCTCCTCCCTTGCACATGGCTGCCAGAAGTAATCCCGCGCCTGCCGTGATACCTGCCTATACCCAGAAATCTACCAATGCTTCGTCCTGATAATAGAACGAAACGCCGGAACAGGCTAACAGCATCACTGTTTCAAGCAACAGGAGAATACCGATAATCCGTATTACTATCTTAAAGTTAATCACGTAATTAAATTATGAATTATGAATTATAGATTATGAATTATGAATTATGAACGGACTTTGTAGCAAAGCGTGTGGCGCAGCTAATTCATCATTCATAATTAATTAAAGAATTTCTCAATCTTTTTAATCATCATATTCAGGCAGAACACTACTACGTGGTCGCCCGGTATTATCTGGGTATTACCGGTTACTACCACACCTTCACCTTGGCGGATTAATCCACCGATGGTAGCTCCCTTTGGTAAACCGAGGTCTTTAACTTGATGTCTGGTGATTTTAGAATCGGCCTTCACGGTAAATTCTGCAACGTCGGCATTGGCAAAAGTAAGACATTTTACATTGCTGACATCAGCATCCAGCATCATTTGATAAATGTGACTGGCAGTAATCATCTTCTTATTGATCACTGTACCGATATCGAGGCTTTCCGCCATGCCTATATAATCTATATTTTCTACTTCTGCCACTGTTTTGCTGACGCCCATACGTTTGGCTGCAAGGCAGGAGAGAATATTCGTTTCCGAATTGTCCGTCAGTGCTACGAAAGCTTCCGTATTCTTCAGACCTTCTTCAATCAGTAGGTCCATATCACGACCATCACCATTGATAATCATAACTTTATCATCGAGAATCTCCGTCAGACGGTTGCAACGGTTCAGGTCGTTGTCTATGATCTTTACCTGCATATAGTCGGGTACATATTGTGCGGTTCGTACGGCAATGCGGCTTCCACCCATGATCATTACGTTACGTACATCGGCATAATCTTCCTTACCGGCTATCTTGCGTATATAGGGTACATATTTACGGGTGGTGGTGAAATAAACAATATCATGTAGTTTAATTACATCGTCACCACGCGGAATAAGTGTCTCGTTGCCACGTTTGATGGCTACTACGTGATAGGGTTTATCCGTCCCGGCGAGTTGGTGGAGAGGAATATCCAGTATTTCCGCTTTCTCACGCATTTTGGTACCGATCAGTATCAAAGACCCGCCACAAAACTCCCACCATTGGCGTACCCAACTCATACGTATGGAAGATACGATTTCTTTTGCTGCAAGCATTTCCGGGTAAATCAATGAATCTACACCCAGTTTCTTGAAGAATTCTTTATTTTTGGGCAGAAGGTATTCGTAATTGTCAATGCGGGCAACGGTCTTTTTCGCACCAAGGTTGGTAGCCAACATACATGCGGTCATGTTACGGCTCTCGTCGGGAGTGACGGCTATAAAGAGATCTGCCTCTTTAGCCCCCACTTCTTTCAACCCTTGAATGGAAGTAGGTGAAGCCGTGACCGTCATTAAGTCAAAGTTAGAACTGAGAGTGCTCAACCTTTCCTCATTGTCGTCCATCAATATGATGTCCTGCTTTTCGCGGGACAGCAATTTTGCCAAGTGTGTGCCTACTGCGCCGGCACCGGCAATAATAATTTTCATCGCTCCTTTATTATGCTTTCTAATATCCCTTTTTCATCCATACCACACAAGTGATACAACTCCTGTACTGTTCCATGTTCTATAAATGTATCAGGCACACCTATACGTTGTACGTGTGGGGTATATCCATTGTCAGCCATAAATTCCAGGACGGCACTACCCATGCCGCCTTTCCGTATGCCATCTTCAATGGTGATGATGCGGGAAAATGAGTGTCCTATTTCATGCAGCATTTCCTCGTCCAGTGGCTTAAGGAAACGCAGGTCATAATGTGCTATTGATATATCTTTTTCTTTTTCTGCCCGTTCGATGGCTTTTGCGGCAATATTACCTATCGGACCAAGTGTGAGTATAGCGAGGTCTTTGCCATCTTTTAGTTTGCGTCCTTTGCCGACGGGTATTTCTTCCAATGGGCATTTCCAATCTATCAGCGCACCACGTCCGCGAGGATAGCGGATGACGAACGGTCCTTTATCCGGCAACTGTGCCGTGTACATGAGGCGGCGCAGTTCATGCTCGTTCATGGGTGATGATATAGTTAGATTGGGAATGGGACGGAAATAAGCTAAGTCGAACACACCGTGGTGCGTTGGTCCGTCTTCGCCTACCAGTCCGGCACGATCCAGGCAAAGTACGACGGGCAATTTGAGTATGGCTATGTCGTGGATGACGTTATCATAGGCACGTTGCATGAATGAGGAATAGATATTACAGAACGGTTGCATTCCCTCTTTTGCCATACCTCCTGAGAAGGTTGCGGCATGTCCTTCAGCAATTCCTACATCAAAGGCACGGTCGGGCATTGCCTTCATCAGCATGTTCATAGAGCATCCTGTAGGCATGGCGGGAGTGACACCGACAATGCGTGGATTCTGTTCGGCAAGTTCCACAAGGGTTTCACCGAACACATCCTGATAGAGTGGGGGCAGGTTGTGAGTGTCTGCCGTAAAGCGTTCGCCGGTTTCAGGATCAAACTTACCCGGTGCGTGCCAGATACCCGGTGCCTTTTCTGCCGGTTCAAATCCTTTTCCTTTGACCGTATGTAAATGTAGGATTTTCGGTCCTTTCATGTCTTTGATATCCCGCAGGATGCGGGCGATATTCTTTACATCATGCCCGTTGATGGGACCGAAATAACGGATATTCATTCCCTCGAAGATGTTCTGTTGTTGGGCAGCCATCGATTTCAGACTATTGCCGAAACGAATGAGTGCTTTACGGCGGTCTTCATTAAGAATGCCCACTTTGAATAACATCTTGGATATTTTGAAACGCAGTTGGTTATAACGGTTCGAAGTTGTCAGGTTGAATAAGTATTGCTTCATACCACCTACGCTGCGGTCGATGGCCATGTCATTATCATTGAGGATAATGAGAAGATTGTTGGAGCTTGCAGAGGCGTTATTCAATCCTTCAAAAGCCAGTCCTCCACTCATGCTGCCGTCGCCTATTACAGCAACCACATGGCGATCTTTTTCTCCTTTTTCTTCTGCTGCTACGGCCATGCCGAGTGCTGCAGAGATGGAATTAGACGCATGTCCGCAGGTGAAAGTATCATAATCGCTTTCATCGGGAGAAGGGAAAGGACGAATGCCTTTGAATTTCCTGTTTGTGGAGAATGTTTCCCGGCGTCCGGTTAGTATCTTATGACCATACGCCTGATGGCCTACGTCCCACACAATACGGTCGTAGGGGGTATTGAACACATAATGCAGGGCGACGGTCAATTCTACCGTCCCCAGACTGGCTGCAAAGTGTCCCGGGTTACACGAAACTTCTTTTATAATGTCCTGCCGCAATTCTTTGCAGACTTCCGGGAGTTGCTCAACACTCAGCTTGCGCAGGTCTTCCGGGTCAGAAATAGAATTTAGCAAGTTATATGATGCTGTCTCTGTCTTCATCTCTGTTCTGAGGATTACAAATTGCAAAATTAGTAAAAGAAAACGGAAGGGCATTTCCTTTTCGGGGAAAAAATGCGAATCCTTGCTTCTTTAACCTTCGTACATCTGTATTTTACCTTATCACACTTTGTTCATAATCCGAAAGGTATGAATTAACTGCAATAGCTAACTTCTTTCTTAGGCATTCTTATGTTTTTTCCCTTCCAACGGTTAGCTTTTTCCATCCGAATGCTTATTCTTTCCACCATGGAGGTTTTTTCTTTCCACCATGGTGGAAAGAAAGTTTCCCCGTGATGGAAAGCAACTTTCTCCATGGTGGAAAGAATAAGTGCCTACTACGATTTTCCTTAACCGTCGCAGAGAAAAGAGATAAAAGTGGTGATGCGGCGGCTTAACTCCCATAATTCTTTGATTGGCGGATGAGTTATCCTTGCTTTTGTTTGTCCTCTTAAAACAATTTGATTACTTTTGTTGCTGCAATGCATTGCTTGGTTTTCGTATAGAAAACAATCAGCCTTAGCTTTAGCATTTTACGAAATGCAGAAGTGTGCATCTACGAACAAGAAATGCATTGGAACTTAATTAGCACAAATCAAATGGAGAAAGAAAAAAATTCCTTATTTAGCGTAGCGGACATAGTGAAGCGCGCCAAGCGTGTACTGAACTTTAAGACTGATGCTGATCTGGCCGCTTACCTGGGCGTTTCGCGTTCCACACTTAGTAACTGGATTGCGCGTAACAGTACTGACTTTCCGTTGCTGCTGAGCAAGATGAAAGACGTAGACTACAACTGGTTATTGTTGGGAAAAGGAAGTCCTGTATATCAGGCAAAATTATGCAATAGCGAGTACGCGAGGGGAGAAGTAGAGATCGTCCACAATCCCAAAACTCCTGATCTGGTGGGTGATCGTAGTGTAGCGCTTTATGATATCACTGCTGCTGCCAATCTAAAAACGCTGCTTGCCAACAAACATCAATATGTAGTAGGTAAGATACAGATTCCCAGCATTCCCTTGTGTGATGGCGCCCTCTATATCAGTGGAGATAGTATGTATCCCATTCTGAAATCAGGAGATATCGTAGGCTTTAAAGAAATCAGTAGCTTTAGCAATGTCATTTATGGTGAGATGTACTTGGTTTCATTCAATATTGATGGAGATGAATATTTGGCAGTGAAGTATGTGAACCGTTCGGAAATAGACGGTTGCATTAAGCTGGTGAGCTATAATCCGCATCATGAACCGATGGATGTGCCGTTTGCAGCTATCCAGGCAATGGCAATTGTGAAGTTTTCGATCCGGAAGAATATGATGATGTAGAATACTAATTTTCATAATCTATGGATTTCTTTACTCCCGTTGGGTTGCCTTCCGGTTTGCCACCTCTTGTACAGGCAGATAACCTCCTGTTGATGGGGTCTTGTTTTGCTACCAACATGGGGAACTTACTCGTGGATGCTAAATTCCATCCGGATATAAATCCATTTGGGGTTCTTTATAATCCCTTGTCCATTTCGGCTGCCTTGCGTGAGGTGGTGGCAGGTAAGGTATATAAGGAAGAAGATTTGTTTTTCTTCCGCGAATGCTGGCACAGCCCCATGCATCATGGAGATTTTTCTTCACCCTTAATGGAGGAAACTTTACAGCGCATCAATGCCCGCTTGTTGGCGGCACACGAATGCATTCATCAACTGGATTGTCTGATGTTGACTTTTGGTACATCCTGGGTGTACGAACAGAAGATTACGGGGCATGTGGTTGCAAACTGCCACAAGCAACCGGAATCTGTCTTTATTCGTCGCAGACTCAGTGTGCAGGAGATTGTATCCGACTATATTTCCCTTTTCTCCGGTTTGATTGCCCGGAACCCGAAGCTGAAAGTGATTCTTACCGTTAGTCCTATACGACACATACGCGATGGAATGCATGCCAATCAATTGAGTAAAGCTACGCTTTTGCTTGCCATCGACCAGTTGCAGGCTTCTTTTCCCGAACATGTCTCTTATTTTCCGGCTTATGAACTCTTGCTTGACGAGCTTCGCGACTATCGTTTTTATGCTGACGATATGGTGCATCCGTCCCCCCAGGCGGTACGCTATGTATGGGAGAAGTTTGTGCAGACTTGCTTCTCGGAAGATGCGTTAGAGATTATGCAGGAAAGTGAAAATATCAATAAAGCGCTATCTCATAAGCCCTTTCATCCGGAGTCAGAGGAGTATAAGCGTTTTTTAGGACAAATTGTGTTAAAAATAGATCGACTTAACCAAAAATACCCGTACTTAGATTTCCAAAACGAGAAAGAAATATGTCATATACGATTGAAACAATAGCCGAACGCATTGGTGCACGACGTGTGGGGGACACGCCGGCAACTATAGACTGGTTACTTACCGATAGCCGTTCCTTGAGTTTCCCCGAAGAAACTTTGTTCTTTGCCTTAACTACCAAACGCAATGATGGTGCCCGCTATATCCCTGATTTATATTCACGTGGCGTCCGTAACTTTGTGGTTAGCAAAGAAACTTATAAGGCAATTGAAAATGGACAATTGATTATAGATGATTCTATACAACGTGATGATGCGCAGTCAAGTCTCATACCCCAACTCAACTTTTTAGTAGTTGCTAATCCGCTGAAAGCTTTGCAGAAACTGGCGGAGCAACATCGTGAGCAATTCCAGATTCCGGTGATTGGCATCACAGGCAGTAATGGAAAGACTATTGTGAAAGAGTGGCTTCATCAGTTGCTTAGTCCCGAACGGGTAATTGTCCGTTCGCCTCGCAGTTATAATTCTCAGATCGGGGTGCCTCTGTCTGTCTGGCAGATGAACGAACAGTCTGAGCTTGCTATTTTCGAGGCTGGTATTTCTGAGATGGGAGAAATGCGTGCCTTACAGAATATTATCAAGCCAACCATTGGCATACTGACTAATATTGGTGGTGCTCATCAGGAAAACTTCTTTTCTCTGCAAGAGAAATGCATGGAGAAGCTGACTCTGTTTAAGAACTGCGATGTGGTGATTTATAACGGTGATGATGAGTTTATCAGCAATTGCGTGGCCAAGTCCATGCTCAGTGCCCGTGAAATAGCATGGAGCCGGAAAGATATGGAGCGTCCCCTGTTTATAAGTAAGGTGGAGAAGAAGGAGGATTGTACCGTCATCTCTTACCGTTATCTGGAAATGGATAATACTTTTATGCTGCCTTTTATTGACGATGCTTCTATTGAGAATTCGCTGAACTGCCTGGCTGCCTGTCTTTACCTAATGCTTCCTGCTGAAAAAATTACGGAGCGCATGACGACATTGGAACCGGTGGCTATGCGTTTGGAAGTGAAGGAGGGCAAAAACGGTTGCTTATTGATTAATGATAGTTATAACAGTGATCTCGCTTCATTGGACATTGCGCTTGATTTCCTCTACCGTCGCTCGCAAAGCAATGGGTTGAAGCGTACACTCATTCTTTCTGATATACTGGAAACGGGCCAGAATGCACCGACGCTTTACCGGAAGGTATCGCAGTTGATCAACAGTCGTGGTATTGAGCGCATCATCGGTGTTGGAAATGAGATTGCTTCGTGTGCTGCACGGTTTGATATTGAAAAGGCTTTCTATCCTAATACGGAAGCATTGTTGCGTGCTATTTCCCGTGGTGAGCTACGGTTAGAAAATGAAATTATATTGATAAAAGGTGCCCGTCAGTTTGGCTTTGATGCTTTGACGGAAGAACTGGAGAAGAAGGTTCACGAAACGATTCTTGAAGTGAATCTCGGAGCCATGATAGCCAACCTAAATTATTATCGTAGTAAACTGAAACCGGAAACCAAGATGGTCTGCATGGTGAAAGCGTCTGCGTATGGTGCAGGCTCGTATGAGATTGCCAAGACACTACAGGAACATCATGTCGATTATCTGGCTGTGGCTGTGGCCGACGAAGGTTCCGAACTGCGCAAAGCAGGTATTACGGCGAGCATTATCATTATGAATCCGGAGATGACGGCATTCAAGACTATGTTCGATTATAAGCTGGAGCCGGAAGTGTACAGCTTCCATTTGCTGGATGCACTGATTAAGGAGGCAGAAAAAGAAGGCATCACCAACTTCCCTATTCATATAAAACTGGATACGGGTATGCACCGTCTAGGCTTTGCTCCCGAGGATATGCCACGACTTATAGAACGGTTGAAGAGCCAGAATGCTGTCATTGCACGGTCTGTATTCTCTCACCTTGTAGGCAGTGATGCATCTCAGTTTGATGCATTTACGCGTGGACAGATAGAGATGTTTGAAGCAGCCTCTATGCAGTTGCAAGCAGCATTTCCGCATAAGATACTCCGTCACATCTGCAACTCGGCAGGTATTGAGCGTTTCCTTGGAGCACAGTTCGATATGGTACGTCTGGGCATCGGTTTGTATGGTATCAGTCCGATCGATAATACTATTATAAATAATGTAAGTACACTGAAAACTACCATCCTGCAAATACGGGAGGTACCCGAAGAAGATACGGTTGGATATAGTCGCAAAGGGCATCTGACACGTGATTCACGTATTGCTGCACTGCCTATCGGATATGCCGACGGACTAAATCGTCACTTAGGCAATGGTCATGCATATTGTTTGGTGAATGGGCAACGTGCACCTTATGTCGGTAATATCTGCATGGATGTCTGCATGATAGACGTTACGGATATTGAATGTAAAGAGGGGGATATCGTAGAGATATTTGGCGATCATCTGCCCATTACGGTGCTTTCCGATGTACTTGAAACCATTCCTTACGAAGTATTGACAAGCGTTTCTACACGGGTGAAGAGGGTTTACTATCAGGACTGAGATTCGGTTTTACCCTTATTCTTTTCGTTTTAATCCGTGTAAAAGTGTGTAATCTGCAGTGAAACTATTATATTTGCAACAAATTTAAAAAACTATGAATATGACAAACTTACTTTTATTAGGCTTTCTGCCCAGCGGTTCCGAATGGGTCATTATCGCTTTGCTTATCCTGTTGTTGTTTGGTGGTAAGAAGATACCTGAATTGATGAAGGGATTAGGTAAAGGCGTGAAGAGCTTCAAGGACGGTGTGAATGAGGCGAAAGAAGAAATAAATAAGGCAAAGGAGGATATAGAAGAGCCGGCTTCTAAAAAATAATAAGCTACGGGTTACAAGCTACGAGCTACAAGTACCTGCGCTATCATGCCGAAGGTACTTGTAGTTCGTGGCTTGTAACTATTTCACTAGTATGGCAGATAAAGAACTAACCTTTTGGGATCATTTGGACGAACTGCGTCGGGTACTGTTTCGCGTTCTCGGCGTGTGGTTTGTATTTGCAGTCGGTTATTTTATTGCAATGCCGTGGTTATTTGATAATGTGGTGTTGGCACCCTGCCACAATGATTTCATCTTTTACGACGTGCTGCGATACGTAGGAAAAACATTCAATCTTAACGATGAATTCTTTACGCAGCAGTTTCACGTCAAACTGATCAATATAAATCTGGCGGCTCCGTTCTTTGTTCATATGTCCACCGCATTCTGGATGTCGGTGGTGACGGCTACGCCTTATATCTTTTTCGAAATCTGGAGGTTTATCAGTCCTGCTCTTTACCCTAACGAGCGTCGTGGGGTGAAGAAAGCTTTATGCATTGGTACGGTGATGTTTTTCCTCGGTGTACTGTTGGGGTATTTTATGGTCTATCCATTGACGTTGCGCTTTCTCTCAACCTACGAACTGAGTGCAGCCATCGAGAATCAGATTTCTTTAAATTCTTACATAGATAACTTCATGATGCTGGTGCTCTGTATGGGACTGGCTTTTGAATTGCCGTTGGTGACCTGGTTACTTTCACTTTTAGGATTGGTGCACAAATCTTTCCTGCGCAAATACCGTCGTCATGCACTGGTGATTATTGTGATAGTCGCAGCTATTATTACGCCAACCGGCGACCCTTTCACTCTGACAGTGGTTTCCATTCCGCTTTATCTGCTCTATGAGTTGAGTATCCTGATGATTAAGGATAAGAAAACTGACACGGACGAGGCGGATGAAGATAAGGAGGAATAATGCAGGAAGAGGTACGGGAATACTATCACTTCTTACTTACTGTCTGCCGGGATGAAAATATTCCATTAACAACGGCTTACCGTCAACTTCGTGAATTTCTGGAACGTCTTTGTCGTACACAGATGCCGGACGGTAGTCTGCAAATGACTGACTTGTCTGCACGTATCAGCTTTGTAGCCTCGAAAGCCGGACTGTCTGTTGTGGAACAAAATCGCTTACATACTTTTCGCCTGACCTCCAATGCTGTTCTGAACCGTTTGGCTGAACCCTCACGGGAGAATCTGTTGAGAGACATCAAGACATTGACTTTCTTTGTGAAGAAGCTTACGGGAGAGGAGATACCGGCGGAACTTTACCGCTTGCTTCCCCGTGCGGATGCTACTTATATCGTTTCTCCACTTGCTAAAGAACGGGTACGCCGGATGCGTGTTTGTTTTCAATATGCCGATGATACGTATTTATATGTATTACCTGTAGATGTCGTTGCTGATGAACCGTTACGGGTGCGATATAATGTACCGCAGGTGAATGAGGAATTTGCAGAAACCTGTCAATTGTTATGGCGCCATGCGCAGGTCAATCTATTGGATGTAGCTGTAGATGAGGCAGGTGTATTGACACCCTCTTTTATTATTTTAGAACCGGATTATCTGTTGGATATCAGTGCTCTGGCAGAGTGTTTTAAAGATTACGGGCATCATCCGGCCAATTATCTGCTGGCACGTTTGCAATCTCCCGATAATACACGTCCTCTTTTGCTCGGTAATATTGCCAATCTTTTCCTGGACGAATGGATCTATGCGAAAGAGGAGCCGGACTATTTATCCTGCATGAAAAAGGCTTTCCGCACTTATTCCATAGAGTTGGCTGCATGTGCCGATTTGCTGGACAAGGAGAAAGAAAAGGAATTCTTTGCCGATTGTAAACGACACTTCGAACATATCCGTCAAACGGTGACTGAAACTTTCCGGACTCCCGGTTATGAACTGGATAAAACAGATGCAGTATTGGAACCTACCTATATATGTGAAGCACTGGGGTTGCAAGGACGTCTGGACTATATGCAGCGCGATATGTCTTCCTTTATAGAAATGAAGTCGGGCAAAGCCGATGAGTATTCTATCCGGGGCAAGGTGGAACCGAAAGAGAATAATAAGGTACAGATGTTATTGTATCAGGCAGTACTGGAATATTCTATGGAAATGGACCACCGCAGAGTAAAGGCATATTTGCTGTATACACGTTACCCGTTGCTATATCCTGCCCGTCCATCGTGGGCGATGGTACGGCGTGTGATGGATGTTCGCAACCGGATTGTGGCGAATGAATATGGCATGCAATTACGTAACAGTCCTCATTATACAGCGGAATGCCTGAAAGCTATCAATCCAGAGACACTGAATGAGCGTCATCTGAATAACACGTTATGGAAACGCTATCTTTATCCGTCCATCGATGCAGTGGCACAACGTATCCGGATGCTTACTGCATTGGAACAATGTTACTTCTATACACTCTACAATTTTATAACCAAGGAATTGTACACTTCAAAATCAGGTGATATTGATTATGAAGGGCGTGCAGGAGCTGCTGCTTTGTGGCTTTCCACACTTGAAGAAAAGCGTGAGGCGGGGGAGATACTATATGATCTGACGATCACAGAGAATCATGCGGCAGATATACATAAGGCATATCTTGTATTGGCACGTCCGGTTAATGATTTATCTCTGCAAGTTTTACCGAATTTCCGTGAGGGTGATGCCATTGTCCTCTATCAACGCAATCAAGATACGGACAATGTAACCAATAAGATGGTATTCAAAGGGAATATAGAGCGAATCACCGACCGGGATATCCGTATACGTCTTCGTGCTTCGCAGCAAAATGCTTCTGTGCTTCCTCTGGAGAGTCACTATGCCATAGAGCATGATTATATGGATACTTCTTTCCGCAGCATGTATCTGGGACTTTCCGCTTTCCTTTCCGCTAACAAGGATCGCCGGGACTTATTGCTGTCTCAGCGTGAACCGGAATTTGATACTTCTTTTGATGCCCGTATTGCAGCCGCTTCCAATGATTTTTCCCGCATTACCCTGAAGGCACAAGCAGCCAGGGATTATTTTCTTTTGATAGGTCCTCCGGGCACCGGAAAGACTTCCCGTGCTTTGCGTGGTATGGTAGAAGCTTTCTATCGTGAAGGGAAACAGATATTGTTACTTTCATATACAAATCGTGCAGTGGATGAGATCTGCAAAACCCTTTCTGTAATAACGCCTGAGATTGATTTTATTCGTATCGGAAGTGAGCTCTCTTGCGATCCTCCTTTCCGTTCCCGATTAATAGAGAATGTGCTGGAAGCCTGTTCTACACGTCGTGAAGTACACGCATGCATAGAAGGTTGTCGTGTTTTCGTTGGTACTGTTGCTACCTTCTCATCTAAAACGGATATGTTTCGTCTGAAGACTTTTGATGTGGCTATTGTGGATGAGGCTACCCAGATATTGGAACCACAATTGTTAGGGCTTCTTTGTGCAAGAGATGTGGCTGGCAACAATGCCATCGGCAAGTTTATTCTTATCGGTGATCATAAGCAATTGCCTGCCGTTGTTCTTCAATCCGAATCGCAATCTGAAGTATGTGAAGAATGTTTGCAGAGTATCGGTTTGTATAACTTGAAAGATTCTCTGTTCGAACGTCTCTATCGTACAGTCTCTGCCGATCACTCGTCACCAACTACTCAGCGTTTTTACGATATGCTTTGCCGGCAGGGACGTATGAATGTGGAAGTAGCTCAGTTCCCTAATCGTGCTTTTTACGGCGGATTACTGGAAGCTGTCGGTTTGCCGCACCAGCAAGGTAAACTTGTGCTTGCTCCGGGGCTGGAGAGTGATGAATTTGCTGATATATTAGTGCATCGGGTAGCTTTTCTTCCCTCGGTGCCGGAGACTCCTTCACAATCAGCGAAGATTAACCATTTCGAAGCACGACTTACAGCGCGGTTGGCCGCTTCCGTTTACCGACAGTATGAAGCAAGCAATTCTGGGTTTAATTCTGCTTTGACTTTAGGCGTTATCACTCCTTATCGTAGCCAGATAGCCCTTATAAAGAGAGAAATAGCTGCTTTGGGAATTCCTGTTTTGAATGATATTCTGGTGGACACCGTAGAACGTTTCCAGGGGAGTGAGAGGGATGTGATTATTTATTCTTTCTGTGTAAACCGCACTTATCAACTGAAATTTCTTGCCAATCTTACGGAAGAAAAAGGAGTCTGGATTGACCGGAAACTAAACGTTGCGCTCACTCGTGCCCGCAAGCAGCTATTTATGACAGGGGTGCCTCACTTGTTACGACAAAATCCTATCTACGCCGATCTGCTCGATACGGTTTTATAAAGCTTTACCAATTCCATTTAGTAAATCTTAAATGTTCCTCAATTCTTTATATCTTTTATTAATATCTCTGAATGGAATAAACCCCTATATTTGCCGAACGTTTTTTTCATAGAGATTTAGATTTAAGGTTAGAAGAATTGTGGAAGTCGTGAGACTTCCCTTTTTTTCATC
>ENA-UESU01001714-UESU01001714.1-human-gut-metagenome-genome-assembly--contig:-NODE-1714-length-15017-cov-9.615529_pt1 | contig 15017 bp, 9 predicted proteins | sample MGYA00243007_ERZ508008 | MGnify/ENA primary metagenome ERZ508008 (study PRJEB26167, sample SAMN06115399) | human gut metagenome | host: Homo sapiens | place: China:Henan | collected 2016-06-23 | study...
AGAAAAATGAATATGGAGCAAAAGTTTTTTTCTTGTTTGAGGCTGCACAGTTTGGAATTGATTGGAAGAGTTTTGATTTGAAACTAGGATAGTTATAGCTTGTTATCATGATATTTTCCTTTCTATATTTATTGGTAAAACTTATAAAAATAAAATTTGCTAAATTTTAGAATTTACAATACTTAATGAGCTTTTGTGTTAAGTTTATTTGTATAAAGGAGATAAGAAAATGGAATTTAAATCAAAGATAAAGACAATTGAATGGGTGGATACATATTCAAAAATGGTTGATCAGACAGTCATTCCTTATGAATACAAGTTTGTGAATATTACATCAGGCGATGAGATGTTTGATGCTATTAGAAATATGATTGTAAGAGGCGCACCGGCAATTGGGATTGCAGGGGCTCACGGGGTAATTTTATACGCTCAATCTCTTGCAAAAGAAAATCTTTCAAGAGAAGAGTTTGTAAAGAAGCTTATAGAAAAAGCGGAATATATGAAAACATCACGACCAACAGCTGTAAATCTTATGTGGGCTTGTGAAAAACAAATCGAAGTGATTAGAAATTCTAAATCAGATATTAAAGGTATTATTGAAGAGCTCAAGGTAAACGGTATAAAGCTTGAAAATGAAGATATAGAGATCAATAAAAAAATTGGCGATTTCGGAGCTGAGGTTGTTCCTAAGGGGGCAGCTATTTTAACCCACTGTAATGCAGGTGCTCTGGCAACAGTAGGTTATGGCACTGCTCTAGGGGTTGTGCGTTCTGCATATGCAAAAGATAATACAATTCAGGTTTTTGCTGATGAAACAAGACCGCGTCAGCAGGGTGCAAGGATCACAACTTTTGAGCTTGCAATGGACGGTATTCCTGTAACTCTTATTACTGATGGAATGTGTTCATATTTTATGAAAAAAGGTATGATTGATATGGTAGTAGTTGGCGCAGATAGAATTGCTGCAAATGGCGATACTGCAAATAAAATTGGAACTTACACCGTTGCAATTGCTGCAAAATACCATAATATTCCATTCTATATTGCAGCTCCTTTATCTACAATTGATACATCAATTGCTACTGGAGCGGAAATCCCTATTGAAGAACGTTCGCATGAAGAAGTTACGCATATTAACGGCAAAAGAATATGTGCAGAAGGAGTAAATATTATAAATCCTGGGTTTGATGTGACTCCGCATGAATTAATATCCGGTATTATAACAGAAAAGGGAATTCTAAGACCGGATTATAAAAAATCGATTGCAGAAGCCTTTCTGGCATAACAAATTTATTTTTTATGGTTTTTATAATACTGAAAAGGAGAATTAATTATGCACATATTACCAATCACAAGCGCTAAACCTCAGTCAAGACCGAATTTTCATGCAAGAGTACCAAAACCTCTTGTAAAACAAATGCTTAACAAGCTAGAACCATTAACAAATCTGGAGATTAAGTCGGTGAGGGGATTGGTTTATACTGTTCCGGCCATGGCCGCTGCAAAATTATATGCGGCGGATGCTGATAAGGAAGCTAGTGAAAAGGAACTATCTGCTATTGCAAGAGCAGAAAGACTTCCTTCCAAAGAAGAATTATTAAAAATGGACGATTTGAGTTTTATTGAAACAACAAGTGCTCAAGATAAAAACGGAAAAACTATTTTTCATGTAGAAGGAAACCTTGAACCATTGAAAAGATTTTTCGATACATGTACTAGCGAACATATTGCAGAAACTTTTTTGAAAACTGATAATCAAGGAAAAACTGCATATTTAGCAAATAAAGATGAATACATGAAACATGAAATGCAGAATAAACTTACTAGGACTGCTGCTTTTGGTGATATTCCTATTGACAAATCTATTGAGCTTTTAGAAAAAAATAAACTCAATAAAAATCTTATTAAATTTATGAAAGCAAGAGCAGAAAAAACATCAAATTCTAATATTATTAAAGTTAAAGAAGCTTTGTATAATCAAATCCTGGAAAGCAAAGGCGATAAAGTTAATGTGGAAACATCTGATGCTACTTATCTTGGATTGCCAATAGCTGAAGCTGCAAAATTCTTTACTCCAGATGAAAAAAACTTTGATTTTGAAAAACTGGACGCTGATTATCTAAACAAGGCAGATTCTGATGAGTTGCAGATACTTTTGAATTCCGCATTTTCTAGAGAAGAGGTTGATGCTATTCAAGATATATGTAGAAACTGGAGAAGTGTTAATAAGAGATTTGCAGGTGAAATGATATCTGCAATTGATCTTTCCCGACCAAAATCGCAGCACATTGATATAATGCTACACTACATGCAGCCGAATGAAGTTAAAGAGCTTTATGAACGAACTGATAGCGAGATGCAGGGATTAATGCATCATGCTGCTAATGCGAGCAGAGTGAAAGATGACTTTAGAACCAGCCTTGATACACTTACACACTGCTTATCCGGTGATGATGTAGAAGAAATCATGTTAACCAAAGACATAAGAGGAAATATTCCTGCCACTATTACAGATGAAGCTGCTATTATTGCGATGGATTATTTTAAAGAAAACCCTGAACTTGTTGCAAAAATGCTTGTTAACAGAGATGATTTTGGTGCAGGAATTCTGTTTGATACATCTGAAATAAAAGTTTTAGAAAAGGCTTTTGAAGTATTGAAGAATAATCCGGATGAACTTGCAGATATATTAATGCTGTGTAATGCAAATGGAGATACAGCCTATACCTATCATAAAGAAATGGGGCATTCAAAAGAGATAAAAAATGCTTTAGAAGAAAAAATAACCGAGTTGGCAGTAGATTCTGATTTATCGGTGAAAGAATCAATAAGTCTTTTAGAAATAAATGAGCTTCATCCGCAAATAGCAAATTATCTGAGATATCAGAAATAAGAATAATAAAACCGGCGGCGATTTTAAATCGCCGCCGGTTTGTTTTTACTCTTTCATTTCTTCGAATTTACCGGTTTCTTTGTTGTATTCGTAATATGTTCCGTCTTTTTCAGCAATGAACGGTTCTCCTGGTACGACGTTTAGGCCAGCCTCCTGTAATGCAATTTTTGCATCTGCCTCGACAGCTTTGTCGTTAGTGCGGTCAATTACATTTCCAGAAGTTGTGAAGTCGCATTCTTCATCGCCTTCTTCGCCAGCAGGGAATTCTTTAAATTCTTCTGTTTCAGGATCCCATACATATAAGAAGGTTCCAAATGCAGTTTCTTTCAGGTAAGCGCCATCTCTGTCAGAAGGTGTTAATCCAAGTTCTTTAGCTTCTGCATCTCTTTTTTCGGTATCAACAGCTTTTGATTCTGGATAAGTAACAGGTTCGTCTACGGCAGTATCATTATCAGCTGCTCTTTCTTCTTCTGCAGCAGTCATTTCTGCATCCATTTCGTCAAATTTAGCGTTGATTTCTTCCATAAGAGAATCTTTGCCGTTGTATTCTTGTATCTTCTGTGTCAATTCACTGTAGTGACCTGTGAATAAGCTTCCGTCTTCATATGTGAATTCTTCATTGCCGTTTTGATCGGTATTTTTGTATACTTTTTTACCGTTTGCATCTGTATAGACTTCGCCCTTATCTTCGATGACCGGCGCACCCATAACAGCCTTAAGGTCTTTTTCTTCTCCTTCGTATTCTTTGCCATCTTCGTACTGGTAAACGGTTTTGCCTTCTTCATCAACGGTTTTGTATACAATTTTACCGTCTTCATCTTTGAACATTAAACGGCCTGTTGTATCGGTCATCTGTTTTACTTTTGTTGTGTCAACATTGGCTGTTTTGCTGAATTTTTCAGTAGCATCTTGTATAAGCTGTTTGGTAGCCTGCATTAATTCAAATGTTGCCATTTGAAGATTTTCTAAGTCTGTCAGACCTTCACCTTTTCTAAGCTTTTTCTGAAGAGCATCGTATTGTTCCTGATCAATGTTAATTTCAGATGTGCCGTCATAGTTGTACATTGCTTTTAATCTATTTAATATTGCAGATGCGCGCTGTAATGCAACAGCCTGTGCTGCTAACTGAAATTCACTGGTAGCTTTTGCCGCAAGCGCTTCTTGTGCAGCTTTTTGTGCTGCTCGGGCTGCTTCCTGAGCCGCAAGTGCTTCTTGTTTTGCTTTATCAATTTCAGCCTGAGCTTCTTCATCTAATTCTTCACCTTTAAGCTGGTTAAGTTCTTCCCAGGCTGCTTCTAACTCAGCTTCCATTGCTTCAATGGTTGGCTGTAAAGCTTCTGCCATCTGCTTATAAAGGGCAGCCTGTTGATCTATAGCTGAGAGCTGTCCTTGAAGTTTTCCAAGCTGCTGAGATAATTGAGCTTTTTCAGATTGTTTCTGAGCCAATTGTTCATTAATCTGGTTCAACTCTTCATTTATAGCTTCCAGAGCTGCATAAGCTTCTTCTAATTGTTGATTTGCAGTTTCAAGATCAGCTTCTGCCTGTGTAACTGCTTCCTGAGCTTTTTGAAGCTCTTGTTCGGCTTTTTCGACTTCTTGCTGAGCTTTTTCAAGTTCCTCTTCTGCAGTTTTTAAGGCCTGTTCTGCTTCTTCAAGCTGCTGCTGAGCATCTTCAACAGCCTGTTTTGCCTGTGCAACTTCTTCTTTCTGTGTATTTACAGCATCAAGTGCTTTTTGTTCTGCATCTTTACATTTTTGTAATTCTTCCTGTGCAGCCTGAAGTTCCTTTTCTTTTTCGGCAAGGTTAGCTTCAGCTTCTTTTACTGCCTGCTGAGCTGCTGCATATGCAGGGTTTGGCACCTGAACGGTGTAGGTATATGTTGTACCATCTGCACTTGTTCCTGTACGTGTTTCAGGTATTGTAGACGGGGTGCTGCTTAAAGTAGCCTGTGCTGAACTCAAAGCTGACTGTGCAGAGTTAACTGCTTCTTGAGCGCTGTTAACCTTCTCCTGTGCTGCACGTGTTGCTTCTACTGCTTGCTTGTAGTTTTCATCTAATTCTGCAAGTTTATCTTGAGCTTCTTGATATGCAGTTTCTTTTTCTTCTAAAGCTGTTTTTGCATTCTCTACCGCTTCTTCTTTTTCTGTAACTGCGGCTTCTGCTGTTTCTAATGCTGCTTGCTTTTCTGTAACATTAGTTTCTGCATTTTCTAAAGCTTCTTTCTTTTGTTCAACGTTTTCTTTCGCTTTATTAACGTTTTCCTGTGCAGTTTGTTTATTTGCCTCTACTTGACTTTTACGGCTTTCTAATTCACTTATTGAACTATCTAATTGACTGACAAGTGTTTGAACGCTTTCAGCAGCTGCTGTTATAGAAGATACACTGTTTTTGACATTTTCAGCTTGCATTTCATAACTTTCAGCCTGAGCCTTTAAATTTGTAATAGAATCTGTTAATGTCTTAATTTTCTCTGTTAATTTTTTAATTTTTTCTTCTTTAGTTTCTCCGGTACTATCTACATTGTTTGCTCCGGTTGTTTTTGAAGAAGAACTGGTTCTTTGCAGGTATGGATTGTATCCATTCCCATTAACATTCATTGACATTTGCGCTCCTTTCTTTTGATGCACATCCATTATTTAAAACGTATATGTTATCTATTACGGTATTTTTTTGAAAAACTTTAGTAAAATTGAACAATTTGTTACACAATGTAACAAATTTTAACAAATTGTAATACAAATAGTATTCAAAAAACGAATACAAAACTAAGAAAACAGCAATAATCCTGCCGTTACAGCAGGATTATTGCTTAGTAATTTAAATATTAATAAAGACAATATTTGATAGCTTCAATCATCGATTCAGGATTAGCTATATTTTTCCCTGCAATATCAAACGCAGTTCCATGACTTGGCGAGGTCCTAATGATATCAAGGCCGATTGTCATATTTACTGTTTTTTCAGAAGCAATTGCTTTTATAGGGATTAAGCCCTGGTCATGGTAACAGGCTATATAGCAATCATATGGTAGTTTATCACCTTTTATATAATTCTGCACTGCCTTTACAAACAATGTATCAGCAGGAAGCGGATTAGTTATATTAATACCTCGTTTTCTAACGGCTTCGATGGCCGGAAGAATTTTTTCATCTTCTTCTTTGCCGATAATACCGCTTTCTCCAGCATGAGGGTTAAGTGCACATAGAGCAAAAGAAGGTTTTTTTATCATTAATTTATTCTGGAAAAAGCTTCTTAAGCGTTCTGTTTTTTCGATTATAATCTCTCTGGTAATAAGACTGCTTACATCTTTTAATGCACAATGCCTTGTTAGTAATAAAACTCGAAAATCTTTAGATACAAATAGCATTTCTGCTTTTTGTCCGTCATGAGCAAGAAAATGTTCAAGTACTTCTGTTTGACCTTCATAAGCGTGACCGGCCAGATTCATTGCTTCCTTTGATGTCGGAGCAGTAACAATAAATTTAGGCTGTAATTCGCAAGCTTTTTCTAATGCCCTGAATGCAAAATCTCCGGCATACTCTGAAACTTCTCCCGGTACGACCTTATGCGGGTAATCCAGTTCTACAATTTCATAATTATTATTTAACACGCCATAACAGTTGAGAATTTTAGAGTTAGAAACCAATACAATATCTTTGGACGGAAGGTTCAATAAATTTAATGCTTTAATTGTTATTTCCGCTCCAATCCCGTTTGGATCTCCGGTTGTTATTACAATTTTGTTTTGATAATTATTCATGATGTTTAAAATAATCTAATATTTCTATTAAAGTCCTTGTGTTGCCAAGATTGCCGGATTTGGTAACAATCCACCTTCCGTGTGTATCAACGCATAATGAAATTGCCGGTGCAACTTCATCAATGAGTTTAAGTTCATTTGAATTTATACTTTTGCAGCATTTGTATGATGTTTCTCCGCCCAGAGTTATGAGAATTACATTAATCTGCTCAAGAACTCTGCGTGCAAGCTCTGCAAGATAGTCCGTAATCATTGATGAAAGCTTTTCTTTGGTTAATTCTGCATTAAATGAATCGTCAGAAAAGCCGTCAAAGTTTGCTATCAAATGCGAAGTATGTACTGCAACTGTTACTCCGCTGTTGAGGTTATTTATAATTCTTTCTACAATGTCGTTATTAACTCCTTCTAAAATATCTGATGTTTCTAGAGGTATAAAATTAACATCATTGTAATCATCAGATTGCTCAAGTTTATGTATTTGTTCTGCTGTTATGTTTGTAGCAGTTCCTGAAACAATAAACTTTGGCAATTTGGGTAATTTTACAGACTCTCTTTCTTTTTCAATACCAGAAAGCCAGCTTTTGCCCAAAACTTGAGCTCCGGCAGCAGTTCCGGCCGGAAGAAGCTTTTTGTCACATTTTTTTATTGCAAGAGCAAGCTGTTCAATGTCTGTAATAGATGTAGAGTCTGCAATAATAAGCTTTTTACCGTCTTTTATAAGCTCGTTGATTTTTATTAAGATAGGGCCTGCTCCGTTCATTATTGTTTTCAAATCAATAGTACCAACAAGCTCTTTTTGTTTTTCTTTTAGTTGTGAACGCAGAAGTGTTGGTATATGGGATTCTAATATTGGAGAATGCGGATCCATTGCAATTTCAGTTCTTCCAATCGGCACACCTTTTAAGAGATGGTAGCCTCCAACTGTAATTCTCCCTTCCTGCGGAAATGCCGGTATAATGATGGCTGCGTCATAACCTAGAATGTCAAGCATAGTAAGAGTTTCTAATGCAATATGCCCTCTTAGTGTGGAATCTATTTTTTTGTAATAGTACTCAAACGAGAAGTTTTCAAGAAAAGATTTAACAGCCCGTTCAACTTTTTCAACAGCTTCCCATTCATCGATGTTTCTTGATTCAGTTGACAATGCCCATACTTCTGTTTCTTCATTTTTTTGAGGTATATATTCTCCATCGAGCAATATTCTTGTATTGGCACCTCTTAAGTGAAATTGCAGAGCTGTATCATTTGCTCCTGTCAGGTCGTCTGCTATTATTCCAACAATATCAGTAAAAATCATTACTCTGCGTCTCTTTTTGAACCTAATAATCTAACATTATTTGCTACAATAAGAAATCTTTCTCTTTCCTCGCCTGTCTGATCTGTCCATTTGCTAATGGAAATTCTGCCGTCAACAACTACCTGACGGCCTTTTTTAATATATTCGCCTGCAAATTCAGCCTGTTTATCCCAAACTTCGATATTATACCAATCTGTTACTTCTTCTTTTGTTTTAGAATCCCAGCGGCCAACAGCCAGCGAAAATGTTGTTTTAACTTTTCCTGATTCAAAATATTTAATTTCAGCGTCCTGACCGGCTCTTCCAATGATAGTTGCTGTGTTCATTAACCTTCTCCTTTAAAAAAAATTATAAAAATATTATACCATGTAATATTATTGAAGCAGACAACTATTAATAATTGTAAATTTTTTACGGCGAGATAGCAAAATTTAAATTTATAGGGTTTGAGATAATATATTTTAAGGAGAATTTTACGTGATATTAAGTATAGGTTTGATTGACTCAATGTCAAAGGTTTCTGCAACTTCCCTGAAAAAAGATGCTGAAAAAGACAGCCCTGCTGTGTTAAATACTGAAAATAATAAGCTTTTAGGCGTTCCTAAGAGTTATATTTCCTTTAAGGCAAAGGACAGCAGTAAGATTAATTTTACAGATGACGCACAGCGTTTATTTGACAGAGCAAAAGAAATTGCTGAAAGTTTTGGACATTCAGAAATTTCAGCTGCACATATAATTCAGGCATCTATAGAAGAAACTGACGAAAACCTTTCACAGCTTGATGAAGAATTGTTATCTACCGGTGTTGTTGAGTCTGTATCAACATTAAGCAAGCTTATTAATAACTATACTAAAAATAATATGCTGCAAACTGCTGGTGCAAGAGATTATATGAATGACTTAATCAATGATTTGCGTGAGGATAATGCAGCGTATATGGATACTATTCCAGTAGAAGCAAAGGTCGAAAATGTAAAGCTTTCTGCTTCTATGGAAGAAGAATTGAAGGCTGTTGAGGAAAAAACTCATGCAGTCGATTCTTACATGCTTCTTGGTACTGCTATAAATGAGATTTCTAAAAAAGGGGGCACATATACACAGCAATTTTTGCAGGGAGCTCTGAGTTACGGTCTTTATAAAAACATTGAGGACATTAAACCTAATTATATGAAAATATATGATAATAGGGCTATAGAAGTATGGAATAAACTGGCTCTTGGGTCAAACTTAAATGTTACTTACGATGATGCAAAAGAAGCAGAAAGAATTACTGCAAGTATAGTAAATACATTGAATGCAGAAAAGCATGGAAATTTTAACACTGAAAATACACATATCTTTGCAATGTCTAATGATATAAAAGATACCGAACTTATGGATGAGGTAATGAATCAAAAAACACTAAATCCTGAAATGCAGAAAATATTTCTGGTAGATTTGGACAGACTTCTTGTAAATTCTATGCAGGCTAATGGTGAAATTAGCTATACAAATGGCCTAAGTCAGGCAATTGCCAGTACTGATGATAAGTTAAAAATTGTATTTTTCCAGAGCAGTGATGTTTATTACAAACTTGTAAAAGACCCTACATTGAAATCTTTGTTTGATAACTTTTTATCATATTCAATACCTCCGGTTCAGTCGTATGAAGCACAAGCATTATTGAATAAAAAGATGCTTAAAGATGTCCCTCTTCCTTTCACATCAGATGCAAAGGATAGAGTTATTTATCATGCAGGCCGGATGAAAGGAATTTTTCCTGATAAAGCTGTTGACTTAATGAAACGTGTTTCCGGATATTATGCTAACTCAAAGAAAAAGATTACAGCTAAAGAAGTAGATGAATTTGCACAGATTGCCAATGAACTATTTGATAAATCTGCAAAGCAGCCGGAAGTTATATATGATACAGGTAAAACTCTTGCCTCAATGTATGGAAAAGAAACTACAAAAAAGGACATTGAGGCTATAATAAGACAAATAAAAACAGGTAAAATAGGTACAAAAGGTCTTTTAATATATTCAAAAGACCCTGAAGCTGGTTCTGGGCGAAAATACACTGCTGAAACAATAGCGGGAGAAGCAAAAGTTCCGTTCCTTTCAATAAGTTCTTCGGACTTCGCTGTCTCTGAGAGAGACAACGAAGGTGTTTCTATAGAAACACCTAAGAATGCTATGAGCAGAATTTTTACAGAAGCTAAAAAAGCTGCCCGGCAGAATCAGTATAAAACAGCTATTATGTTTATTAACAATTTTGAAGAATTTGCTTTCTCTGGCCCGTACTTGCCTGGTTACAGACAGGCAATGTCACAGCTTACGGATGAAATGCAAAAAGCTGTTTCTGAGGATGTAAGCATTCTTGTAATAGGTTCTACGGAAAAAGATTATGCTGATTTGATTCCGGAGGTTGTTAGAGGGTTTAATCAACATATAGCTGTCGATTCTCCTGCATTTAATAAAGCTTCAAGAAAAGAAATTCTTGAAAATAGAATAAAAGAATCAAAACTGCCTCTAGCATATAGAAAGCTTGAAGACAAAGAACACATGATGGATAAGCTTGTAAAACTTACCGAGCATATGTCGTTTGTGGAGATAAAATCTCTTATAGAAAAAGCCGAGCAGATTATGTATGAACGAAATAAAAGCAAGGCATCAATAGGCGAGTTTATAGAGGCTTATCTACAAATGCTGACAGGAAGGACATCACGTCCAGAAATGCCTATGTATAATAAAATAGTTACCACTTCTCACGAATGCGGGCATGCAACAAATCTTGAAGTAATGAATGATATCATGCAGCGTAAAGGTAAGCCATGGCATAATTCTGAAAATGTTAATTTTATAACTCTTGATCCGAGAGGTAATTTCCTTGGTGCTGTTTTTGAAAATAAAACAGATAATACTGACTACCCGTTTGAAGCTATGTTTACAGGGCTTGTGTGTACTTACGGCGGATATTCATGCGAAAAGATGTTTTTTGACATGGATGGTTCTGTAGGTATTTCTCAAGATTTGGCTCAGGCAAGTGCTGCTGCAAAACGAGGAATTGAATATTGCGGATTTGGTTATAATACAGGGAAAATTTCAAATGCAGCGAATATCAAATCCGGAAAATATCAGGAACTTGTATTCACCGATATGAATGTTATTTTAAAAAATGCACAAATGGCTTCTGATTTAATTACAGAATGCTACAAAAAATTTAATGATTGGTTTACGCAAAAGTATTCAAAGCTTATTGGAACAGATGATTGTATGGTTGACGGGGATGATTTTAGGAAATCTCTTTCTGCCTGGAGAAAATCTTTACCAGAAGCTCAAAAGGAAGAAATAAGCATAATGGAAGATATTATTATGGATATTATTGATTCTTCAAAGAAGGGAAAAATATACGGTAAGATTAAACAGGTTGTTAAATAAAAAAAGAGCGGTTTTAAAACCGCTCTTTTTTATTATTTTTTCTTTTCTTCTTTTTTGACCGGTGCAGGATTTGCTTCTTTTACAGCTTTTTTCGGGTTATAAGATTCATTTAGATATTCAATCTTGGCATTTTTCATCAAACCTTCTGTAAGTTTTTTCAAAACTTCGATTTGTTTTTGTGTTTCCAGATAGAATTTTATCTCATCTTTTACCTTAGCAAATGGAGTAGAACCAGCTTCCATTCTGTCAGTAACTTTGATAATGTGGAAACCATATGGAGATTGAACTAATGTTTCGCTTACAGTATTAGGTTTCATGCTGAACGCTGCATTAGCAAATTCAGGAACCATAGCTTCTTTTGTAAAGAATCCGAGTTCTCCGCCGCGTTCTCCGCTTGCTTTGTCGTCAGATTTCTTTTGTGCAATTTCAGCGAAGCTTTCCGGACTTTTCTTAACTTCTGCTAGGATAGCTTCTGCTTTAGCTTTTTGAGATGCAATTTGTTCATCAAGCTTTTGATTTAACTCTGTAGTATCAATATTCGGATTTTTAGCTCTGATTTGCTGAATTATTTCAAGTGTGTTTGCAGAAACAAGAATATGTGAAGCTCTTACCTGTTCACCATGAACAAATTCGTTTTTATGTGTATCGTAGTACTTTTGAGCATCTGCGTCTGTAACTTTAATTTTTTCAACTGAATTTACTAATTTTCTGATTTTGATTTGAGTTTTTAAATCATCAGTAAATTGAGAATTAGAAACGCCTCTTTGTTTAAGAAGTCTGTTTAATTCTTCTTTTGAGCCGACTTTATCAATAATAGTTTTTATTTCGTTCTGAACATCTTCTTCAGTAGCGGTAATACCGCGTTTTGCAATTTCTTCATCAAGAAGAGATTTTATTATAAGCTCATGAACAATTTTATCTTTGAAAATCCCGAACATTGGATTTTCATCTGATTTTACAAAGTTTTTTGAACCGCCAAATTGCTTCAAGAAAGATTTATCAATTCCTTCATCAAAAGCCTTATCAAATTCTGATTGAGTAATTACAGTATCATTAACTTTAATAATACCTTCTGATTTTTGCATTAATGTACAGCCGGAAAACAGCACTGTTGATAATGCTAAGCATGTCAGTAATTTTTTCATTTAATACTCCTTATATAAACTCTCTACTGATATTTATTTATGGTTTCTTTTATATAATAAAACAAACCAGATAAAATGTTAAACATTTCTTCGAATGTTAAGTTCTGATTGTTAACAAGGAGTATTGATTTCCCATCCTCACAGGTTTTTGGGGCGACTGTAAATTTAACTCTTCTTAATATAGTTTTATCTAAGCCCTGCTTAATAATGTTCCACTCATACGGAGTGAATGGAGAATACACGCGTATATCATTTCCGGCCTCACGGATAATTGTAATTCCGCAGTCCGTTGCAAGAAGTCTTATTTTGATAAGTTTGATAAGGTTTTCTACCTCTTCCGGTATTCTTGAAAAACGGTCTTTCCATTCAGAAATAATATAATCAAGCTCTGTTTCATTTTTTACATCCGAAAGCCGTTTATATTCAATCATTTTTTGTTCTCCTGAACCGACCCATTCATCAGGAATATAAGCTGTAATATTTATATCAACAATAGTAGGCTTGTTAGCTTTAACTTTCTCGCCCTTAAGCTCATTAACTGTTTCTTCCAGAAGCTGGCAGTAAGTATCAAACCCGACATTAATCATATGTCCATGCTGTTTGGTGCCTAAAATATTTCCGACTCCTCTTATTTCAACATCACGCATTGCAATACGATAGCCGCTTCCAAGAGTAGTAAACTCCCTTATTGCTTTAAGTCTTTCTGTTGCCTCCTGTGAAAGTTCTTTATTTTTCTTATAGAAGCAGTAGCAGTAAGCTTGTTTTTCACTTCTTCCGACTCTTCCTCTAAGCTGATAGAGCTGCGCTAATCCGAGCTTATCTGCTTCATGAATTATCATTGTATTTGCATTTGGAATATCAAGACCATTTTCTATTATTGTTGTGCACAACAGAATGTCATAATCATGATTATCAAAACCTATAATTACGTCCTCAAGGTGTTTTTCGCTTAATTGTCCATGCCCGACGGCTATTCTAGCATTTGGCACAAGCTTTTGCAATTCAAGCTTGAACTCTTCAATTGTTTCCACTCTGTTGTATAAATAGAATACCTGACCATCTCTATCAAGTTCATTTACAATAGCGTTTTTAACAGTCTGCTCATTGTACTCTCCGACAAATGTTTTAATAGGAAGCCTGTTTTGCGGAGGTGTATTTATGACGGAAATATCTTTAATTCCGGAAAGCGACATGTAAAGGGTTCTAGGAATAGGTGTTGCAGACATTGAAATTATATCAATATTTTCTCTGAACTCTTTTAACTTTTCTTTGTGCCTTACGCCAAACCTGTGTTCTTCATCTATTACAAGAAGCCCTAAGTCTTTAAATATAACGTTGTCCTGCAATAAGCTGTGTGTAGCAATTACAACATCACATTTGCCTGTGGCAAGATTTTTTAAAGTTTCTTTCTTTTCTTTAGCACTTCTAAATCTGCAAAGTAGTTCTACATCAATTCCAAACGGCTTAAATCTTTCTGAAACAGTCTGGTAATGCTGTAATGCAAGGACTGTCGTCGGGACAATTACGGCTACCTGCTTAAGCGAAGTTACTGCTTTAAACATAGCTCTCATTGCAACTTCTGTTTTGCCAAATCCTACATCGCCACAGACAAGTCGATCCATAGGGTTTGGACTTTCCATATCAGCCTTAATCTGATTAATTGATTTTAACTGATCTGGTGTTTCTATGTATTCAAAAGTATCTTCCATCTCAAGCTGCAGCGGAGAATCCGGAGCAAACTCAATGCCGGTTTTCATTTTTCTTCTTGCATAAAGTCTAAGTAGGTCATAAGCAATTGTTTCAACTTCTTTTTTGACTCTTGTCTTGGTATTTTCCCAATCACTGCCGCCCATTCTAGAAAGCTTAGGCTTGACCTGTCCGGAACCTCTGTACCGGCATAGCATGTTAATTTGTTCGGCTGGAATATGGAGCTTATCTTTGTTTGCATATTCTATAGTCAGGTAATCTTTTAACTGCCCGTCAAATTCCTGCTTGGTAAGCCCTTTATACACACCAACACCGTGAATCGAGTGTACAACATACTCCCCTTCTTTGATATCATTAATACTCTCAATATATTCGGCTTTTTCTTTGTAATGTCTTTTTCTGTTGCTCGGAACTTCCTTTTGACGCTTATTAAAAAGTTCTCTATCTGTAAGAAGCAGTATCTTACCGTCTTGTATTTCTGTACCCTGAGAAGTAATATTTTTTATAAAATTAATATCAAAAATGTCGTAATCAGAAAGAACCTCTTTCACTCTCTCCTGATAATCAGTTGCTATAGTAATTTGATACCCTTTATGCTCTTTTAAAAACTTTGCAGCTTCATCCATATCAGCATCAAATACCTGAACATTTCTTGCGTCTATATCAATAACTTCGTTGTTTTCATCAGACAGAAAATTATTAAAATAAATCTTTTGCATACCGGCAGTTATAATTCGCTATTCAGTACCGGAGGTGACGAAACCTTAAAACCCGCAGACACGAAAGCCAATCGT
>ENA-UESU01001728-UESU01001728.1-human-gut-metagenome-genome-assembly--contig:-NODE-1728-length-14950-cov-4.713575_pt1 | contig 14950 bp, 9 predicted proteins | sample MGYA00243007_ERZ508008 | MGnify/ENA primary metagenome ERZ508008 (study PRJEB26167, sample SAMN06115399) | human gut metagenome | host: Homo sapiens | place: China:Henan | collected 2016-06-23 | study...
GGGGCCATCGCCCAGGCGGGCGAGGTTAAGGGAAAGCGGGCCCGCGCCGCCACCTCTGACTGGATGGAGATCGAGAAGCAGCGGGGCATCTCCGTCACGTCCTCCGTGCTGCAGTTCCAGCACAGCGGCTTCTGCATCAACATCCTGGACACCCCTGGCCACCAGGATTTCTCCGAGGACACCTACCGGACCCTGATGGCCGCGGACTCCGCCGTCATGGTCATTGACGGCGCCAAGGGTGTGGAGCCCCAGACCCGGAAGCTGTTTAGGGTCTGCGCCATCCGCCACATCCCCATCTTCACCTTCATCAACAAGATGGACCGGGAGACCAAAGACCCCCTGGAACTGTGCGAGGAGGTGGAGCGGGAGCTGGGCATCGACACCTATGCCGTCAACTGGCCCATCGGCTCCGGCAAGGAGTTCCAGGGCGTCTACGACCGGGAGAAGCAGCGCATCCTGTTCTTCCAGGCGGAGGAGCGGGGCAAGAAGGTCGGCTCCGCCGAGGTGGCCCTGGACGACCCGGCGCTGGAGGACATGATCGGCGCACAAAAGGCCGCCGCCCTCCGGGAGGAGGTGGAGCTGCTGGGGGCCGGACGGGAGTTTGACATGGAGGCTGTGCGGAACGGCACCCTGTCCCCCGTGTTCTTCGGCTCCGCCCTCACCAACTTCGGCGTGGAGCCGTTCCTGGAGGAGTTCCTCCGCATGACCACGCCGCCCCTGCCCCGTGTCAGCGACCAGGGGGAGGTGGATGTGTTCAGCGAGGACTTCTCCGCCTTTGTGTTCAAGATCCAGGCCAATATGAACAAGGCCCACCGGGACCGGCTGGCCTTCATGCGCATCTGCTCCGGCAAGTTTGAGCGGGACACGGAGTATTTTCATGTCCAGGGCAACAAAAAGCTGCGCCTCTCACAGCCCCAGCAGATGATGGCCGCAGAGCGGGAGATCATCGACGAGGCCTACGCCGGGGACATCATCGGCGTGTTCGACCCCGGCCTGTTCGCCATCGGCGACACCATCACCGTGCCGGGGAAGAAGTTCAAGTATTCCGGCATTCCCACCTTTGAACCGGAGCACTTCATGCGGGTGTCTCCCAAGGACACCATGAAGCGCAAGCAGTTCATCAAGGGCACGGAGCAGATCGCCCAGGAGGGCGCCATCCAGATTTTCAAGCTGCCCGGCGCCGGCCTGGAGGAGGTCATCGTGGGCGTCGTGGGCACCCTGCAGTTCGACGTGTTCCAGTACCGGATGAGGAGCGAGTACGGCGTAGAGCTCTACATGGAGGGACTGCCCTACGAGCACCTGCGGGTCATCACCGCCTGCCCCTGCAAGCCGGAGGATCTGGTGCTGTGCACCGGCGCCGCCCTGCTGGAGGACTTCAAGGGCCGCCTGCTGGTGGCATTCGGCGGGGAGTGGTCCGTGGGCTTTCTCACCAAGCACAACCCCGGCCTGGAGCTGGCCGAGTCCCTGTCTGTCTGAGCCTGAAACCGTCCGCCGGAAAGAGGCGGACGGTTTTTTGTTTTTCTTTCTTCCGGCTGTCACCTTTTCGGCGGAAACCGCATCCTAATAAGTGACCGGTCAAACGAACCCAAAGGAGCGCTCAGTCCCGCCATGACAAATTTTTTGTTGGACAAATAAATATTCTGCGACCAGGTAATCCGAAACCAGGAGACCATGTTCCGCACTGCCAAGGCTATCCTTCACCAGGACGAAGATGCGGAGGACGCCGTGCAAGAGGCCATCTGCGCCGCCTATGCCGGCCGCGGCAGTCTGCGGGACCCGGCGCGGTTCCGACCCTGGATCCTGAAAATTCTGGTCAACAAGTGCTATGAGTTCTGCCGGAAGCGGAGGACCACGGTGGACCTGGCGGATATCCAGGACTTCCTGCCGGCTCCGGCGGCAGACCAGGCGGAGCGCCTGTCTCTATGGCAGGCGGTCATGGCGCTGAACAGCGACCTGCGGGCGGTCGTGACCCTGTTTTATTATGAGGACCTCTCCATCCGGGAGATCAGCGCCGTTCTGGGCATCAGCGAGGCGGCGGTGAAGACCCGTCTCTCCCGAGGGCGGTCCCGGCTAAAACAACTATTACACGAGGAATGAGGTGCGCAAGGTGGAGCCATTCGACAAGCGACTGAAAGAGCGGGCGAAGCAGGAACCCTTCCCCCTGCCGGAGACGTATGCCGGAAAGGTGCGGGACACCTGCGCCGCTTTAAAGGAGACGAACATGAAAGAAAACAAGCAAAAACGTTCCTATCGCTGGCTGGTCGGCGTAGCCGCGGCCCTGGCCGTATTCGTGGCCATTCCCAATGTATCTCCCGCGGCGGCTGCCGCCATGGAAGAAATCCCGGGGCTGGGCGCCGTGGTGCGGGTCATCACCTTCCGGGATTACCAGTATGACGATGGTCACAGCACTGCCGACGTCCACGTCCCGGAGCTGGGCGGCAGCGGCGCTGCAGACGAGATCAACGACCAGGTGCAGGCCTATACCGATCAGCTGATCGCCCAGTTCCAGACGGACTGCGAGGCTGCGGGCGAGAGCTACCAGGGCCTGGATGTGACCTCCTCTGTGGTGACGGACAGCGATACTTGGTTCACTCTGCGGATCGATGCCACGAGGACCGAGGCCAGCGGCTACAATTTCACCCGATTCTACCACATCAACAAAGCTACGGGTGAAGCCGTCACCCTCAGCGATCTGTTCCGGCCTGATGCGGACTACGTCTCTGTCCTGTCCGCGGAAGTCCTGCGGCAGATGGAGGAGCAGATGGCCGCGGACGCATCCCTGAGCTATCTGACGGACGAATTCACCGCTATTGACCCGGAGCAGAGCTTTTACTGGAACGCCGACGGCGATCTGGTTCTGGTGTTCGACGAGTACGCAGTGGCTGCAGGCTACATGGGCATGGTGGAGTTCACCATCCCTCAGGATGTGTACAGCGCCCTGCTGAAGTGATCGCGCTCCCCCATAAACCTTTATACGCATTGGGCGCATCGTAGATAAGGGCAAATGCTGTGGTGAAAGGTCTGGCGCATCGTTTCCGGTTGCCCCAAAGGAGCGGGGAAAGATGCATTCAGTTTTCTGTGGTGCTTTTGTATAACAGAGAACAGCGGACCGCTTCAGCGGTCCGCTGTTGTTTTCCCGGTTTACTGGGCTTGCTCCATCCGCCAGACGATGGCGGAGATCTGGCCCCGGGTCAGAGTGTTGTAGGGCTTGAAGGTGCTGGTGCCGTTGCTGAAGTAGCCCTCCACGATGCCTGCGGCATTCAGCGCCTGGACATAGGGGTCCGTGGTGTCGGTGAAGGGACGGACGCTGGACAGGTTGCTGATGCTGAGGCCCATGGCCTTGGCCGCGATCTGGCTGACCGCCAGCCGGGTGATGGGGGCGTTCAGGTTCACGCTGCCGGACACCAGCCCGTCCGCCTGCGCCCGGGCCAGATAGCCGCTGAACACGTTGGAGTTCACCGGCTTCTGCTCGTCATAGCCAGCGGCCAGCATGATGAGCTTCAGCGCCGCGCCGTAGGTCACCTGGTTGTCGGGCTTGAAGGTGCCGTCGCTGTATCCGTCGATCACGTCGGCGTCGCTGAGCTCCAGTACATATTTATAGCACCAGGTGGAGGAGGTGATATCAGAGAAGTCCTCCATAGCGCTGACAATGCCCAGGCAAAGCTTGCCGCTGGCAATGGGATCGCCGCTGCTGTTGCAGGCCACATAGGGGATTTCCACAGATCCGGTGAAGCCGCTGGCCGGCACGAACCGCAGCTGGCTGATCCGCTCGCTGCCGCTGGAGTAGCCGTACAGGGTCTCGGTGTCCGCCCGCTTGGAGGTGCCGCTGCCCACGTAGATGACACCCTCGTTGGTGGCGGGCAGTTCCAGCAGCTGGATGCTGGCCAGACCCAGGCCGCTGGACTGGGCCACCGCCGTGTAGATGGAGGCGGCGGGGAAGGTGACGGCCGTGTTTCTGGGCGTGGGGCCGTAAACGTCGGGCACCTCGCTGAGGTTCACGCTGATGAGGATGGTGCCGGACACAGAACGGCTGCCGGAGCCGTAAGCGGTGAAGGGGATCTGGGCGCAGTAGTTGACGCCGCTGGGTATGTATGTCAGCTCGCTGAGGGCGTGCTGGCTGCTGGAGGGACTGAAGTAGAAATCTATGTCGTCGCAGTTGTCGTCGGTGATGCGCAGGCTGCTGGAGCTGCCGTAGCTGCTGGTACCGTAGTAGTTGTAGTACAGGCTGCCGTAAGTGGGCGCATCTTTAAAGGTGACATACTGCAGGGTATAGCCGGGGTAGCTCTCCTCAAAGAACCGGGCGATGTCGTTGGCGTTGATCTGCACTCGGCCGCTGTAATCCGTATAATAGCGGATATCGCCGCCCTCTGCGGCCACGCCGGTTCCCCCCACATCGCCGATGGCGATGGCCACGGTGCCGTAGGCCTTGTCGCCGTCCTCACCGTAGGCAGTGAAGTCCAGCTCCACCACCTTGCCGTCGGCGTCCCTGTCCGCCACAAAGGTCAGGTCATCCAGGGTGAAGTCCTCGTCGTAGAACAGGTCCTTGCTGTCGTAGTAGAAATAACCGTCGTCCAGGTCGCTCTCGTCAAAGTACGTCCGGTCATCATCGTAGTCGTAGCTGTACAGCTCGCCCCAGTCGTCCAGTCCGTCGGCGTCGGTGAACCGTACATACTCCAGATCGTCCCCGGTCTCGTCATCCAGGAAATCCCAGAAGTCGTCCCGGTCAAAGGTCACGCTGTCGTCGGGATCCACCTCGTAAATGATGTCGCCCTTCACCTTGGTGCCGGTGCTGCTGCCCTTGCCGATCTCAATGGTGAGGGTGGCGGAGATCTTGTCGCCTTTCACGCCGCGCATGGTGACGTCAAAGGTCAGGGTGTCTTCATCGGCATTCCGGTCCGCCGCAAAGGTCAGCGTGTCCAGCTCGAAGTCATAGTCGTCCCAGATATCGTCCTCATCATAGTAAAACACGGCGTCGTCCAGGTCACTGTCGTTCAGCTCGTAATCCCGGGTGTAGTCGTCGGAATCGTATCCGTCGGCGTAGAAACAGCCGTAATCGTCAAAGTCGTCATAGTCGGTGAACTCCACGTATTCCAGTTCGTCGTAATCCGACTCGTCGTAGAAGAAATCGTAGAAATCCTCCGCGTCCAGCGTCACATCGTCGTCCGGGTCCACCTGATAGGTCAGGTCGCCCTTGCTGCTGGTGCCGCTGCCCTTGCCGACCTCGATGTACAGAGTGCCATATACCTTGTCACCGTCCACGCCGTGCATGGTGAAGTCAAAGGCCAGGGTGTCCGCGTCGGCGTTCCGGTCGGCGTAGAACGTCAGCGTGTCCAGTTCAAAGTCATAGTCGTACCAGACGTCGTTCTCGTCGTAATAGAACATGGCATCGTCCAGATCGCTGTCATTGAGCTCATAGTCCGGGATATAGTCATCGCTGTCGTATCCGTCTGCACCGAAATATCCGAAGTCATCGAAATCATCGTAGCTGGTGAACTCCACATACTCCAGCTCATCATAGCGGCCGTCTTCCTCGTTAAAGAGATCCCAGAAGTCCTCGGCGTCCACCGTCACATCGTCGCCGGGGTCCACCTTGTAGGTCAGCTCCACGTCGCCGGAGCCGGAGCGGGAGCCACCCTCCACATCAATGCGGACCGTTGCATAGAATGACCCTTCGTCGCCGTACAGCCTGACATCAAAATCCAGTGTGTCGCTGTCGATGTTGTCATAGGTCTCAAACCGCAGCGTGTCCAGGTCGATGTCGTAATCGTCCGCATCAGCACGGTCATAGTAGAATTCGTAGTTCTCCAGCGCCTTGGAATCCACGTCGTCGAACCCGTAACGGTCAAAGTCCTCGAAGGTAAAATAGCCGTAATCGTCAAAGTCATCATAATCGGTGAATTCCACGTATTCAAGGTATCCGCCGTTGTCGTCCTCATAGATTTCCTGAAAGTCATCCGCATCCAGCCAGACGCCGCTGTCCTCGTCCACATCGTACGTCAGATCCGCCGAGGCCGCAGACGCCATGGGAACGGTTCCGGCCAGCAGCGCCAGCGCCAGCAGACACGCCGGGAGCTTTTTCTTCCAAAATGTTTTCATAGTCCTCTTTCCTCCATCATATTCCAAAAAGCTTGCTTCCAGCTTCTATCTCTCTACATGTAACATACCGGGAAAGTGCCCGGCAATCATGAACAAATTATGAACTTTTCGCCATTCGGGAAAAAAGATTCCGGTCCGGCCGCATCCTGGAAAACGAAATTGTCCCCTGAAATACACAGACGGCCCGGGATTTTCCGTTTTTTTACGGGGTTTTCTTTACATACAAACGTTCCTCCGATATAATACTATGGCTAATGAAATTTGAGGAAGTGGAGAGAGCACATGGCTTTGATCGAATACGACGAATATAAGCAGAGGCTCCGGGACCTGGGGCCCGAGCTGGAGAAGCTCTCCGCCGCGCTGGACATGGACAGCGCCCGCGCGGAGGCCCGAAAGCTGGAGGACGAGACCGCCCAGGACGGCTTCTGGAACGACCTGGAGCGATCCCAGAAGGTGCAGCAGCGCCTCAAGCAGCTGCAGAACAAGATCGCCCGCCAGGACAAGCTGGTGACCGAGTGGCAGGATCTGACGGCCCTGTGCGAGATGGGCCAGGAGGCGGAGGATGAGGAGCTGCTGGAAGAGCTGAAGTCCGGTTTCCAGACCCTGGAGGAGAAGATCGAGGAGTCCCGGATGGCCACGCTCCTCTCTGGGGAGTACGACGGCCACAGCGCCATCCTGACCTTCCATGCCGGCGCCGGCGGCACCGAGGCCCAGGACTGGGCCCAGATGCTCTACCGGATGTACACCCGCTGGACGGAGCGCCACGACTTCACCTATCAGATCCTGGACTATGAGGACGGCGACGAGGCGGGCATCAAATCCGCGTCCATCGCCATCCAGGGGGACAACGCCTACGGCCTTTTGAAGAGTGAGAACGGCGTCCACCGGCTGGTCCGGGTGTCTCCCTTTGATGCCAACGCCCGCCGGCAGACCAGCTTTGCCGCGGTGGAGGTCATGCCCGAGATCGAGGATGACGACGAGGTGGAGATCCGGGAGGAGGACATTGAGATGCAGGTCTACCGGGCCAGCGGCGCCGGCGGCCAGCACGTGAACAAGACCTCATCCGCCGTGCGCCTCATCCACAAGCCCACGGGCATCGTGGTGGCCAGCCAGCAGGAGCGCAGCCAGTTTCAGAACAAGGACAACTGCATGAAGATGCTGCGGGCCAAGCTGGTGGAGCTGAAGCAGCAGCAGCACGCGGAGAAGATCTCCGATATCAAGGGCGTGCAGATGAAGATCGAGTGGGGCAGCCAGATCCGCTCCTACGTGTTCATGCCCTACCAGATGGTGAAGGACACCCGCACCGGCTATGAGACCGGCAACATCGACAACGTCATGGACGGCGATCTGGACGGCTTTATCAACGCGTATCTCACTCAGCTGGCCACCGGTGAGCTGAAAAAATAAATCGTCCACGCATCCTTCCGGATGCCCGGCTTTCCGGAGCCGCAACCTAATAGAGAAATCAAAATATGAGACGTGGCGCGGGGTGGTCCCCGTGTCACGTCTCTCTGAATGAGAAAGGATGTTGGAATTTCCATGGCAGAAAAATTCCCCCAGGGCGCGGCGCCCCAGGAGAACAAGATGGGCGTGCTGCCCATCGGACGGCTGCTGACCAACATGGCGGTCCCCATGATGATCTCCATGCTGGTCCAGGCCTGCTACAATGTGGTGGACAGCGTGTTCGTGGCACAGATCAGCGAGGATGCCCTGAATGCCGTGTCCCTGGCCTTCCCCCTGCAGAACCTGATGATCGCCTTCGGCGCAGGCACCGCTGTGGGCATCAACGCGCTCCTCTCCCGGTCCCTGGGAGAGAAGAATCAGGCCATGGCGGACCGGGCTGCCAACACGGGCATCTTTCTGGCCCTGTGCAATTTCGCGCTATTCGCCCTGATCGGCATCTTCTTCTCCCGGACCTTCTTTGAGCTGCAGGCCGGGGGAGAACAGGTGATTATCGACTACGGCGTGGATTACGCCTCCATCTGCCTGGGCTGCTCCATCGGTATTTTCAGCCAGTTCTGCTTTGAGCGGTTGCTGCAGTCCACCGGCCGCACGTTCCTGGCCATGTGCACCCAGCTTACCGGCGCCCTCATCAACATCGTGCTGGACCCCATCCTGATCTTCGGCTGGTTCGGCCTGCCCCGGATGGAGGTGGCCGGCGCCGCCATTGCCACGGTGGCAGGGCAGATTGTGGCTGCCGCCGCTGCCCTGGTGCTGAACCTCAAATGCAATCCGGACATCCACATCCTGCCCCGGGAGATCCGCTGGCACGGCAAGGTGGCGGCGGAGATCTACCGGGTGGGCTTCCCCTCCATCGTCATGCAGTCCATCGGCTCCGCCATGGTGTTCGGCATGAACAAGATCCTCTTCTCCTTCACCAAGACGGCCACCGCCGTGTTCGGCGCATACTTCAAGCTTCAGAGCTTCGTCTTCATGCCGGTGTTCGGCCTGAACAACGGCATGGTGCCCATCGTCAGCTATAACTACGGCGCCGCCAGCCTGCCCCGGGTGAAGCGGACCATCAAGCTGACCATCTGCACCGCCATGGCCATCATGGCTGTGGGATGCCTGATTTTCCAGCTCTTCCCCCAGCAGCTGCTGATGTTCTTCAACGCCTCGGAGGAGATGCTCTCCATCGGCTCCGTGGCTCTGCGGATCATCTCCGTGTCCTTCGTGCTGGCGGGCTTCGACATCATTGCCGGTTCCGTGTGTCAGGCTATCGGCAACCCGCTGTACAGTCTGATTACCTCTGTGTGCCGCCAGCTGGTGGTGCTGCTGCCGGTGGCATGGCTGTTGTCCCACACCGGCGTCCTGACGCTGGTGTGGCTGGCCTTCCCCATCTCCGAACTGGTGTCCCTGGTACTGAGCGCTATCTTCCTGCGCCGGACCATGCGGGCCGTTGCCGAGCGGATCGGCAGCCGGGCGGCCTGACTCCAGAGAAAAGCAGCGGCGGAACGGCAAAGGCCGTTCCGCCGCTGCTGCGTCAGCTGTTGAGAAATGCGTCCGGGTCCACAGCTTCCCCATCCTTTGCAACGGAGAAGTGCAGGTGGGCGCCCTGGGCGGCCTCCGCCGCGGCGGTGGTTCCCACTGCGCCGATGGTCTGCCCGGCGGACACCGTGTCGCCCGTCTCCACGGCGGGCTCCGCCTGGAGATTGGCATAGGTGGTCTCATAGCCGCCGCTGTGCTGGATCACCACGGTGGTGCCCATCAGGGGATCGTCGGTGATGGAGGAGACCGTCCCGGCGCAGGCGGCCAGGACGGCATCGCCTTCCGCCGCGGCGATATCCACCCCGTCGTGGGTCCGCCAGTCGTCCAGCGTCTCATTGTACAGCAGCTGGTCCACGGAGAATGCCGTCAGCACCTCTCCCTGGATGGGCAGGACCACCACATGGGGCTCCTCTGCCACCACGGGCGTGTCATCCACCGGGATGGTCACCTCCGGCATGACGACGGGCTCCGTCTCCTCCTCCGGTTCCTCCGGAGGCACGGTCTCCACCACCGGTTCGTGCTCCGGCAGGTCCTCCACCGGTGCGGAGGCTGCCGTGTCCGGGCCGGTGGGCGCTTCCGTCTGGGCCGGTTCCCCAAACAGCAGAAAGTAGCCGCCCACGCCCACCGCCAGGACGCACAGGGCTAGGACCGCGTAAAAGCCTGGCCCGCCCAGCAGGGATTTGACTTTATTTGCCATGTATCATACCTCCCTCGATCTTGGGTCTGAGGGAAGTATGGGCAGGATTTCCAGGAATTATACAAAAAGAGACCGCTGGAAAGCGGTCTCTTTTCTCTCAGAAATTGGTCACTTCACGATCAGCGTCTTGCCGTCCATCTCCTCTGGACAGGCCAGGCCCATCACGTCCAGCATGGTGGGGGCAATGTCCGCCAAGCGGCCGTTGGGGCGCAGCTCGGTCCCCGCGCCGCAGAGAATGAAAGGTACGGGATTGGTGGTATGGGCGGTCATAGGGCTGCCATCCGGCTCCGCCATCTGCTCGGCGTTGCCGTGGTCGGCGGTGATCATGGCGATGCCGCCCATCTTCAGTGTGGCGTCCACCACCCGGCCCACGCAGCTGTCTACGGTCTCCACGGCCTTCACCGCCGCGTCATAGACGCCGGTGTGGCCCACCATGTCGCAGTTGGCAAAGTTCAGAATGATCACGTCATAGGCGCCGGACTCGATGCGCTCCACGCACTTGTCCGTCACCTCCGCCGCGCTCATCTCCGGCTGCTTATCATAGGTGGCCACCTTGGGGGAGGGCACCAGTACCCGGTCTTCACCGGGAAACACAGTCTCGGACCCGCCGTTGAAGAAGAAGGTGACATGGGCGTATTTCTCCGTCTCCGCGATCCGCAGCTGGGTCATGCCCATCTGGCTGAGATACTCCCCCAGGCCATTGCGCACCGTCACCCGGGGGAAGGCCACCTCCACATTGGGCATGGAGGCGTCGTACTCTGTGTTGCACACGAAGGTCACGGGGAAAAACTGGCGGGTGAAGCCGTCGAACTCCGGGTCCACCAGGGTCCGGGTGATCTCCCGGGCCCGGTCGGGCCGGAAGTTGAAGAAGATCACGCTGTCATTGTCGGAGATGGTGCCCTCGGCATCACAGACCACGGGTTCCACGAATTCGTCGGTGACGCCCCGGTCATAGGACTCCCGTACCGCGGCCACCGGGTCTGGATTCTGCACGGCGCCCTCGCCGTACACCATGGCGTCGTAAGCCGCCTCCACCCGGTCCCAGCGCTTGTCCCGGTCCATGGCATAGTACCGGCCCATGACCGTGGCGATCTTGCCCACGCCGATCTCCCGGCACTGTGCCACGGTCTGCGCCACAAAGTCTGCGCCGGAGGTGGGGGATACGTCCCGCCCATCCAGAAAGGCGTGGAGATACACATGCTCCAGGCCCCTTCGCTTCGCCAGCCGCAGCAGGGCGAACAGGTGCTCCAGGTGGGAGTGGACGCCGCCGTCGGACAGCAGGCCCATCAGGTGCAGGGACGTGCCCTTCTCCAGGCAGGCGTCCATGGCGTGCCGGTAGGCGGGATTTTCATCAAAGCTCCCGTCGGCAATGGCCTTGGTGATCCGGGGCAGGTCCTGGAACACCACCCGGCCGGCGCCGATGTTGGTGTGACCCACCTCGCTGTTGCCCATCTGCCCGTCCGGCAGGCCCACGTCCAGGCCGGAGGCCCGGAGCGTGGTGTGGGCATACTCCCGGAAAAACTGGTCCAGCCGGGGCGTGGCGGCGGCGCGGATGGCGTTGCCCTCCGTCTCCTGCCGCAGGCCGAAGCCGTCCATGATGATGAGGGTTGTTGGTGTTTTGTTCATTGAAATCTCGTCTCGCTCGCTTTCTCACAAAACCGCTCTGCCGGAGCTCACTCCTGGTTGGCTGCGTTGATGATGTCCACGAACTGGTCGGGCTTCAGGGCGGCACCGCCGATCAGGCCGCCGTCGATGTCCGGCTGGGCCAGCAGCTCCGCCGCGTTCTTGGGGTTCATGGAGCCGCCGTACTGGATGGTGACGCTGCGGGCCACCCGGGCGCCGTACAGGCTGCGGATGGTGGCACGGATGTTGGTGCAGACCTCGCCGGCCTGCTCGGCAGTTGCGGTCTTGCCGGTACCGATGGCCCAGATGGGCTCATAGGCGATGATGCAGCGGCGCAGCTTGTCGGCGGGCACGCCGTACAGGGCGCTCTTCACCTGAAGGGCAATCCACTCGTCGGTGATGCCGGTCTCCCGCTGCTCCAGGCTCTCGCCCACGCAGATGATGGGGTTCATGCCGGCGTTCAGCACGGCGTGGACCTTCTTGTTGACGGTGGTATCGGTCTCGCAGAAATACTGCCGCCGCTCGCTGTGGCCCACGATGACGTACTTCACGCCCAGGTCCTTCAGCATGTCGGCGGAGATCTCGCCGGTGTAGGCGCCCTTCTCCTCAAAGTACACGTTCTCGGCGCCCACGGAGATCCGCAGGTCCTTGAACGCCTTGGCGGCGGTCTGAATGTTGCAGGCAGGGACACAGATCAGGGTGTCGCACCACTTGGCCCGGGGCATGATCTTCTTCAGTTCCTCGGCGAATTTCTTCGTCTCAGTGGCGGTCATGTTCATTTTCCAGTTTCCGGCGATAACCGTTTTGCGATATCTGCGATTCATGGTGATCTCTTCTCCTTTATGTCTTCATCTATCCGCAATCGCGTTCTCCGCGATCTGATGCGCAGGTTTTGGCCATTTCCAGGGCATTTTCCCCGAAAGGCCCTTTTTTTTATACAGAATTCCAGCCCGTTTGTCAAGTCAAATGAAGCGCGTTTGGGGACGGATTCGGCGCGGCCGCCGCAAGCGGCCGCAACATTCAAATCCATTTTCGCCTCAGGGCGCGCGTGGCGAAAATACTTTGCCTCAGCCGCCCTGGGCGGTGTCACCAGTCCGCAGATTGGTGAGGAGGAATGTAAAGGGGGGACACAGTCCCCCTCTTTAAGCATCCGGGAGGCAGGCCACGCGGGGCAGCTCTTTGCCCTCCAAAAATTCCAGCGGCGCGATTGACGGCTCCGGGAGGAACCGGGAAACGCAATGCCGCAACGGTGGATCGGCGGCACAGCAGCTTACTGATCAAGGAGGCAGGCCACGCCGGGCAGTTCCTTACCCTCCAGGAATTCCAGGGAGGCCCCGCCGCCGGTGGAGATGTGGGTCATCTTGTCGGCGTAGCCCAGCTGCTCCACAGCCGCCGCGCTGTCGCCGCCGCCGATGATAGTGATGGCGTCCGTACGGCTCAGGGCCTCGGCCACAGCCTCAGTACCCTTGGCGAAGGCCGGGAACTCAAAGACGCCCATGGGGCCGTTCCAGATGACGGTGCCCGCGTCCGCCACGGCGCCGCAGTACAGCTTCACCGTCTCCGGACCGATATCCAGGCCCTGCCAGCCGTCGGGGATCTCCCCGGCCTTCACCACCTGACTCTTGGCGTCGGGGGCGAAGGCGTCCGCGCAGACGGTGTCCACCGGCAGCAGCAGCTTTATGCCCTTCTCCTTTGCCTTCTCCACCATCTCATTGGCGTAGCTCTCCCAGTCGGCCTCCAGCAGGCTGTCGCCCACCTTGCCGCCCTGGGCGGCGGAGAACGTATAGGCCATGCCGCCGCCGATGATGATGGTATCGGCGATGTTCAGCAGGTTGTTGATGACGCCGATCTTGGAGGAGACCTTGCTGCCGCCTAAGATGGCCACCAGGGGCCGCTTGGGATCGGCGATGGCACCGCCCAGGAACTCCAGCTCCTTCTGGATCAGGAAGCCGGAGACGGCGGGCAGGTACGCCGCCACGCCGGCGGTGGAGGCGTGGGCCCGGTGCACGGCACCGAAGGCGTCGGACACATACAGATCCGCCATGTCGGCCAGCTTCCTGGCCAACTCCGGGTCGTTCTTGGTCTCGCCGGGCTCGAAGCGGGTGTTCTCCAGCAGCAGGATCTGTCCCGGCTGCAGGGCGGCCGCCTTGGTTTGGGCGTCGGGGCCCACTACGTCATGGGCGAAGATCACTTCCCGGCCCAGCAGCTCGCTGAGGCGCTTCGCCACCGGGGCTAGGCTCAGCTTGGAGTCGGGGCCGTTCTTGGGCTTGCCCAGGTGGGAGCAGGCGATGACCGCCGCCCCATTCTCCAGCAGATACTGGATGGTGGGCAGCGCCGCCACGATGCGCTTGTCGCTGGTGATGGCGCCGGTCTCTTTGTCCTGGGGCACGTTGAAGTCACAGCGGAGCAGGACCTTTTTGCCCCGCACCTCCACATCCCGGACCGTCTTTTTATGGGTATTCATCTGAGATGTCCTCCTATCTGATCTCGTTCCATTGGATTCCTCATGATTCATTCCAACGCAGCCGAAGCCGCAGAGGCGTTCGGCGGCGGTGTCAGCGCGTTCAGGGACTAGTATGGACCGAAGGATGGAAATTCACCCCCGGCCGCCCCCCCTGCAATGCAAGGCCGCTCCGCGCCCTGCAAAAGCAGCCGGGCCTCCCCAGCGGAATCGGCGCCGCCCGGCGGGGCTCAGCCCCAGGCCATCTCGCCGGTTCCCAGCAGGCCCGGAAACCCGTTCTGCCGCAGCGCCTCGTAGACGCAGACGGCCACGGTGTTGCTCAGGTTCAGGCTGCGGGCCTCGCTGACCATGGGCAGGCGGACGCAGCGGTCCCGGTACCGCTCCCGGAGAGCCAGAGGCAGCCCGGCGGTCTCCTTGCCGAAGAACAGCCAGCTGTCGGCGGTGAACCGGGCCTCCTGATAGGACCGGGGCGCCTTGGTGGTGGTGAGCCACAGGTCCCGCTCCGCCTCGGGGCGGCGGCGGAAAAAGTCCTCCAGATTCTCGTAATCAAAAACCTCCACCAGGTTCCAGTAGTCCAGGCCAGCGCGGCGGACGGCCTTCTCCGAGATGTCGAAGCCCAGGGGGCGGATCAGGTGCAGCTGGCTGCCGGTGGCGGCGCAGGTGCGGGCGACATTGCCGCAGTTCTGTGGGATCTCCGGCTCCACCAGTACGATATGAAGCATAGACAGCTGTCCCCCTCTTTTCATGCAGTCAAAACACATTGTACCGCGTCGCCCCGGCAAATTCAACTGTAATGTGTGAAGAAAACCGGATTTTTAGAAAAAATCACGACAAATCCGGCTGGATTTCTGCAAAATGCCGGAAATGACAGAAGGAGGGGGCGCCGCAGGAGCCGCAGTCCAGGCCCGGCAGACTCCGCTCTAGCTCGTCGATCTTGAGGAGCTTTTCCAGGGCCACCGATCGGTCCTGATCCAGCCGGAAGGCCGGCACATATTGGAGCTCCTGGTCGATCTTTACCAGGTCCCGGTCCCCGCCCCGGAAATCATACCGGCTGCGGGAGACGGGCAGGCCCTTCATCAGCCGCT
>ENA-UESU01001729-UESU01001729.1-human-gut-metagenome-genome-assembly--contig:-NODE-1729-length-14940-cov-4.242481_pt1 | contig 14940 bp, 12 predicted proteins | sample MGYA00243007_ERZ508008 | MGnify/ENA primary metagenome ERZ508008 (study PRJEB26167, sample SAMN06115399) | human gut metagenome | host: Homo sapiens | place: China:Henan | collected 2016-06-23...
GCAAACCGCATGATGGAGAATGATTTGGACTTTACCATTCCATCCGTGTCTGGGGACGAGCTGGGACAGCTCTGTGTTGCATTTGAAACCATGCGGCAATCGCTATTGAACAGCAACCGCGAGCTGTGGCGGCAAACTGAGGAACGGAAACGGCTGAACGCCGCGTTCTCCCACGATCTCCGAAACCCGATAACGGTCTTAAAAGGCTCGGCAAAAATGGCAAAACAGTGTGCAGATAGCGGCAATACGCCGCAGCTCATGGATAATCTTGAGCGCATGGAAGCCTATACAGGGCGCATCGAACGCTATGTAGAAACTATGAGCAAGGTTCAACGGTTGGAGCAGGTGCAGCCGGAAAAAGTGACTTTTGACACCGCTGCGCTGAGCGCCGATTTGGAAAAAGCCCTTGGCTTTTCCGCAGCCGATCATGGAAAGCAGCTTTACTTTCACGGTCTATCCGCAGGCGGCACTGTCACACTGGATAAAGGGATGTTGTTTCAAGTTGCTGAGAACCTTACAACAAATGCTCTCCGATTTGCAAAAGAGAATGTTTCGGTAGAACTCTCCATAGAGGGCGAAAATCTGAAACTGGAAATTGCGGATGATAAACTGTATCTGTTGGATGACGAACAGGATTTTATATTCATTTTCAGTAGACAAGGAAAATTTATTCATGGAAGTTCTCCTATTTACATGACTGATGAGTATATGGTAAATTTTATAGAAGCATCATTTCTTGTTTCCTATCGGGAACAAGAAGGAAAAATACCTGAGCTGACTCAAGAATGGGAATTAAATATCAAGGAAGAAGATAACCCTTGTCTTTATTTTTATAAATTGAAGAATTGAGTATGAAAAATACCGAAAAAATAACAGTAAACCACTAAAAGTCCTGTTTTATTTATAGCTTTGCCTGGTAATCATACCTTTAAAATTCATTTTATGAAATATTTTTTCATGCTATTTGTTTGCCTGACGTTAAGTCATTTCGGTTATACCCAAAATGACGATCGGGGTTATATCGTAAAAGTGGGTGATAAAGCACCCGACATTACTATCACTTATACGGACGGAACCCGGAAAAAGCTATCCGATTTCCGCGGTAAAATCGTCATGTTACAATTTACAGCCAGTTGGTGCGGAGTATGCCGTAAAGAAATGCCTTTCATCGAAAAAGACATTTGGCTGAAACACAAAAATAATCCTCATTTTGCCCTGATCGGTATCGATCTGAAAGAAAACCGGGAACAGACAATACAGTTTGGCAAGGATTTAAAAATCACTTATCCATTGACCTTAGACCCCGAAGGTAAAGCCTTTTACTCCTTTGCTGCCCAGGGAGCCGGAGTCACCCGAAATATCATTATCGATAAACAAGGCAAGATAGTCTTCATGACCCGTCTCTACGATCCGGAAGAATTCGGGAAAATGTGCGAGGTCATCGACCGATTGCTGGATTAACCTTATCTCCAACTGTCATAATTGACCGCCGCTTCAAGGCGATTTTCAAGTGTATCGGATAATTGTGGGAAAAAATCGATGTTTGTGAGCCGTTCTACGGAATCCACAGTCACTGCATAATCCCGCAATTGCCTTTTTTCTTGGGTATTGGGAAGAACAAAAGCAATCATTTGCCGGGCCCCGGGAGCATAAACTACTTTGTAGAAAAAACCGGGAACGGTAACTCCAGTCCGACCGATTTTTCCTTTATTGTCTTTAAAAACAGGACCGGTGACAATATAAATCCGTTCTTTCTCTCCCCAATCCCGAACTTGCTTTTCCAGGCTTTTCCATATTCCCCGGTTAAAAACCGGCAATTGAGGAGAAATATTCGACATCAAAAAGGTTTCCTCCATCGCCTCAGCAGAATGAGTCATATCGGCAGCGGGGCATAAATGTCCGCGATCGTATCCACTTTTAGTGTAATCGGAAGGCTTCGCAGATCCGGAAGGTACTTTTTTATCTTCCCTAAACCGGTCTGTACGCTCGGCCACCCTTTCTTTTCCTTCCGATCCCAAGATATAATACACCCAGTTGGCTTGTTTATGCCGGCTATTGAAACTAAGCGTATAATAAGTATGACGAACAATTTCTCCCTCATCCGAAGGAAGCAATTCCGTATATTCAAACAACCTCTTTGCTTCATGCAAAGAGGCTGCTCCAATTTCTTTATCCGAAGTCCGGGAGACATAAAACCCCCAAACAATTCCCAAGCCTAACAAGCCACCAATAAGCCTTGTCCAACGCCGGGAATACCTTTTTTTCCTGTCATTTACTAATCAGCTTGTACCCCTGTACCTTGTGCTTCAATCGCTTTCTTTATAGTTACATCATTCTGATAGAGAATCGGATAGAAACCATCGTCGTCCAATACATGCCGCCCGATAAAGGCTTTGATTAAAGAATTGAGAACATCATAAGAATCCCGGATTCCTTTTTCATCCCGTTTCAGTCCTTTAGCCGCTGCATAATCCGCCATCTCATTCACCAGATCGAAACGATCCAAATACTTCAGTAATTGTTTATAATCCTTGATATTTTTAGTTTCCTGACGATGCCGGTCCATAAAATCAAAAGTGAAATCATACAAATACTGATTTTTCCGGTTTACCTCCACCAAATAACGGGAGAAACCGACCGTATCTCCGGGTACGAACAAATCGGGCATGATTCCGCCGCCACCGTATACCGTACGTCCGCCAACCGTCTGGAATTTAAGTTTTTCATCAAAATGTATACTATCTTTCTGAGAAAATTCCCCATGCAACAGGCGTTGATAAATATCTGTATAATATTTTTCTTTTCCTTCGTCATAAGGTTTTTGAATAGAACGGCCGGAAGGCACATAATAACGGGCCACCGTCAATCGTAAAGCCGAATTATCCGGCAGCAGCCTTTGTTCCTGCACCAACCCTTTACCGAAAGAACGGCGTCCGACGATATTTCCCCGGTCATTGTCCTGTATCGCTCCGGCAAAAATCTCGCTAGCCGAAGCACTCACCTCGTCGATCAGGACCGTCAGGGGCAATTGTTGATATTTCCCCTTGCCATTGGAATTATAATCCATCCGGGGAGAAGCTTTTCCCTGCGTATATAAAATCAATTTTCCTTCAGGCAAAAATTCATTGATCATACGGATTGCAATCGGAAGAATCCCTCCTTCATTCTCGCGCAGATCGACAATCAACCGCTTCATTCCCAATCCTTCAAGCTTAGCCAGAGAAGCCATAAATTCATCATAAGTATTCATCCCGAAGGTTTTCACCTTGATAAACCCGGTCGTATCGTCGAACATATAAGCCACATCCACACTTTTGATAGGAATACTTCCCCGGGTGATATTTTTGATCAACGGCTGTTTTTCTCCACGGCGGACAATCGTAAGCTGTACGTCGGTACCGATTTCTCCCCGCATCAGAGACATGATTTTATCCGTATTCATATTCCGGCCAGCGACGATAGAATCGTTGACTTTCACAATCCGGTCACCATCCTGCAACCCGGCAGCTTCTGAAGGTCCACCGGGAACTACTTTGACGACAGTCACCGTATCCAGATATTTATAAAACTGGACCCCGACTCCACCGAAATTTCCCACCATCTCTTCGTTCACCCGCTGCATATCTTTAGCCGGAATATAAACCGTATGCGGATCGAGATCATTCAATATCTGAGGGATAGCATCTTCCTCGATTTTATGTATATCCACCGAATCCACATAGGAATAATTGATCATATTCAGAATATAATCCAATTTACTACCTATCATCCGCTGCCCCATATTTACAGGCACTTCTTTATGATCCAACAGCGAATTGATCCCCATCCCTAAAACAATAGCCAAGGCAATAACCACCGGCAAGACAATTGCTTTCAATTTATTGTTGTACATATATTACTTCTTACGTTTTCCGATAAAATCAATCATCTCATAAAACCGGACTTTCGTTTCTTCAGGAACTTCTATTTTATCCAAAGCAATCCGGCTTTTTTCAAGATAATCGTCCACTTTAGCCCTCAGTGCCTCTTTTACTCCCGAACGATTGTATATTTCTGTCACTTCCTTGATCTTTTCCTGAGGATTGAATTTTTCTTTCACGACCCACTCTTTCAATAAAGCCTTATCTTCTTCAGAAGCCAACTCAAAAGCTTTGATCAGCAGATAAGTCTTTTTGTTACAGAGGATATCCCCACCGATTTTCTTCCCGAACTCTTCCACGTCTCCGTAGACATCGAGATAATCGTCTTGCAGCTGAAATACCAACCCCAGGTATCCACCGAAATCATAGAGCTCTTTGTATTCATGTTCAGGAGCGCCGGCAATCAAAGCACCGTGACGCATACTTCCGGCAATCAATACAGAAGTCTTCAGGTAGATCATCTGGATATATTCTTCTTCCGTTACATCGTCCCGGGTTTCGAATTCCATGTCATATTGCTGTCCTTTGCAAACATCCATCGCCACCTGGTTAAAACCATCGATTACCCGGCGTAAATAAGGATCCTCACAAGTCTCGATATACTTATAAGCCGTGATAGCCGCAGCATCACCACTCAAAATAGCCACATTACTATTCCATTTTTTATGGACAGTCTGACGTCCCCGACGTAATTCGGCATCGTCCATAACATCGTCATGCAACAAGGTGTAATTATGGAAAATCTCAATCCCGATAGCAGATTTTAAAGCCTTCCCGATATCGTCCCGGTACAGGTTATACGCCATCAGAGTCAGTACAGGCCGAAGTCGCTTTCCCCCATCTTCCATAATATATTTGATCGGTTCGAACAAAGAATAAGGTTCTTCTACATATTCTTGCTTATCTAATTCAGCCTTAATAACTTCCCGAAGTTGTTCAATTGTATACATCATCTCCTTTCAATTTAGAAAGCTGCTAAATTAACAAAAGAAGCCGGAAATTCATCGGAAAGCCCGGAATTTTTATAACAACAGGGTAATACCTCCATTAAAAAATAATTTTTACAAAAAAGTGCCCGGTAAACCGGACACCTTTTTATTCATGCGATTACTGACGGATTATTTACAATTTTCGAGTATTTGGCCGGCAATCTCAGCCGTTACATCCTGATCTTCTCCAAAAGCGACCTGACGTTGTGTAAAACGCTTCTGAATCTCGAGAATTGTCTCTTCCCCGATTCCGGCATCCCCTAAGCGAGTAGGTAATCCGAGACTTTTGAAAAATTCTTCTGTTTTTTGAATCGCCTTATCAGCTCTTTCTTCATCGGTTCCTTGATCGATATGCCAGATCCGTTCGCCATATTGCACGAGTTTAGCCATTTTTTTCTGTTTCAATGTACGCCATAATCCCGGTAGGACGATAGCCAATGTTGCTCCATGAGTCAAACCATGTAAAGCCGTCAGTTCATGACCGATCATATGGGTGGCCCAATCCTGCCGTACTCCCATAGCAACAAAGCCATTGAGTCCCATTGTAGCACAAAGCATAAACTCGGACATCAGCTCATAATTATCCTGTTTACGAAGAACCTCGGGAGCGATCTCTATTAAAGTATGGACAATTCCTTCTGCCCATCTGTCCATGAGGCGGGATTGTCCCGGAGTGGTCATATATTGCTCCATGACGTGCACAAAAGTATCGGCGATTCCACAAGCGACCTGATAAGGAGGCAAAGTATAAGTAACCGTCGGATCAAGAATAGAAAAAACCGGATAATTAGAATAGAAAGGATATTTTTCGGCTGTTTCTTTCCGGGAGATCACAGCTCCGCTATTCATTTCCGAACCCGTAGCCGGCAAGGTCAGGACTGTTCCTAAAGGTAAAGTGTGCTTCTCACAACCTTTCAACACCAAATCCCAGGCATCGCCTTCATACAAAATACCGGCAGATATCAGCTTCGTACCGTCGATCACCGAACCACCGCCGACAGCCAATAAATAATCTACCTTTTTCTCTTTTCCCAATTCGATAGCCTTACGCAGCGTCTCGATCTTCGGGTTAGCCTCGATCCCCCAAAATTCCGTCACCTCAAATCCTTTTAAAGCTTCTTTTACCTGATCATAAACTCCGTTTTTACGAACACTTCCTCCTCCGAAAGTCACCAGTATACGCTTTCCGGCAGGTATTTCTTTCGCTAACTGTCCGATCATCCCTTTACCAAAAATTAGTTTGGTCGGATTTTGAAAAATAAAATTCTCCATAGTTTCTATATTATCGATTATCTGTTTTATTAAATCACTCTGACAAATATACCGAATATCCCACAATTAAAAAATATTTTATATCTTCGTAGAAACAAACAAACTATGGAAATCACACATCTTCCTGAAGACAATCTGTTTAAGACAGTCGTGGACGGCTACACGGCCTATGTCACTTATATCATCCGGGACGGCAAACTGGATATCCGTCATACCATCGTCCCCCCCGAAATCGGAGGCCGGGGGATCGCAGCTCAACTAGTAAAAGCAACTTATGATTATGCCCTGCAACATCACCTCCAGCCTATCGCCACTTGCTCCTATGCTGTCGTTTGGCTGCAAAGACATCCGGAATATCACGGCCATCCCGGAAAAGATTACGGAGGATGCAGCAGTTGTGCTCTGTAATCGCAAATGAATTTTCATAGAATTCAAAACTCCAACAAAACAAAAAGAACCGGGTTCTTCCGATTCTTTCTGTTTTGTAGCCGAGCCGGGAATCGAACCCGAATCTAAAGTTTAGGAAACTTCCGTTCTATCCATTGAACTACTCAGCCAATTTTCAAGTGCAAAAGTAAGAAATTAATTTCTAATTTCCACGTTTTCCAATTTCCAAATAGTTATTATACCTTTGTTCCACAAATAAAACAGGTATGAAAGTAGTTATACAACGGGTTATTCAAGCCAGTGTCACTATTCAGCAACAGCTACATGCTTCTATCGGACGGGGAATAATGATTCTCGTGGGGATTCAAGCGGACGATCATGAAGAAGATATTGAATGGCTAAGCAGTAAAATCTGTAACTTACGGATTTTTGACGATGAAAACGGAATAATGAATCGTTCTATTCTGGAGACAGCAGGGGAAATTTTAGCAGTCAGTCAGTTCACTCTAATGGCTCGTACCAAAAAAGGTAACCGTCCCTCGTACATCGACGCAGCTAAACCGGAAATCTCCGTTCCTTTGTATGAGAAATTCGTTCAATTGCTTCAGAAAGAGTTACAAAAGGAAATCAAAACCGGCGTATTCGGAGCCGACATGCAAGTCGGACTAATTAACGATGGCCCGGTAACGATTATAATCGATTCCAAAAACAGACTATAAACCGAGTACTTTATGGAGTTAAAAGAGTTACAGGAAAAAGTGGACGAATGGATAAAATCTTATGGGGTTCGTTATTTTAATGAATTGACCAATATGACTATCCTAACGGAGGAAGTCGGAGAATTAGCCCGTGTCATGGCCCGAAAATATGGAGAACAATCTTTCAAAGAAGGGGAAAAAGATAACCTGGCGGATGAAATGGCAGATATATTATGGGTATTGACCTGTTTAGCAAATCAAACCGGAGTAGATCTCACCGAAGCGATGGAAATTAATTTTGCAAAAAAAACGGCAAGAGATCTAAAAAGGCATAAAAACAATCCGAAAATACAATAAGCTTTCACATATTCTTGTTAAATTTGTCCGTTAATGATTTATGGCGGAATCTCAGTATTGTGGTAAGAATTGACTTTTCGGCATTCGTAATAAATATATACCTATTGAAGATTTCATTTAAATTTCACTATGTGGACTAAGATTGCAGGGATTATTCTTCGAAATCGGATTGCTTTTATAGCCGGAGTATTACTCGGAACCATTTTCATGGGATTTCAAGCCAGAAAAATTCAAATGTCCTATGAAAGTGCAGATTTGCTCCCCAAAACAGACAGTGCCTATCTTGACTATACCCGTTTCAGAGAAACTTTCGGGCAAGAGGGGAATGTTATGGTTTTTGCCATTCAGGATTCCGGTTTCTATCAACTGAACAAGACCAACGACTGGATTCAGATGGGCAATGATATCAAAGCCCTTCAGGGAGTCAATGCCTTGATGTCTATCACACATACATTTAATTTACAGAAAAATACCGATCTCAAAAAATTCGAAGTTCTTCCTATTTTTCCTTCTCACATCGAAACACAGGCAGAGCTCGACAGTCTGGCTTATGTGGCCGAACATCTCCCTTTTTATGACGGTATGCTTATCAACCGCGACAAGCATACCTACAATATGATGATCACCGTATCCGCCGAGGTAATGAATTCTCCGGCACGGGTAAAACTAGTACAGGATGTACTGGAAATCACCAAACGTTTTACTGAAAAATATCACCTGAAAATGCATTATTCCGGGATGCCTTATATCCGGGTAATCAATGCCGAAAATATCAAAGGCGAAATGTATATGTTCATTGCCCTATCGCTTTTGATCACAGCTATTATTCTCTATCTGTTTTTCAGGTCTTTCCGGATTGTAGGCTTCTGTGTCGGGATCATCGGGATCAACGTAATCTGGGCCATCGGTTTTATGGCTATGATGGGCATTAAGATTACCTTATTGACTGCCATGTTACCACCTTTGCTCATTGTAATCGGTATTCCCAACTGTGTCTACATGGTCAATAAATATCATGCCGAATATGTGAGGCACGGCAACAAAATCAAAGCTTTGCAGCGAATGATCCAAAAAGTCGGAAATGCATCCTTACTTTCCAACCTGACGACAGCTGCGGGATTTGCTACTTTCATCATCACTTCGAGCCAAATTCTTGTAGACTTCGGTCTCATCGCTTTTATCAGTATCTCTACCGTATTTTTTATCTGTCTGATTCTGATACCCAGTGTTTTCAGTTATTTACCCGTCCCCGATACCAAACAAACCAAACATCTTTATAATCCTTTTATCAACAAAGTGATCGATAAACTGATCTACTTGGTGATCAATCGCCGGCATACCGTTTATTATATAACAATTGTGCTCGTTATTGCGGGAATATTCGGAATCACTTTGATGAAAACCACCGGTTATATGGTGGACGATTTGAAAGAAACCGATCCCATCCGCCAAGATCTGTCTTTCTTCGAGTCGAACTTCGACGGATTGATGCCCTTAGAGGTAACCCTGGATTTCGGAAAACCGAACCAGGTATTCAAATTAAGCAATCTAGAGAAATTGGACCGGTTAAATACCGAACTATCACAAGATCCGGATCTTTCACGGGCGTTATCGGTAGTCGAAGCGGCCAAATTTGCCAACCAGGCTTATTATAACGGAAAAGCTTCTTATTACAAACTCCCCAGTAACATGACCAAAAATTTCATTATGAAATACGTCATGGAATCGACAGGAGGTATGAATGCCATGGCCAATTCCTTTGTCGATTCAACCATGCAAAAAGTAAGAATGAATTTCCGGGTGAAAGATATCGGAACCAAAAAAATGGAAGCTAAAGAAGATTCTCTGTATAAAAAGATAGAAACGATATTCCCGAGAGATAAACATGATATATCGGTTACCGGTTCGAGTGTTATTTTTTTCAAGGGTAACCAATACCTGATCAAAAACCTGTTTTCTTCATTGGCTTTAGCCATCGTCCTGATTGCAGGATTCATGGCCTGGATGTTTAAAAGTAAAAGAATGGTACTGATTGCTTTAGTACCCAATGTCATTCCTCAGATCATCACGGCTGCCGTAATGGGATATTTCGGTATTCCTATAAAGGCATCCACCATTCTCGTATTCAGTGTCGCTTTCGGAATTTCTGTCGACAATACCATTCACTATCTGGCTAAATACCGTCAGGAACTACAGGCTACCAATTGGAGTATCCGTTCTTCGGTAGTCCTGGCGTTAAAAGAGACCGGTCAAAGTATGATTTATACATCTATCATCTTATTATTCGGATTCGGTATCTTCTGCCTGTCTAGTTTCGGCGGGACTTTCGCTTTAGGATTGTTAACCTCTATCACGCTGTTCGCCGCCATGCTGGCTAATTTAATCCTGCTTCCTTCTTTACTATTGACCATGGAGCACAGCATCAGTAAACGTACTTTCCGGGCAGAGCCACTTCTTCAGATTTACAATGAAGAAGAAGACATCGATGAAGATAAGCTGGAAATAGAACATGAAGATAAAGAAAAACAGGACTGAGTATTTACTTAGTCCTGTTTTCCTGTTTACACAGTATCTTACTTTATCATCTGCAAAGCTTTGATTTCCTTCACAATATCGTCCATTAATTGAGAAGCCCCGATCCGGAAATAATAAGGAGTCAGCCATTCACATCCCAGAACATGATTTACGATAGTCAGATATCGGATGGCATTCTGAGCTTTCGACACTCCTCCGGCTACTTTCAACCCGATCCTTTTTCCGGTTTGGGCATAATATTGCCGGATTGCTTCACACATCACATAAACCGACTCCGGTGTTGCATTCACAGGGACTTTTCCGGTAGAGGTTTTGATAAAATCAGCTCCTGCATACGCAGCGATTAACGAAGCATTGAAAATACTTTCCAAGTCTTTCAGTTCGCCGGTTTCCAAAATGACCTTTAACCGGACATTTTCACAAACTTTCCGGATAGCCTTCAATTCGCGATATACTTTTTCATAATTTTTTTCCAGAATATCCCCGACCGAGATGACAACATCGACTTCTTGTGCCCCTGCACCGATCGCCATTTTACATTCAGCCAATTTTATTTCGGTAAATGTCTGGGAATTAGGAAAATTTCCCGCCACTACTGCCGTCTGAATCTCCGTTCCTTTCAATCCCTCCCGAACAATTCCGGCATAATTAGAAAATACACACACAGCAGCGACATCCCGCAAATTAAACTTCTTCAGTTTTTTCAGCAAATCAGCAGTAAAATTCTTTACTGATTCTTCGGTATCTGAAACTTTCAAGGTTGTGTAATCCATACAAGAAACACAAAATTCCAGATTTTCAATACAATAAGCCTGCTTAATCTCTTTTTCTACAACACCATCCAGTTCGAACTGAATTTTTTCGTCCAAGCTGACACAATTGTACGTTGCTAAAATTTCTGATATACCATCCATTATCTTGTTGTTTATTTATCTTATTAAAAGAGGACAATCATACCTCCAAAAGCTTCCGATCGCTTTTGGATAGTTTCGATAACACTAACCGATATGAATTTCCTATCCAGATTCTGAGCATATTATCGCTTACCGAACCATCTATTAGTACGGTATTCCAATATCTTTTGTTCATATGATACCCAGGAAGCACAGCAGGAAATCGTTCCCGCAATTCAATAGCCTCTTCCGGATCACATTTCAGGTTCATTTTTAACTCGCCTTCATCCATCGGAGCAAAACAAAACATCTTCCCACCTACTTTGAAAACCAGTACATCACCCCATAAAATTTCAGTTGTCACAAACTTCAAACTCTGGCAATATTCAGTCAGTTCCTCTATATTCATGGACACAAAATTACATAATGTTTACGAGCTTTTAAACTTTTCTCCCCGAAAATATTTATCTTTGAATGCCGTTTATAAGTACAAGTCAGCAGTCAGAATTAAGTCATTATTTTGTGCAGATAATGAAAGGTTTACACTATTGATACAAAACAAAATAAAATATCCAGCAATCAAAAAACAACATAAATATGGCCAAAAAAGAAGGTAACGAAACCCCGTTAATGCAACAATATTATGCTACTAAAGCTAAATATCCGGATGCCATTCTATTGTACCGGATGGGAGACTTTTATGAAACATTCGGGGCAGATGCTATCACCACTTCCAGAATCCTGGGTATTACCTTAACCAAACGTTCCAGTGGTTCTCCAGGTACAGTAGAATTAGCCGGTTTTCCTTATCACGCGATCGACACTTATTTACCGAAACTTGTCCGTGCAGGACAGCGGGTAGCTATCTGTGAACAGCTGGAAGATCCTAAGAAAACAAAATTCCTGGTAAAAAGAGGGGTGATCGAATTGGTCACTCCCGGAGCTTGTTACAGCGAATATTCCACCGACACGAAAAGTAACATCTTCCTGGCCTCGGTCTATTTCAACAAAACCGAAGCCGGATTATCTTTATTGGATTTGTCCACAGGTGAATTTCTGACTACCGAAGGTTCGCATGCTACGATCGATAAATTACTGAATAGTTTTCAACCGAAAGAAGTCATCTATCCCCGGGGGCAGGAAGCCCGTTTTCATGAACTTTTCGGTAATAAATTCTATATCTATCCCATCGAAGAATGGTTTTTCGACCGGGACGCAGCCAGCGAACGCCTGGAGAAACATTTCGAAGTCAATTCTCTGAAAGGTTTCGGTATCGAACATATGAACTGCGGTATTTCCTCCGCCGGTGCCATATTGAATTACCTGGAGATGACCAAACACGATATGATTTCTCATATCACCTCTATTTCCCGGATCGACGAATCGCACTGTGTCCTGCTCGATAAGTTCACTCTTCGTAATCTGGAATTACTACATTCTGCTTACGAAGAAGGACGGTCCCTGGTGGATATTATCGACCGGACAATCACGCCTATGGGAGGACGGACGCTAAGAAGATGGATTTGTATGCCTTTGAAATCTCCCGAAGAAATCAATCAGCGACTGGATATCGTCGATCATTTTATCCGGCAGGAAGACCGACGGTTACAAGCAGAAAACTTTCTGGAAAGCATCGGCGATCTGGAACGGCTCGCTTCAAAGATCGGCGTAGGCCGGATCACTCCCCGGGAAATGAATCAGTTGAAAATTGCCCTATCCTGCATCACGCCGTTGAAAGATCTTTGCCAGCAGAGTGAATCGGCCGTTATGAAAAAAATGACAGAACCTCTGAATCCTTGCACGGAATTATTCGAAAAGATCAAATTTCAACTTCAGGAAAACGCTCCTCATCAGGTCAACAAAGGAGGAGTAATCGCTACGGGAGTAAATGCCGAACTGGACGAACTTCGTAATATCTCAAGCAACGGCAAAGAACTGTTGCTCCAAATGCAACAACGGGAGATAGAAGCAACCGGAATCCCCTCTTTGAAAATCGGATTCAATAATGTCTTCGGATACTATATCGAAGTAACCAAAGCCCATAAAGACAAAGCACCGGCCAACTGGATCCGCAAACAAACTCTGGTCAACGGGGAACGTTACATTACGCCCGAGCTCAAAGAATATGAAGACAAGATCCTGGGAGCAGAAGACCGGATTTTAGCCATAGAAACAGAACTGTATAACAATTTGCTGCAAGAAGCAGCCGGTTACATCCGCCCTCTGCAAGAGGATGCCAAGATTATCTCAGCATTGGATGTACTTATTTCTTTTGCCGAGATATCGATAGCCAATAATTACCACCGGCCGGAGATCAACGATTCGGATGTACTGGACATAAAAGCAGGACGTCACCCGGTTATCGAAAAACAATTGCCCCCGGGTGAGGAATACATCAGTAACGACGTACTGCTGGACAATAAAAAACAACAGATTATCATCATTACCGGCCCGAATATGGCCGGTAAATCGGCTCTCCTCCGGCAAACTGCCCTGATCGTGATTATGGCCCAAGCCGGCTGTTTCGTACCGGCAGCCAGCGCCAAAATCGGTTATGTCGACAAAATTTTTACCCGGGTTGGAGCTTCCGATAATATTTCCCAAGGTGAATCCACTTTTATGGTCGAAATGAATGAAGCTGCTAATATTCTCAACAATATATCCGACCGGAGCCTGGTGTTATTCGACGAATTAGGACGAGGTACTTCGACTTACGACGGGATTTCGATTGCCTGGGCGATCGTCGAATATCTGCACGAACATCCGAAATATCATGCCAAAACGCTCTTTGCCACCCATTATCACGAATTGACGGAGTTGGAAGGCAAATTAGAGGGTGTACATAATTACTGCATTGCCGTAAAAGAAAACGGTGATGATATTGTATTTTTACGAAAGATCGTCCCGGGCGGCGCGGACAAGAGTTACGGTATCCAGGTGGCAAAGCTTGCCGGCGTACCGGATTCCGTCATTGCGCGTGCCAAGGAGATCGTGGAGGAATTAAGTGCCAATGACATCACGGAAGTTGCGAGAAATATCTCCGTCGATACGGGAAGCAAAAAGAAAAAAGAAAAACTGGACGAGGTGGATCTGACGCAGATGTCGTTGTTTGATACCGTGCGGGCCGATGACATCATAGAGGAACTGCGGAATGTGGATGTCGGAAATCTGACGCCGATTGAGGCTTTAAACAAATTATACGAACTTCAGAACAAGGTAAAGAACCGCTGGTAACCGGAAGCGCCTTTGGCAAAGGCAGATGGGAGGAATGGAATGCCGCAGATAACACTGCTTTCACAGGAAACAATCGATAAAATAGCAGCCGGGGAGGTGGTGGAACGGCCGTCCTCGGTGGTCAAGGCGCTTGTCGAGAACGCGATCGATGCCCGGGCAACCGCCGTCACGGTCGAGATCAAGGAGGGCGGCACAACGTTCGTGCGCATTACGGATAACGGCTGCGGAATTGAGCGTGAGCAGGTACCGCTCGCGTTTCTGCGCCATTCCACCAGCAAGATCAAGAGCGTGGAAGACCTTTTATGCATCCATTCGCTCGGGTTCCGCGGTGAGGCGCTCTCAAGCATTGCCGCCGTATCGCAGGTGGAGCTGATTACCAAGACTTACAGCGATCTGACCGGAACGCGCTATGTCATTGAAGGCTCAAGGGAGATGAGCAACGATGAGATCGGAGCGCCGGACGGCACGACCTTCATCGTCAGAAACCTCTTTTACAATACGCCGGCACGGAAAAAGTTTTTAAAAACCGCGCAGACGGAGGGAAATTATATCAGTGACCTGATGGAGCGCCTTGCCTTGTCCCATCCGGATGTCTCTTTTAAGTTTATCAGCAACGGACAGACCAAAATGCATACCTCCGGCAACTCCAATGAAA
>ENA-UESU01001750-UESU01001750.1-human-gut-metagenome-genome-assembly--contig:-NODE-1750-length-14798-cov-5.600163_pt1 | contig 14798 bp, 10 predicted proteins | sample MGYA00243007_ERZ508008 | MGnify/ENA primary metagenome ERZ508008 (study PRJEB26167, sample SAMN06115399) | human gut metagenome | host: Homo sapiens | place: China:Henan | collected 2016-06-23...
CACACTGTTCCGGATGTCCCGTGGCAGAACGGATTTTCCAGGCGGCAGCGATGCACAGATGCTGGAATCTTTCCGGAAACTGAAAGCGCTGGACGGCGATTTTCGGGTATTGCCGGGGCATAATGAAGAATCGACACTTTCTTTTGAAAAGGAACACAATCCAACGATGCGAGGACTATAATTCATGCCAAATGTTGAAACCAATCTGACAAAGCCGTTTCCCGTTGTCTTTTCGGGACACACGCTGAAATATGAAATCGAATGTATCTGCAAGATCATTTACATGGATGTTTTGCATTATACAAATATAGACATCCATCTTAGAAAAAACGAAATTTTAGACGAAAGCTTTATAAATAAATTTATCGGAATCGTTCGCTTATTGAAATCCGGTTCTCCGATACAGTATATCCTCGGAGAAACCGAGTTTGCCGGTTTAAGATTCAAACTGTCCCCCTCGACTTTAATCCCACGTCCGGAAACCGAAGAATTGGTCAGATGGGTGGGAGAATGGCTCAAGCCGGGTAACCGCCTGCTCGACGTCGGGAGTGGAAGCGGTTGTATCGGAATTTCCCTGGCCCGGTTGTGTCAAGGAGCTCACGTTACAGGGGTCGATATTTCTCCGGAAGCGATTGAGCTGGCCCGGGAAAATGCAATACTGAACGGCGTTAAAGCGGAATTCCTTCTCCGCGACATCCTACACCCCCAAACCGCCTCCTGGGACACTTACGATCTGATCGTCAGTAATCCCCCCTATATCCGGGAAAGCGAAAAAGGAACGATGGAAGCCAAAGTACTCGATCATGAACCTCATCAGGCTTTATTTGTCCCCGACGAAGATCCACTCCTGTTTTACCGGGCCATAGCAGAATTCGGACTGACCCACTTACACCCTCAAGGACTTTTATTTTTCGAAATCAACGAAGCCTTCGGCCAGGAAACGATAGCCCTGCTGACCCGATATGGCTACCGGAATATCGAATTACGAAAAGATTTTTATGGAAAAGAACGAATGGTGAAGAGTGAAAAGCCGGCACAAACAGGAAATCGGCATAACTAATATCGGATAGAGATGAATAAAGAGAAAGCCTTAAGCTTAGCGGCCGCTATCTGCAGTAAAAAAGAACATTGCAGTTGGGAAATCCAGGAAAAACTGGTCAAATGGGAAATACCTGAAAAAGAAATCGACCGGATTATGACTTTTCTGCATCAGCATCGATTCATCGACGATGCCCGTTATGCCCAAGCCTATGCCGAAGATAAGTTCCGGTTCAACCATTGGGGAAAACAGAAAATAGCCCTTATGCTCCATCGTAAAAAAATCGATCCGGACCTCATTTCCCAAGTATTAGAAGCGTTGGATACCGATACCTATCAGGAAGCCTGTCTCACTCTGTTAAAACAAAAAATGAAATCCCTGGCCGGCGAAGAGCCTTATAAACGAAAAGCCAAACTGATCCGCTTCGGATTAAGCCGCGGATTCGACTATGAGGTGATCGACCGATGCCTCCAACGCTTACCCGGTCATACAGACGAAGAGGCAGAAAATTCGTAGAAATCAGTTCATAAAGCCGATGGCCCCTGCGATATTTTTTTACAACTACTTCAGCGGCCGAACGGGCCACTCCGGTTCCGTCAAGAAGGCGCCCCCGCAAGAAGGGTACTGACTTCTATGAACCATTCCTGAGAACAATGGAGGAAACAGAGCAAACTTCAATTCTCCGTTTCTTCCAATTTATAGTGGATTTACTTTTTTGTCTCACCGGATATTAGTTTTGATTTTTATTTTTTATAGTTTTGAACGAAAAATTCCGGAAATATGTATTCAATTCATACCTTCTTACTGCAAAAAGAACTTTTTCGAAGTCCCGAACCAGTAAAAACGACTGTCGTATCTTCTTTTACCGACACCCCTGCTTTACAACAAATAGCCAGGCAGGCAGATTCGGATTATATCCTTTTCTATACCGGTACTTCTCCCATCGAGCTGCATCCTTATGCAATCGGGCGCATGTACCAGATAGCCGAAAGTAATGACGGAGCACTGTTTTACAGTGATTACCAGGAAATCCGGCAAGGCAAAAAAATACACCATCCCACCTTGGAATATCAAACCGGAAGTATACGGAACGATTTTGATTTCGGGCAACTATTATTATTCCGTAACGACAGTTTTCAGCAAGTAGTCGCTCAAATGAATACCGATTACCGTTTTGCAGCTCTCTACGAATTAAGGTTAAGTATTTCGCGTTTAGGAAAAATCGTACATATACCGGAAACCCTTTATACCGTACAGCCCACCGATCTGCGGTTATCCGGTGAAAAACAGTTCGATTATGTCGATCCGGCCAACCGGGAAGTGCAGTTGGAGATGGAAGCCGTTTGTACAGCCCACCTCCAGGCGATCGGAGCCTGGTTAGCTCCCGAATTTCAGCGTATAGACTTCGGACAGGAGAATTTCGCCCGGGAAGCCTCTGTGATTATTCCCGTCAGAAACCGCAAACGTACCATTGCGGAAGCTGTAGAATCGGCCTTGCAGCAACAAACTGATTTTTCTTTTAATGTCATTGTAGTAGATAATCACTCTACGGACGGCACCGGTCAGATTCTGACAGAATTGTCCCGGCGGTACCCCAATCTGATTCATCACATCCCCGCTTCCACCGAATTAGGCATCGGAGGATGCTGGACGGAAGCGATCCTATTACCGGAATGCGGTAAATTCGCCATACAACTCGACAGCGACGATCTGTATAAGGACTGTCATGTATTACAACGTATCGTCGACACCTTCTATCAGGAGAATTGTGCCATGGTGATCGGTAGCTATCAGATGGTCGATTTCAAGTTGGAAGAAATTCCGCCAGGGCTTATCGCCCACCGGGAATGGACTCCAGACAACGGGCGTAATAATGCCCTGCGCATAAACGGGCTCGGCGCACCACGGGCATTCTACACTCCCGTGTTAAGGCAAATCAAATTTCCGAATGTGAGCTACGGCGAAGACTATGCAACCGCCCTGGCCATTTCACGAAAATACCTCATCGCCCGTATTTACGATCCCCTGTATTTATGCCGGCGTTGGGAAGAAAATTCAGATCACGATCTGGACATACAGCAACTGAACAACTATAATTTTTATAAAGACAAAATCAGGACCCTGGAAATCCAGGCCCGAATTTCCGGGAAATAACCGGAATAAATTTTTAATTTCATGAATAGTAAAGATTTACTTCAACTCTATAACGGCCAACTTCAGGAATTCGAACTGGCTAAAAAAAATTATACCGATCTGCAACAAGCCGTCTACCGGGATATTCCATTCGATCTTTTTCGTCTCCGGATCCAGTATAATCCAGCCAGAATGATTTCTACCAATGCCAGAATAGATGTCCGGACATTACAGAACCGGAAATGTTTTCTATGCCGGGAGCATATGCCGGAAGCGCAAAAAGGAATCCGTTACAACGATCGTTATTCTATTTTTATAAATCCCTATCCCATTTTCGAACGTCATTTTACGGTACCTTCCCGCCACCATGAACCTCAATGCATCGGGGGACGATTTGAAGACCTGCTGGATCTCACTTTCGATTTTCAGGGGTATACCTTATTTTATAACGGTCCCACTTGCGGCGCTTCTGCCCCGGACCATTTTCACTTTCAAATGTGCCCGCGGCATCTTATGCCTTTGGAAGAAGATGCCGCCAATGAAGAGCTCCGCCGTTATCTGGTAAAAAAAGACTACTATTCGGTTTCTATATTAAAGGACTATCTCCGCGAAGTGATCCTTTTACAAGCTTCCGACTCCCATCTCCTTTCGGTTCTCTTTCGGCAGACCATGGAAATCATCGGCCGATCCATTCCGTTCGAAGAAGAACCGATGATCAACCTGCTCGGCTGGTTCGACAACTGTCAATGGACCGTTTGTCTTTTTCCCCGCCGCACACGCCGTCCCCGGCAATTTTATGCAGAGGGAACGGAGAAAATATTGTTCAGTCCGGGATGTGTCGATATGGCCGGCCTGATCATTTCTCCCCGGGAAGAAGATTTCCGGAAATATTCAGCCGGTTTATTGACCGATATGTTCAGTCAGGTAACCGCCGGCCCGGATAGCTGGGAAGCGATACAAAAAGAATTAATCCGATTATAAGTTAACCTTGCCTATGCAGAAATATTCACACCTCCCACAACTGGAAGTCGGTATCCTGTTTTCACCGGAAATCTGTTTCCGGCTGAACGGAATTTTCACCTGCCGGACTACAGGAAAAAAATATACCGGAGCATATAACATCCGGCAAACAGAGGACGGTTACCTGTTAAGTCAGGCAGATCATCGGGAACCGGTTTCTTTACCTCTGACGTTCGAACCGGAAGATGACACGACTTCCGACTTCGATTTAACCGATGTCGTCATCGGTATTCAATTTCATTGGGAACGTAAGGAAAATCAAAAGTTTAAGGGGAAGCTAAAAATCATCGACGAACAAAAACACCTGACAGCGATAAATATCCTTTCTCTGGAAGACTATCTACTCAGTGTGATATCTTCTGAAATGCGTGCCACCTCGTCAGCTGAATTTCTGAAAGCCCACGCCGTTATTTCCCGGAGTTGGCTGCTCGCTCAGATCGATAAAGCCAAAACAGTACGGGGCACATACAGCTCTTACCGGGTGGATCAGGATGAATACATTCGCTGGTACGACCGGGAAGACCATGCCCATTTCGATGTCTGCGCCGACGATCATTGTCAACGTTATCAAGGGATCAGTAAAGCCTATACCCCTGCTGTCCGGGAAGCGCTGGAAGCTACCCGGGGAGAAGTACTTACCTACGAAGGAACCATTTGTGACGCCCGCTTTTCAAAATGCTGCGGAGGAGCCACCGAACGCTTCGACAATACCTGGGAACCGGTAGTACATCCTTATCTGGATAAGATCACAGACGCACCCGAAGATTTGGAAACCGGAGACTTACGGAATGAACAGACAGCCCGGAAGTGGATCCTTTCTTTCCCGCCTGCTTTCTGCCATACAACCGACCGGCAAATATTGTCACAGGTATTGAACGACTATGACCAGGAAACCCAGCATTTTTTCCGTTGGCAAGTCAGCTATCCGGCCGAACAATTATCGGAATTGGTCTATCGGAAAATCGGTATCGATTTCGGTACGATCCGGGATATTCAGCCCATCGAGCGAGGTGTATCGGGCAGATTGATCCGTGTAAAAATCACCGGAGACAAAAAGACGCTGGTCATAGGTAAAGAATTGATCATCCGGAAAGCTTTCTCAGAATCCCATCTATATAGTTCGGCATTTATCGTCGAAAAGCAGGATGGAATATTCACTTTCCACGGTGCAGGCTGGGGGCATGGAGTCGGGCTTTGTCAGATAGGAGCCGCAGTGATGGGAGCCCGGGGCTATAATTATAAGGCCATTTTACAACATTATTTCAAAGGGTGTGAGTTAATAAAAATGTATGAATAAGAAAACAGAAAACAAAGCGGTTTCTCCCTGGCAATGGGTGCCTTCTCTATACTTTGCCCAAGGTATTCCCTACGTCGTCGTCATGAGCGTTGCAGTCATTCTATTCAAACGCATGGGCATGTCGAATACCGATATCGCCCTTTATACCAGTGGTTTGAATCTTCCCTGGGTGATAAAGCCATTGTGGAGCCCTTTGGTCGATCTGCTGAAAACCAAACGCTGGTGGATCGTAGTCATGCAAATCCTGGTCGGTGCAGGATTGGCAGGAATCGCCTTGACGATCCAAGGCCCCCTGGCTTTCCGGTATTGCCTGGCTTTCATGTGGTTGCTGGCATTCAGTTCGGCCACCCACGATATTGCTGCCGACGGATTTTATATGTTAGGGTTAAATGAAAAAAAACAAGCTTATTTCGTCGGTATCCGCAATACTTTTTATCGTTTTGCGGTTATTTTCGGCCAGGGTATACTGGTAATGTTCGCCGGCTGGCTCGAACAACGCTACGCCAGGGAGATGCCGGAAACCGCAGCCATCCCCCAAGCCTGGTCGCTGACTTTTTACCTGCTGACAATCCTGTTTGCCCTTTTGTTCGTTTATCACTATTTGTTTTTACCCCACCCCCGGCGGGATACTTGTACCCTTCCACCTCAACAAGCCTCTGCCGGAAGAGTGTTCAAAGAATTTCTAGGTACTTTCACCTCTTTCTTCCAAAAGAAACACATCGTCAGTGCCCTGATCTTCATCCTGCTCTATCGGTTCGCCGAAGCGCAGTTGGTGAAAATCACTTCTCCCTTCCTGCTGGATACTCCGGCTACCGGAGGGCTTGCCCTATCTACGGCAGAAGTCGGCTTTATCTATGGTACGATCGGCGTCATCGCCCTGACGATCGGAGGAATTGTCGGAGGAATCGCTATGGCACGGCGGGGATTGAAGTCCTGCCTATGGACCATGACCATTGCCATGAACCTGCCCAATATCGTGTATCTGTATCTCTCCTTCGCCCGACCGGAAAGTATAGGAATCATATCGGGCTGCGTCGCCATCGAACAATTCGGTTATGGTTTCGGATTCACTTCCCTCACCTATTTTATGATGCTATTCAGCAACGGCAAACACCAAACCGCCCATTATGCGATCTGTACCGGTTTCATGGCTTTAGGCCTGATGCTCCCCGGTATGATATCGGGTTGGATCGAAGAATCGATCGGTTACCGGGCTTTTTTCGTCTGGATCATGCTGTGTACGATACCCAGTTTCTGGGCTACCCATCTGGTCAGAAAAAACTTAACCGATAATCATTCCGACAACAGTAGCCGATAATAAAGAAGCGAGTGTGCCTGCTAACAATGCCCGCATTCCGAACTGAGCCAGCAGAGGTTTATTTTTGGGAGTTAAACCACCGATTCCGCCGATTTGGATACCGATCGAAGCAAAGTTTGCGAATCCACAAAGGAAGTAGGTACACATAATGACCGACTTTGTCTGAGCAAAAGCTCCGGCAGCTTTGAGGTTGGCCAAATCGACATATCCGATAAATTCGGTCATAATGATCTTCTGCCCCAACAGGCTACCGGCATGGATCATATCCTGAGGAGCGATACCGATCAGCCACATCAACGGAGAAATCGCATATCCCAGAATAAATTGTAAGTTCAGTTCTTTACTTCGTCCGTCGGTAACCTGAGCAATCCACTCGTTTACTCCCGTCAGGCTACCGAATTTTGTAAACAGATAATTGGCAAAAGCGATAAAAGCCACAAATACCAACAACATGCCGGCAACATTGACAGCCAATTTCACCCCTTCGGCCGCCCCATTGGATATGGCATCCAAAATATTCTTACCGACCTTATTTTTAGAAATCTGAATATTATTATTCACCTGCCGGGTCTGGGGTACCAACATTTTAGCGAAAACCACAGCCCCCGGAGCAGCCATCACTGAAGCAGCAAGTAAATGTTTGGCAAAAATCAACCGTTGTACCGGATCTTCCCCACCTAAAAAACTGATATAGGCAGCCAATACTCCTCCGGCTATCGTCGCCATTCCTCCGGTCATCACCAGAAAAATCTCGGAAGGGCTCATATCGTCGAGATATTCTTTAATCATCAGCGGAGCTTCGGTCTGTCCCAAAAAGATATTTCCGGCCACAGACAACGATTCCATCCCTGAGATATTCATGAGCTTAGTCATCACCCAAGCCATAGCATAAACCACTTTCTGAATAATGCCCAGATAAAACAATAAGGAGGTCAGAGCCGAAAAGAATATAATCGTAGGCAACACCTGAAAAGCAAAGATATATCCCGCTTTGGTGGTATCCATCAGATCCCCCAACAAGAAAATACTTCCATCCCGCGTAAAGTCGAGAATACGGATAAAGATCTTACCGAAAAATTCAAAGATAGCCTGTACAGCCGGGACATAAAGAATTCCGACAGCCAATACCAACTGCATCGCCAAACCGATCCCCACCACTTTCCAGGAAATAGCTTTCCGGTCTTTACTGAACAACCAGGCGATCGCTAACAAAGAAACAATCCCCAGTAATCCCCGGAATACCGACATGAAAGAGATATGACTTTCAATATTAGCAGCCGATTGTATACCACCACCTTGCTGAGCCAACACAGGGCTCACCACAAACAATACAGGCAAAAGCCAGCAAGCTTTCTTTAACACACCACTCATAACTCAGATTTTAGAGCTGCAATTTAACCCTAAAAAATGAATAAAAAAGGGGGGAGTATAACTTTTTTTTATACATTGCCATGTTTTTTATCCATATCATTAATATCAAATCCGATTTATACATGAAACGTTTATTTCTCATTCTGTGGTGTATCTGTTCGGTTGTCTGTTTTTTTATTTCTTGTACCCGGAAGCCGGACAAAGCGACACTCACCATTTACTGTACTACCGACGTACACGGTAGTCTTTTTGACTTCGATTTAAAGCAAAACCGCCCTACTTTATACAGTCTGGCCGGGGTTGCCGGTTATCTCTCGGAAGAGCGTAAAGCGGGTGACAGGGAGTATATTCTATTAGACGGGGGTGATATCCTTCAAGGACAGCCTTCCAACTATTATTTCAATTATATCGATACCCTTCAGACCAATATTACCGCCCAGGTCCTGAACGATTTGGGTTACGATGCCGCTGCCGTAGGCAATCACGATATCGAGGCAGGCCATCCGGTCTATGATAAAGTGGCCGGAGAATTTCACTTTCCCTGGCTAGCAGCGAATGCAATAGATACCCGAACCGGAGCACCTTACTTCAAGCCTTACACCGTACTCCACCGCAAAGGACTCAAAATAGCCGTTTTAGGAATGATCACCCCGGGTATTCCCAAATGGCTTCCCCAGCATTTGTGGGACGGTATCGAATTCGAAGATATGATCGGGACGGCCCGGAAATGGGTACCTCTGATTCAGGAAAAAGAACACCCCGACCTGCTGATCGGCCTGTTTCATGCCGGTTACAATTACAACTATGCCGGTGAAAACAAAGACACTCCCCGCAATGAAAATGCCACGATGTTAGTGGCCCGGCAAGTAGAGGGTTTCGATATCATCGTCTCGGGCCATGATCATCAGGAAAAGGTAGAAGAAATCACAAACGACGCGGGACATAAAGTGTTGATCGTGGATGCCCGTTCGCATGCCCGGGCTTTAGGCAAGATCACCGTCAGCCTGACCCGGCATGCCGGACATTACGACAAGACCTATACCGCCGAATTGATCGATCCGGCGAAAGCCCCACGGGATACGGCTTATCTCCGGAAATTCACACCGGCCCTGAATCAGGTGAAAGCCTATATCGACACTCCCATCGGCGAATTTACCGAAACATTATCGGGGCGGGAAGGCCTGTTCGGTCCTTCGGCTTTTACCGACTTCATACATAATGCCCAACTCCGGGAAACCCGGGCAGACGTTTCGTTCAGTACTGTCCTGCAAATGGACGCTAAAATCGCCCAAGGCGAGATTACCATCCGGGACATGTTCAATCTCTATAAATACGAAAACGGACTTTACCTGATGAAATTCACCGGACAGGAAATCGACCGCTACCTGGAATATGCTTATCAACTGCAATATAACACCATGACTTCTGCCCAAGATCATTTGTTGAATTTCAAAAAGGATGAACAGGGAAATATCGTTCGCAACCCCAAAGGTCACTATGTATTAGCCGCCGACTATTTCAACTATTCATGTGCAGCCGGAATCAAATACACAGTAGACGTCAGCCGGCAACCCGGCAACCGGGTAGAAATCCATTCCCTGAGCGACGGCCGCCCTTTCCATGCCGACAGCACTTACACCGTTGCGATCAATTCCTACCGGGGAAACGGAGGAGGCGGGCATCTTACCCAAGGAGTAGGATGGACAAAAGCGGATATCAATCAACGGATACTAAAAATCTGGGACAAAGATGTGCGTTACTATATCACGGAATACATTAAAGAAAAGAAAGTATTGACTCCGCGTTGCCGCAACGATTGGAAAGTCATTCCGGAGGCCTGGTTTCAGGCAGGCAAAAAACAGGATTATAAAATCATATACGAAAGCCATTGAGTTACTTCATCACTCCGCAGAATGAATCACAAAAAACGGGGCTCATCGCTGAGTCCCGTCTTTTATGATTGAAAGTGCCATGCTCTACCCGACTGCTTTCAAAGAATCTTCGACATATTCGAATTCAGCTTTACCGGTCACCACATATTTAACGGTATACACCGTCGTATCTTTCGTACCATTGATCCCATAGATCGAGAAGTTGACGGTATAGGTCACTTCGACGCCCGTCACCACATCGGCATCACTGTAAATAGCTTCCAAACCGATCCGAACCGCTTCCGGCAGACGTTCGAACATCAGTGCAGTCAGCTCTTCATCCGAAAGATGCTGATACGCGGCAGCTCCGGCCTTATTACTTTCCCTCCAAGAATAAGGATAAAAACTAAAGTTATTCTGATAAGAAGAAGCTCCGTAATAAAATTCGGCATTGGTATAACGCGTCTGATAGTAATCGGAACCGAAAGTCTTTCCGACATAATCCACGATAGCCTGATAGAAAGCAGCCGACTCTGCATTTCCTTTGACAGCTTCCAGCGTGATTGTCATACTCGGATCGAATTTCCAGACACCACCGGCAAAGACATACTGTTGTGTGAGGTCGACAATCCGGGTATTCAGCGTCCATCTGCCAGTCGCAGCGGAATAGGTATATTCATCGCTATAATTCTTCACCTCCTTGCCATTGTTATAGCGATAAACCACCACACGGTTTTCCTGATCTACCGGATAAGCGATTGCCTTTGCCAAATAATTCGGCAAATAATCCGCAGCAGGAACTTTTTCGGAGAAACAATACTGGTTTTGTCCCATTTCTTTATAGTCCTGTACCGACAAAACAAGTACATTCTTATCCGCATTATTCCATTTCTTTCCGTCGAACACCTTCAAATCGAAGGCCACGTCTGCTTTCAATCCCTCTCCTTCCGGAATTTTCGAACCGATCATCACGTTGTCGATCTGATAAGTCGTAGTCTTCTTGTTCACTCCGTCGCCTAAATATTTAAAAGCAACGAACACCTTTTTACCACCGTATTGTGCCAGGGGAAAAGTACCGGCAGAAGCGAAACTACCGTATCCTTTTGCGGGTGCACTCGGAATAGTAAAATGAGAAGTAATATCAGTCCAGGTTGCCTTTTTTACGTCCTTACCGTCAAAATCTTCCGAAATCCATACCGTAAGACAATCGGCATTCCAGTTTCCGACACAAACATCAAAACTCAGTTTATCGTCAGCACCGACCGTCATTTCCGGCGTAACCATCCAAGCCTCGCACTCTCCTTCCGTCTTATAAGCAGAATACTGTACGTATTGATTGTTGTTATAAGCAGTCACCTTCCACTGTGTGCCTCCTGTAGAGCTGACGAACCAATCTTTTTCAGATCCCCAATCTTTCAGCCGGGCCAAATTACCCGTCCCGAGATCTTCAAAATTCTCCCAAAGTTGTGGGGTCTCCAAAGTATTGTTACTTTGTGCATTATATCTATATTCGACTAAAACGACATCTCCCTCTTCGGGCTCTTCATACCCGTTGATCAATAGATCGGCTACTTTATTTTTTGTATTCTCATTGAGGTAAGGCACGAACTTTGCGTTTCCGTGTGCTGCCCGATAATCCTTATTCCCAGCTTTATAGGATTTTATCGAAGAATAGGCTGAAAGTAATTCGGACTTATTTTCCCGGTAACTATAAGTTACTTTCACACTCGAACCTTCATCGGCAGTAAAATACTTAGCCGCCAAAAATGCCGGCAGATAAGTCGGGCCGGGAACCGTTTCATTAAGGTACAAATCGGTTTTCACTGCAGCTAACGCCTTATCGGTACCTTCTTTTTTAGCGATACTCTTATTCGTGCTATTGTCACTGATAGCCGCATAATCCGCTTCAACCAAGGTATATTTCTCTTTTACCACATTCGCAGGCTTCACGATATCATCCAGGCCATCGAAATTCTTATCATTATAATCGCATGCCCCCACGATGAAAGCCATCCATATTGTACTGAGGATATATATTTTCTTCATCATTTTTCCAATTATAAACTTCATTACTATCTTTAAAAAGTTATTTTGAAACGTACGGAATAAGTACGGCCAAATCCATAATATACCTGTGCTGTCGTCCAATCGTGTGTCGTACCGTCCTCTGCGTCGGAAATATATTCCTGATCCAATACGTTATTTACATTAGCCGAAATGATTCCCCAAACTTTTCCGAGCGGGAAACGGTAACTCATATTCACATCCATACTTCCGGCAGACGGAATTTTCCAAGGAGTATCATATTTCATCGTTTTACCCAATTCCTTGGATAAATCACTTCCCTGCAGCTTGAATTTGGCATAATTACGAGCCCAATGGGTATAATCGGCTCCCAATCTCAAACCTTTCAACACCTGATAATTGGCTCCGAAAGCAAAAGTCGTCTGTGCCGAGTTGCCGACTTTCACATCTTTCAAATCGACATCCACTTTCGCATGTTCTTTACTCTTTTCTGTCGTCACTACCCCATCTTTGGTCAAAGGTATTCCCTGGTCATTATATAGATAACCGGTAGCCCTGCTATTCCAGCGCCAATCGGCTAATGACAGCATACCTGTCAGCTCCAGATTACGCACAGGTTTCACCGTTACCTCGAGCTCTACTCCCTGATGTAAAGCGTCTACCCCCGTCATATTGATCCGTCCCCGTTCGTCAGAATCCTGGAAAGTGACACTGGCTCCCATACTCTTATCCATCCAGGCCGTACGATAGAGGTTCAGGTTAGCGGTGAATACCGGAGAACGGAAACCATATCCCAATTCTACAGAGAAGATCTTTTCATTCACAGCATCCTTATTCAGCTCGTTGCTATTTTCCTTATTCAGGAACACGGCATATTCGAAGAAAGGAGCTTTTGAAATAAAACCGATATTGGCAAATACATTGTTGTGTTCATCCAGATTATAATTGGCACCTCCTTTGACCGTTCCACTCCAGAAATCGGCTTTGCCTGATTTTGCATGTGCTTTGTCGTAATAGAAACGGTCATAACGCCAATACATCGTATTGGATACCGAACCGGCAATAAATGTAGCCAGGGCATTCCGGTTGAATTCTACTTGTCCGAATACTCCTTCCTGCGTAACAAAACCATCGTAGTTCCGGTATACGACATCACCGACTTTCAACTTCTCGTTCTTCCAGTTCGCATCTTGTGCCAACGCATTATTTTCAGCTTTTACATTTTTACGGCTTTCCGAATCGACATAATAATCGCCTCCATAAAGATCCACCAGGACAGCTTTGTGGGTTCCTTTATAATACCGCAGGTCGAGACCGCCGTATACATTAAAATACTGACCGAGCTGAGTGGTGTAAGTCGATAACAAACCGTACCATTCATGGTTGTTGATATTATTGGACATCGCCATCTGCGAACCGTTCTCGCTCTTCATATTCAAATCATAAATGGCTGCATAATCGAATGTCCCGTCAGCAGCCCGGAATTGCGTATTCAACGTTCCGTCCAAAGCCGTAGCATACCAGCTATTTTTATAAGTGCTGTTTCCTTGTCCGCGATAACCGCCTCCCCGACCGATAGACACATATAAGGCTGTCGACAAACTGGATTTTTCATTGATTGTCCAGTAATGGTTCAAAGAAATCTGAGGTTTATGGAATTTATTATATCCGGCCACTTTCCGCTGTCCGTTCAGTCCGAATCCATAAACAGCATTGAATTTATATTTATTAGCATGTTTCTGCCATTCTGAAATCAACAGATTGTCATTTCGCTGATTATGCCATTGAGGAGCCCCCAATACGGTCAGCGAGATCATGTGTTTGTCATTGATCTGCTTGGATACATTTCCGAAATAGCTGTACGCTTCGAACTCGGTCCCTTGTACATAACCGTTTCCCCAGCTCTTAGCACCTAATATCGAAATCGCCCACCCGTTACGCAAACCGGTAGAAACATTGAATGCGATCTTATTAAATCCGTCGTTTCCCACAGCGTAAGAGATACCTCCTCCGGCTTTGACGTCGGTCGTATTGGTCACGATATTGATAGAACCTCCTACCGAAGGGGCAGCCACCTTAGCCGCACCGAGTCCGCGTTGTACCTGCATCGAACGGGTAACATCCGAAAGTCCGGCCCAATTCGACCAGTAGATTTTACCGCTTTCCATTTCGTTCATCGGCACTCCATTGACCATAACGGCCACATTTTCACTTTCGAAGCCACGTACATTTACCCGGGAATCACCGAATCCTCCACCTTGTTTCGTAGCATATATACTAGGTGTAGATTTTAAAATTTCAGGAAACTCCTGAGTGGAGAGTTTATTTTCTATGGCTACCGGATCGATCACAGCCACAGCTACAGGAGTCTTCCGGCTAACAGCTACCGAAGCAGTAACCGTCACATCACCCAAACCGATGGATTCGGTTTCCAAAGCAATGGTTCCTAAATTCAGTTCTTTTCCCAAGGTCACCTCTTTTTTCAATTCTTTGTAACCGACACAACGGAAAGTTAAAGTTTGCTTGCCTGTCTGACCGGTCTTCAACGTAAAACTACCATCCAGATCGGCAGCTACGCCTTCCGAAGTACCCTCCAGCATCACTGTCGCCCCAACCAAAGGTTCTTTCGTTTGAGAATCAACAATTTTTCCAGACCGTAGAACGGGTGGTTGGCTCCTACTTCCTGCAAACCGACAGAAGCTTTTCCGTCTTCCAGTTTGGCAA
>ENA-UESU01001766-UESU01001766.1-human-gut-metagenome-genome-assembly--contig:-NODE-1766-length-14762-cov-5.167245_pt1 | contig 14762 bp, 13 predicted proteins | sample MGYA00243007_ERZ508008 | MGnify/ENA primary metagenome ERZ508008 (study PRJEB26167, sample SAMN06115399) | human gut metagenome | host: Homo sapiens | place: China:Henan | collected 2016-06-23...
ACCTTCCCGACAGTAGCTGCAGCCTATCAAGCCGCCCGTGAAGCCGCCAGCAACCGGGATATGATATACATCGGGGGAAGTACTTTTGTTGTCGCGGAAGTGATTTAAAAAAACTTATAAACTAAAAGAGTGTCAAAAATAAATTTTGACACTCTTTTTACTACACGAAAAATCAAACTATAAACTTTGTCTTATTCCTTTTTAGGAGTTTCTTTTTGCGCTTTAAATACCGCAATCACGTTATTACTATCTTTCAACGTCAACTTATCATTCTTTATGATAAAACTCTTCGTATCTTCCAGAACCTTGAAAAAACTTGTTTCAATATCCATATCAGGACAAGCCATCTTAGTCGCACCCATCCCGCTAAAAGTCAATTGCGACTCGTTTTGTTCGTAAACTCCAAAAAAGCGATTACATCCCGCCCTTCCAAATACTTTCTTATCACTGCTTTCAAGCGTGATGAACACCTCGCTCCCACCTTCCTTGAACTTAATCTCTTTCCCGTTCAAACTCTCCGCAACCCATTTCACCCCGGTCAGAGAAACGCTCTCCTTTGCCGACTTGCACGAAGTCATCCATATTGCTAATACACAACAAAAAAATATTCCTTTCATAATTCAATCACCATTTTGGATAATTAGTACTCATTAGTTTTCTCATTTTTTCTACAAATACCATGCCAAAAGGGAATTTCATCAATGAACCTCACCTCATTCAAACATTCATTTATTTGAGAAATCGAGCAGTAAAAAAAAACATCTAAAGGGATGAATTAACTTTTGAATTACTGAATAAATTCAATAATTGATTATATATTTGCACGTATTTTTAAAATAAACAATTACAGGGTGAATTAGAAATAATTATCTACATATCAAAAACATAATAAAACAATGTCCAAGGTTATAAAACTGAAAAAAGGCCTTGATATCAAGTTAAAAGGAGAAGCCGAAAATCTGGTGAAAAACATCGAGAGATGTGATTTCTATGCGGTAAAACCAACAGATTTCCGTCTACTTACTCCCAAACTTGCAGTAAAGGCAGGCGATCAAGTGAAAGCGGGTGACGTGTTGTTTATCGACAAGTACAGACCTGAAGTCAAATTCACATCACCTGTTAGCGGTACAGTCGAAATCGTAAACAGAGGAGAAAGAAGGAAGTTACTGGAGGTCGTGATTAAAGCGGATGCCGAAATCCAATACAAGGATTTCGGGGCAGCAGACGTGAACAAACTTTCCAGAGACGAAGTCATCGAAAAATTACTTGACAGCGGTGTTTGGCCCATGATCAAACAACGTCCGTACGACATCATCGCTACCCCGGCTGATATGCCGAAGGCGATATTCGTGTCCGGTTTTGATTCCGCTCCTCTCGCTCCGGATTTCGACATTACTCTTGCAGATGAATTAACCGCACTCCAATCCGGAATCGATTGCTTAAAAAAATTATGCGGTAAAAATGCGAATTTGAACTTGAAAGAAGGGACACCTTCAACATCCGTGTTCGCCAAGCTGAAAAACGTGGATGTAAATTATTTCGCAGGACCACACCCGGCAGGAAATGCAGGAATCCAGATTCATCATCTGAACCCAATCAACAAAGGGGAAATCGTTTGGGTGGTAAATGCTATGGATCTTGCCATTATCGGACGATTATTCACTTCCGGAAAATTCGACGCCCGCAAGACGATTGCTCTCGCAGGTTCAGAAGTTGAAAAGCCTGCTTATTACAAAACCATTCTGGGGGCAAAAATCGGTTGTATCGTGAATGGGAAACTGAAGTATCAAGTTCATCAACGTATTATTTCCGGTAACGTACTCACGGGGTACAAGGTAACTGAAGAGAACTACCTCGGATACTATAATAATATGGTAACCGTTATCCCCGAAGGTGACAATTACGAATTTTTGGGTTGGGCAACTCCCGGTTTCAACAAATTCTCCATATCAAAAACTTTCCCCTCTTTCTTATGCCCGAACAAGAAGTACACTCTTGATGCCAACTATCACGGGGAAGAAAGAGCCTTCGTGGTGACCGGACAATACGAGAAAGTTCTTCCCATGGACATCCTTCCCGTTTACCTGCTAAAAGCGGTACTGGCTGAGGACCTGGACAAGATGGAACAACTCGGTATGTACGAGGTTGCCCCGGAAGATATGGCTTTATGCGAGTTCGTTTGTACCTCTAAAACTCCGGTACAGGAAATACTGGACAAAGGTATAGAGTTAATGATAAAAGAACTAAGCTAATTTTAAATTGCAAATTTTAAATTGTCAATTCCTTGATGGGACACGATTCAAAATTTAAAATCTAAAATCTAAAATTTAAAATTATAAAGATGAATTTTTTACGCAACTATCTAGATAAGCAAAAGCCAAAATTTGAAAAGGGAGGCAAACTATACAAGTTGCATTCTGTTTTCACGGGTTTTGAGTCTTTTCTTTTCGTGCCTAACCGCACGACATCTTCAGGCTGTAATATCCGGGACGCAATTGATCTGAAAAGAACCATGATCATTGTCGTGATGGCCTTGATTCCGGCCCTTTTATTCGGTATTTATAATGTGGGATACCAGCATTTCAACGCAATGGGTACTCTGGCCGATACCGATTTCTTCGAGTTATTCTTCTATGGGCTGTGGAGAGTGTTACCCATGATCATCGTTTCCTACGTGATCGGATTGGGTATTGAATTTGCCGCGGCACAAATCAGGGGACACGAGATCAACGAGGGATTCCTCGTATCCGGTTTATTAATCCCGATGATTATGCCGATCAACGCACCCCTTTGGATGGTGGGAGTTTCCACCGCCTTCGCCGTGATTATCGGTAAAGAAATCTTCGGTGGTACCGGAATGAACATCTGGAACCCGGCATTGTTAGCCCGTGCCTTCTTCTTCTTCTCCTACCCTTCCATGATTTCAGGGGATAAAGTATGGATCGCCGGAATGCCCGACGGGTTCTCGCAAGCAACCCCGCTTGCCGAGGCTGCCCAAGGCCTGCCCACGACCTATGATATGTCTTCCATGTTCTGGGGATTGATCCCGGGATCCGTGGGTGAGACATCAACCTTCTGTATATTGCTCGGAGCCATCTTGTTAATTGCCACCGGAATCGGGAGCTGGAAAATCATGCTTTCCACCTTCATCGGAGGTTACTGCATGGCTTTATTACTGAACTACACGTTACCCGCAACCAACCCGTACGCGGCAATCACCCCGATTACTCATTTAATCATGGGAGGTTTTGCTTTCGGAGCCGTATTCATGGCAACAGACCCTGTAACATCGGCACAAACGGAAAGAGGGAAATGGATATACGGTTTCATTTTAGGAGTCATGGCCATCCTCATTCGTACGCTTAACCCCGGTTACCCGGAAGGTATGATGCTAGCCATCCTGTTAATGAACACCTTTGCTCCGCTTATTGACTGGTTTGTGGTTCAAGGTAACATCAAGCGCAGACTGAAAAGAGCTAAAGCGATGCAATTGTAGATTTTAAATTTTAAATTGTAAATTTATTCTGATACGAATTTAAAATCTAAAATCTAAAATTTAAAATTATTTTATTCTATCTCCAACCCAAACAAAGCTTTCAACTCACTCACAGCAGGATTAATCTGGACAAAATGATCGAATTTATCCTTAGCCGTAAAAAGCCGTCTTTTTTCCTCGCCATTTTCCGGTTCCATGTAAACTTGAACATTCAAGGTAATAAAACCATTATTCAGCCTTTTAGCAAGAAACGAGAGCAAGTAAGGATGTATATCCGTCACCTTAGATAACAAAAAGTCATTATCAACCTCAAGCGTGATGACAAACCCTTGCACTTTTGGGGAGTGAGAAGTCAAGGCAATCTTTACGGCCGTATCCTCCTGCGAAGTTGCAACATAAGTTTCCAACGCAGAAGTCACATCCGCCACCGTAAATTCACTTTGCGCCTTTACCCGGTTATCCTCAACTTTTGCCCCTCCCTCTTCCCGCTGGATCTGCAGGTTCTCCCGAGTCTCCGCCATGGCCATTTTCAATTTAAAGGAATGTGGCGGTTCTACCTTATAAGTATTCGTTTTTCCGGCAGGGACAGAAGGCTTTTCCCCAGCAACCGGAGCCGTTGTTCCACCACCCGATTGCTGGAATTTCCCGTTAAAATCAGCAATCTTCAATAGCCCGGTAAACTCCTCTATGCTAAGGCTTTTTTTTTTAGTTCATTAATTTGGCATAACTTGATCAAGGTAAGTTCCACGCATAAACGTTTCTCCACACGCATTTTATACTGCATCTCGCATTGCTCGATCACTTTCAAAGCATCAAATATGAATTCGGAAGTTACAGTTTTCGCCTGTTTTAAATAACGTTCCTTGATGGATGCACTCACTTCCAATAATTGCACCGTAACCTCTTCTTTAGCAACCAATAAATCACGGAAATGACGCCCCAACCCGGAAACCAAATTACCTGCATCAAAACCTTTCTCCATAATCTCGTTAAAAAGCAAGAATGTTTCGGCTACTTTACCATCGTGGAATAAATCTGTCAACTTAAAATAGTAATCATAATCCAACACGTTCAGATTCTCGATCACCTTATCATAGGTCAAATCCTTCCCGCAGAAACTTACGACTTGATCAAAGATCGACAAAGCGTCACGCATGGCCCCGTCAGCTTTCTGCGCAATCACGTTCAACGCCTCTTCCTCTGCCTGTACACCTTCTTTAGCTGCAATTCGTTTCAGATGCTCGATCGTGTCGGGTACTTTTATCCGGTTAAAATCGTAAATCTGACAACGTGACAAGATCGTCGGTAATATTTTATGCTTCTCGGTTGTTGCCAGAATAAAAATAGCATGGGCAGGCGGCTCTTCCAATGTTTTCAAGAAAGCGTTGAAAGCCGAGGCACTCAACATATGCACCTCATCAATAATATACACGCTGTATTTCCCCACCTGCGGCAATATCCGCACCTGATCAACCAAACCCCGAATATCATCCACGCTATTGTTAGAGGCAGCATCCAACTCGTGAATGTTCAACGAACGTCCGCTATTAAACGCCTTGCACGACTCACACTCATTACAAGGTTCGGCATTCGGTTGTAGATTCATGCAATTAATCGTCTTGGCAAATATACGGGCACAGGTTGTTTTGCCCACCCCACGGGGTCCACAGAACAAATAAGCCTGAGCCAATTGTTTATTAAGAATCGCATTCCTCAACGTGGATGTAATCGAGTGCTGCCCGATCACCGTGTCGAAACTTGCAGGTCTGTATTTACGTGCCGAAACAATAAAATTTTCCATGATAATCTATTACAGGTTGTTACCCGGCACGAGTGAAAAATCGTACCGGATTACAAATTTACAAAGTAAAATGATTTATCACGCTACAAAAACCAATAATTTTTCTTATATCTTTTCCAAATCCGTTTTAGCAATCCACCCCTCGTTTCCATCGGCCAAACGAACATTGTACCAATCTCCTAGAGTTCCGATAACCTGTACCTTCAGTCCTTCATGGATCACGAACAATTCGGTCCCGCTATTATCCGGAGCCCCTCGTACCACCACGCTGGGAGTCATTACAATCCCACTATCCCTGTCGGTCACCCGGTGATATTGTTTCAAAGCGAAGAAAATAGTCATCACGGACACCAACAACATGATGATCCCCAGGGTAAACCAACTTTTCTTTAAAGATATAGATGTCGCATGGAAGAACAATGCTGCCATAATCAGAAATCCTATAAACAGAATAACAGACACGTACGCCCATTGATCAGCCGTGAAAGCGGTCACGAAAGCATTATACCAACGTACAAGGAAAAGTTCCGGTAATACCTTGATATTGTCAACCGTGGCCTTTTGCGCCATCGTCAGGTTATATTTTATATCATTATCACCCGGATGCAACAATAAAGCACGTTCGTAATTCAATATGGCTTTCGCAATCTCCCCTTGCTTGTAATAACAGTTTCCCAAATTGTAATACACGGTTGCGGATTCCATGTTATCGGATAACATCTCGTTATACAAATCAATCGCTTTCTGATAGTCGCCTTCCTGGTACATTTTAGTTGCCTCCTCCGCCAGCGTCTTGACATCAGTAGCATAGGTCACCACACCGGATAAGAGCAACATCAATATTATATATATCCTTTTCATTCTTTTCAACTTTTAGTTTTTAACCTTAGTTTTTAGCTTCTAACTTTTAGCTTTCATATCGCTTTATCCAATTTCGTGATAATAGATATACTATCCTTGTACACGTTATCCATCTCTTCGCCTTGATTAGCACCCGGGGCATAACGAGCGTACTCGCAATGATCGAGCACCTCGATAAAGCTCTGAATTAACGTCGCGTCTGCCCCCCGACGAGTCAGGTGATCACTGATATTATCCCGATTCAATTCTGATGCGGCTATGTTTAATTTATAACTAACATATCCCCACAAAGCGTTCAATGTCTCTTGATAGAATAGCTCAGAGTTTCCGGCTTTCATTGCGACAGAGGCTGCCCGTAAACGTTTCTGAGCCATTTTGTTCGCCGTTTTACTCTTCACCCGTACCAAATCGGCATTTGCCTTGATCCGGCGACGATTAAGAATCATCCCGACCACGAAAAGTACAAAAGGAATCAAGAAACTCAACCAGTATTCCATCGTGGCGAAATACAACACGCCCTTCGGACGGAGATCGTTCTTGTGTGTCTTGATATAGCGAATATCCTGTCCCAACATCCTAACATCTTCTTTCTTGAATGACTGTAAGGCTGCCTCCCCGGATCCTTGACTGGATTCATTTCCCTTTTCAACCCGAACAGAATACTCCTTTCCCTTCAACATCTTATAAGCCCCGGCTTGCGGGTCAAAATAGGAGTATTGCACGGCTGGAATCTTGTAATCCCCCGCGTAACGAGGAATCACGAGATATTCAAAAGTAACAGTTCCGGACGTTCCGCTTATATCTCTAGTCACTTTCGGATCGTACACGTCAAAATCATGCGGGAAAGTGATTTTCGGAGCCTCTAACAATTTCATGTTTCCATTCCCGCGTAACACCACCTTGTACGTCAACGCGTCATTCGCTTTCAAGGTATCTGTTGACATAGAGGTTGTCATGGCAAGAGTTCCCACCATACCGCTAAATCCTAAAGGCTTTCCGGCCTCTGGTAAAGGTTTCACGGTAATTTTCACGGGTTTGCTCTTGCAGAGTACCCGGACATCACGGGAATTCCCGAAAAAGTCATCAAAGATACTTCCACCACGACTCCCCACCCGTTGGCGGACAAGACAATACAACTCGTAAGGCTCTATCGTTAACGTCCCGGCATGTTGCGGGAAAAGAATCGTTTTTTGTAACACGCCCACCCGATCATATATTTTCCCGTTATATTCCTCACGTTCCAAATGAATCTGGGGAATCTTCACGTCTTCTGTCAGGAATCCGTCAAAAGGCGGGATCTTCTTCCCCTGCACATCAACCAGATTTACCCGGGCATATACTTTCAACGTGGCAGTCAAACTCTCACCCACGTAAAGCGTGTTGCGGCTCACATCCATTCGCAGGAACAAATCATCATCCGTAATCGAAGTACTTCCCCGGCTCTCAGAAACATCCCCGGAACTTTGGGTATTATTCCGAGGTTTCCCGGAACCTTTGATCACTTTTATCTTCAAAGGCTGGGACTTGTACTCTTTACCGTCCACGGTGATCGTGGCCGGCTCGATCGTAAACTCTCCTTCTTCCTGTCCTTCCAAAATATAAGTGTACGTGTACTCTTGATTTTGTTTCATATCGCCATTGATAATCGTGATGTTAGAAGACGTACTCAATGACGGTCCTGCCAGTAAATCAAACCCTTTTATCGTGGGAACCTGTAAGTTCTCCCCCTTGTTGTTCAACACGAAGGAAAGACGGAATTGCTCCCCGACTTCCACAACGGAAGGTGCGGACGCGATAAATTCTGTCTTTTGGGCAAATAACTTAGACCCACCAAAAACGCATAATAGCAATATGATAATGAATGACTTCATTTGTTTATCTTTTAATTCTTTATTATCCCTCTGAAAAACATACAAAGTTACCAGTTTTTCTCAATCTTCATCTTCTTTGCCTTTTGAGCTTGAACTTTATCTTTCTGTACCTTTTCCTGTGTTTTCTTTTCGTCCGCTTCCAAGGCCTCTAACAAGCGTTTGGCATCTTCTTTCGAGATTTTAGGCTGAGCCTGTTGATCCTGCTGTTGCTGATCCTTATTCTGCTGGTCTTTATTCTGTTGATCCTTCTGATCTTGGTTTTGCTTATCTTGATCCTGTTTATCTTTATTTTGTTGATCCTTATTCTGATCTTGCTGGTCTTTATTTTGATCCTGGTTCTGATCTTTATTCTCGTCCTTATTTTGGTCTTTGTTCTGATCTTGATTCTGTTGATCTTTATTTTGATCCTGCTGGTCCTTATTCTGGTCCTTATTTTGATCTTGATTTTGTTGATCCTGTTTCTGCTTGCGGGCAAACTCCAGGTTATACTTTGTCTCTTGGGAATTCGGACGGTTTCTCAACGACTGTTTATAAGCCTCGATACTCTCATCCAACTTGTTCATGGCCAAAAGAGTATTTCCGATGTTGTGATACAACTCTCCTAACTTTTCCTTGTCTTTCTCATTCTGTGCCAATGATTGGAATTGTTGTAATGCCTCGTCAAACTTTTTCTGTTTATAAAGCGCATCTCCCAGATTAAACGCACCCTCGTATGATTTCACTTCCGTATCCAAAGCCTTACGATACTCCACTTCAGCCTTCTCAAAATCCTGTTTATTAAACAGATCATTCCCGCCCCGAATAAACTTTCGTTCCTGTTGCGCAGCCGATGGTAAACTTATAACTACAGCTGCTATCATCGTTATCAATATCTTCACCATAATGTCTCGTTTAAAATTTACCGATTCGTTTCAACACTTTTCGTCTCACTACCAAATATATTGATCTTCAAGAAATTCTTGTTTTTACGTCCCAGTACCATGAAATCCAGCAACACGAATATCAATGCCATGATCAGGAAATACTGGTATTTTTCAGCATAATCACTGAATACCCGTTCTTCCAACAATGTCTTGTCCATACGATCAATCTCGTCCAACAAGGTGTTTAATCCCACGTTCGAATTACTTGCCCGCACGAATATTCCCTCTCCGGCCTTGGCAATCTCTTTCAATGTCTCCTCGTCCAACTTGGATATAATCGGGTTACCACTCCCGTCTCTCATGTATTGTCCGGGATTTCCCTTCTCCGGGATCGGTCCTCCTTGTGCCAATCCCATCCCGATCGTGTGCACGTAGATACCTTTTTCCCGGGCAGCTTTAGCCGCAGCAATAGCATCGTCTTGATGGTTTTCACCATCCGTGATCACGATAATCGCTTTCGATGCCTCCGTGTCCGGGGTAAACGACTTCGCAGCCAAATCTATTGCCGTTCCTATCGCCGTACCCTGTATCGGGACAATATCGGTATTGATTCCAGATAGGAATAATTTAGCCGAAGAATAATCCGTCGTGATCGGCAATTGCACGTAAGCATCCCCTGCAAACACAATCAATCCCACTTTATCATCACTTAATTTTTCCACCATTCGGGAAATGGCCTGTTTCGCCGCATCCAACCGGCTGGGCTTTATATCCTGCGCCATCATGGAATTTGACACATCCAACGCAATAATCAACTCCACGCCCTCTTTTTTTACCTGTTGCAATTTTGACCCGAACTGAGGACCTGCAACTCCAAGAATGACGAAAAACAAAGCTACCAGAACAAGTATAAATTTTAATGTCTCCCGCTTATAAGATTGCAAAGGCATCAGTGTTGACAGTAATTCGGGACTCCCGAATTCAGCAATCGCTTTTTTCTTCCGAATCCTTGCTACCACGTAAAAAACAATCAACAATGGTATGATAATCAGCAAGTATAATAATTCAGGATGTGCAAATCTAAACATAACCGTCTTAATTTTAAATTTAATGATTTTAGATTTTAAATTCCGGATTGCATCAATTCACAATCTAAGATTTAAAACTTACAATTATGGAATTTTCCTCAACAACGTGTATCGCCCTAACGCCTCCACAATTAATAACAAAGCCCCGATCAAAGCAAAATAGAAATACTGCTCGTTCTTACGACTGAAATGTTTGACTTCTACCTTACTCTTCTCCAATTGATCAATTTCCTGATAAATTTGCTCCAGTTTTTTGTTATCTGTTGCCCGGAAATATTTACCGCCTGTCATGTCAGCAATCTGGGTCAATATATCTTCATCTATCTCAACCGGCATTCGCTGTAATTGCATCCCAAAAGGCGTCTGCACGGGATAAGGAGCCTCACCTAAAGTTCCGACCCCGATCGTGTAGACCCGAATACCAAACGTTTTTGCCAATTCTGCCGCCGTTATCGGTGCAATCGCTCCCCGGTTGTTGACTCCATCCGTCAAAAGGATGACCACCTTAGATTTCGCCTTGCTATCCTTCAAACGATTTACCGCATTTGCCAACCCGAGGCCAATAGCTGTTCCATCTTCAATCATCCCGCTATGAATATCCTTCATCACGTTGACTAACACGGCTTGATCCGTTGTCAAAGGACTTTGCGTGAAACTTTCCCCACTAAAAACAACCAGTCCGATACGATCCTGAGGGCGCTCCAATATAAACTTAGTTGCAACCTCCTTGGCTGCCTCCAGTCGATCAGGAGTAAAATCTCGTGCCAACATACTACCGGAAATATCCAATGCCAGCATAATATCAATACCCTCGCTGTTATAGGTCTGCCAACTCGAGCTGGATTGCGGTCTTGCCAACGCCAAAACCAAAAATAGAATGGCCAAAACCCGAGCTGCAAACAACAAATGACGTAACCAAATCCGGCTACCCCGTTTCATTTGCTTGAACACCCGAATTGAAGAAAACTTCAAATCAGCATGCGAGCGTTTCTCCTTGAATATGTACCAGATAATCATTGGTATCAGCACCAACAACAACCAAAAGTACTCGGGATTTGCAAATTCATATCCAAACATATCTTCTATTTTAGATTTAATAATTTCAGATTTTAGATTTTGATTACCAATAAACTGTAAATCACAAATCGTAAATCATAAATTAATTTTCTCTGTCTTTCTCCTCTCCGGTTTCCTTCTCTTCCTTTTCTGCCTTCTCTCTCGCCTCCCTCTCCTGTTGCTCTTTCAACTCCTGCTCCAGACGTTCTTTCTCATGCTCGGCTCGAATTGTATCATTAGTTTCCTGTACAAAATCATAGGCAATATCCAAATTTCGTACGTTCTCATCCTGCAACGGCTCCGCTTTAGCAAACTTCACGAAATCAGCCGTTTCAAACATATCTGCCAACTTATCCCGTTGTTTTGCATCTACCTGCTCACATTTCTCCAAAGCCTTCAAGGTTTCGAAAGAAGTCTGTTCCATCGCTGAGATTCCCAATTCTCCATCCAAATAATTCCGGATCGTATCAGTTAATTGCGTGTAATACTCTTTGGTCTTTCCACTCTGCCATAACTTCTCCTTCTTGATCTCCTCCAAAGCCTTCATGGCCAACACGTACGGAGGAATTGCCGGTTTTTCGTGATGGAAAAGACTCTTACGGGATTTCCGAACTTTGATAATCCAGACAACCAGAAGAATCACCACGATCCCCAACAATGTCCATAACAAGTAAGGTAATATCTCGGCAAATGTCCACGGAGCAGCCAAAGGCATCACAATATCGTAATTCCCTTTCTGCTGATCGACCACGAAAGTATTCACGATCAAGTGTAACGGATCGGTCCTTAGCGTGTTATTATAACTTTCCTGTTGAATCTCTATAGGCATCGGCGGAATCACGAACACGCCCGAATCAAAAGAAGTTATCACGTAACTTTCCTGCACGAGTACCCGTCCGTCTTTTTCCATGATAGAATCACGAACTGGTCCGGATATAATCTCGATCCCTTGTGCTATCGTGTCTTTCAATTGAGGGAATGCCACTTTCACACCCGGTTCAGCCTTTACTTTCATCCGGAAATGAATCTGATCCCCGATCATAATATAGTTCGTGTCAATCTCGGCACTATATTCCCGATTTTGTGCATTCAAAGCACTAACACAACCTAGTAGGATAATTACGAATAGAATAATTCTATTTTTCATTTTAATTCTCCATTTTCAATGTTCAATTAATATCCAGCCCCTCTTTTCTTGAATAACGTAATCAATGACCTCACGTAATCTTCATCAGCGCTAATAGATGCCATATCGACACCGGCATGTTTGAATATCCGATCCAGTTCTTTATCTCGTTCGATACCATACGCTTCGAACTCGTCCCGGACTTTCTTGTCGGAAGTATCCACCCAAACACTTTCCCCCGTCTCCGCATCCGTCAAGTACATCAACCCGACAGGAGGCAATATTTTCTCTCTCCGATCGTACAATTGCAAAGCCACCACGTCATGTTTCTTATTGGCAATAATCAACGGGTGTTCGAAATCGTGATCATCCATGAAATCAGAAATCAGGAAACAAGTACACCGTTTCTTGATCGCATTTGTCAAATATTGCAACGCCACAGAAATATTGGTTGCCTTGTGTTCCGGATAAAAATCCACTAATTCCCGAATGATATGCAAAATATGCGTCCGTCCTTTTTTCGGCGGAATAAATTTCTCGATCCGGTCAGAAAAGAAGATCACACCAATCTTATCGTTGTTTTGAATAGCAGAGAATGCCAACACAGCCGCAATCTCGGTAATCTGATTCTTTTTCAGTTTCGACACCGTACCGAAATTACGCGAGGCACTCACGTCAATCAACAACATCACGGTCAACTCACGCTCTTCCTCGAATATTTTCACGTAAGGGTGATTATAACGAGCTGTCACGTTCCAGTCAATACTTCGAATGTCATCCCCGTATTGATAAGCCCGCACCTCGCTAAACGTCATTCCCCGACCTTTAAAAGCCGTGTGATACTCCCCTGCAAAGATATTACTCGATAATCCCCGAGTCTTTATCTCAATCTGCCTGACACGTTTTAATAAATCTGAAGTCTCCACCTTATTAATTTTAGATTTATAGATTTTAGATTTTAAATTCACTCTAAATCACATTGAAAATCTCAGATTGAAAACCATGTTATTTTCAATTTTCAATTTCTAAGGCACTTCAACTGTATTCAAGATTTCACTGATAATATCCTCGCTAGTTAGATTGTTCGCCTCTGCCTCGTAGCTCAAACCGATACGATGACGCAAAACGTCATGACAAACAGCACGAACATCTTCCGGAATTACATACCCACGACGTTTAATGAAAGCGTACGCTTGTGCTGCTTTGGCCAAACTGATACTAGCACGAGGAGATGCCCCGTAAGCAATCATGGAAACGAATTTTTCCAAGCCATGCTCTTGCGGGTAACGTGTTGCAAACACGATGTCAACAATATATTTCTCGATTTTCTCGTCCAAGTAAACCTCCTTTACCACCTCTCGAGCCCGCAGAATATCTTCCGGCTGTAGGATCGTGTTAGACTGGGGATAAATTTTCTCCAAATTCTGACGAACGATCAATTTTTCTTCGTCTTTTTTCGGGTAATCAATAACCACTTTCAACATGAAACGGTCAACCTGAGCTTCGGGAAGAGGATAAGTACCTTCCTGCTCGATCGGATTCTGGGTTGCCATTACCAAGAATGGTTCTTCCAACTTGTAAGTCATATCCCCGATAGTCACCTGACGCTCCTGCATCGCCTCCAACAAGGCCGATTGCACTTTCGCCGGGGCCCGGTTAATCTCATCCGCCAGAATAAAGTTAGCGAAAATCGGTCCTTTCTTCACCACGAACTCTTCCCTTTTCTGAGAATAAATCATCGTACCGACAACATCAGCCGGTAACAAATCCGGGGTAAATTGGATTCGACTGAATTTAGCATTAATAATATGTGCTAGTGTATTTATCGCCAAGGTCTTCGCCAAACCGGGAACTCCCTCCAACAAAATATGTCCATTAGAAAGCATACCGATCATCAGTCCTTCTACCAGATGTTTCTGTCCGACGATCACTTTGTTCATCTCCATACTAATCATATCCACAAAAGAACTCTCTTGCTGTATGCTTCATCAGCTTTGATATTTACAGCTCCATATATTATCTCTTTAGCTTTTCCAACTGGAATTAAACGAGCTAATCTTTGAGTTCCTCCAAATCCTGGAGTAATTCCTAAACCTACTTCTGGTTGTCCGAATATTGCTGTATCAGAACAAAGTCTAATATCACAGCTCATTGCTATTTCACAACCTCCACCTAATGCAAATCCATTTACAGCTGCTATTACTGGAATAGGGAAAGTTTCTATTTTTCTAAATACATCGTTTCCTATTTTTCCAAAAGCCTCTCCTTCAGCTTTTGTAAGAGTACTCATCTCTGCTATGTCAGCACCAGCAACAAATGATTTTTCTCCAGCTCCTGTAAGAACTAGAGCTCTTGTATTTTCTAAATCTACTGCATCTAAAGTAGCATTTAACTCTTTTAGTACTTCACTATTTAAAGCATTTAAAGCTTTTGGACGATTTATAGTTATTACTCCTACAAATCCTTCTTGCTCATATGTAATAAAGTTCATTATGAACCCTCCTTATTAGATTAGTTATATAAGTTAAGAGCAGATTTTCTGCTCTTAACAATATATAGATTAAGATAAGTGAGTTGACATTAAATTATATAATTAGTCT
>ENA-UESU01001783-UESU01001783.1-human-gut-metagenome-genome-assembly--contig:-NODE-1783-length-14685-cov-3.926752_pt1 | contig 14685 bp, 11 predicted proteins | sample MGYA00243007_ERZ508008 | MGnify/ENA primary metagenome ERZ508008 (study PRJEB26167, sample SAMN06115399) | human gut metagenome | host: Homo sapiens | place: China:Henan | collected 2016-06-23...
TGGTTCTTCTCGTAGGACTCGATCATCTTCTTGACCATCTGGCCGCCCACGGAACCGGCCTCGCGGGAGGTCAGGTCGCCGTTGTAGCCTTCCTTCAGGTTGACGCCCACCTCGCTGGCAGCCTCCATCTTGAACTTATCCATAGCCGCACGGGCCTCGGGAACGTTGATCTTATTGCTATTCTTGCTAGACATAATTGAATCTCCTTTTCATCATACATTTGTTGCGTGTGGGTTACTGGGTATCGCGAGCATAGTTTGACTCCGGGACGGGAGAATATGCGGTTTTTCTGGCGGAAAAATTTGTTGGCAGGGACGTCTTGGAGAAAAATGTCATAGATTTGTTACCCATCGGAAGGGCGGATTATGATATAATCTCAAAAAAACAAAGGGAGGCACTGGCGATGGAGGGCATCTGCGGGCGAATGTGCGACGCATGTACCTGGAAAGAGCAGCTGGACTGTCCCGGCTGTCAGGATGGGCCGGGGCGCCGGTTTTCCGGCGGCTGTCCCATTGCGGACTGCTGCCGGGAGAAGGGGCATACGGCATGTGTGACCTGCACCTTTTCTACCGGCTGTGCCCTGCGGCGAAGAGATATGCCCCAGAACCGGCTGTGGGCCGTTGAGGCAGAGCGGGAGCGCCGGGCGCGGCTGGACCGGAATGCCCCTGTGCTGGCCAAGTGGCTGTGGCTGCTGTTCTGGCTGGTGACTCCCAGTGTTTTCAGCAACATTCTGACCATGGATACTGTGGCGGGAGCGTTTCCAACTGCCGGAGTCGTTGGAAATGTGCTGGCATTTCTGATTTCCCTGGCCTATGGTGTCCTTTTGTGGCAGCTGCGGGAGGCGGCAGGCCGGTACCGCACGGCGGCCCTGTGCTATTTGGCTGGCGGCATCATCAGCGGTGTGCTGCTGCTTCCGGCAATTCCGGAGGGGAACTGGCTGTGGTGGCTGCTCTCCCTGCCGGTCATGGTGCTGGAGCTCTGTGCCGCATATCAGGAGTTTTATGCCCATGCAGAGGTTTTGGAAGAGCTTGACCCGGAGCTGGCGGGGAAGTGGCGGCTGCTTTGGAAATGGTGGATCGGCCTGCTGCTGGGGTTGTTTGGATGCATCTTCCTGGCATTGATTTCGGCAATTCTGGGTCTTCTGGCGATGCTGGCGGACGCCATCGGCCTGTTGGTGGTGGGGATCGTGAAGCTGGTCTATCTCTACCGGACAGCAAAGCGGTTCCGGGAATATCAGCCGGCGGCACTGCAGAAGGAGGTTCTATGAGATTATTGTTCAGACAGCGGCTGTTCTCCTGGTTTGACAGCTATGACATCTACGACGAGGCGGGGAACACCGTCTACACTGTGGAGGGAAAGCTGGCCTGGGGACACTGCCTCCACATTTTGAATGCGGCGGGAGACCACATCGGCACTGTGCGGGAGCAGGTGCTGACCTTTCTGCCCAAATTTGAATTGTACGTCCAGGATCAGTATGTGGGCTGCATCCAAAAGGAATTCACATTTTTCACGCCGAAATTTGACATCGACTGCAACGGCTGGCGTGTGGAGGGCGACTTCCTGGAGTGGGATTACCGGGTGACGGAGGCCTGCGGGGCGCAGGTGGCGTCCATCCACAAGGAGCTGCTCCACTGGACGGACACTTACGTGATCGACGTGGCGGACCCGGGCAGCGCGCTGTGCGTACTGATGCTGGTGCTAGCCATCGACGCGGAGAAGTGCTCCCGGAACTGAGCGCCGCCCAAGAATGAATGTAAAGCACGCCGCCCTTTCGGGCGGCGTGCTTTACAGACTGCGGATTTGGTTTTGGATGAGGGAACCCACCGTGTCGGCGAACTGGTCCAGGGAACGGATGCGGGCGAAGTTCCGGCCATAGACGGTGTGGGCGGCGGGCAGGTCGTCGTCATTCCCGGTGAAAACGCACATGACGTTGATGCCCTTGTAGGTCAGGGACCGGATCTCCATGGCGGTGTTCTGGATGCCGTTGTCCGCGGCGTATTCCACAAAGCTTCCGCTGTGGTTCATCTGGATCACGTCGTTGGGTTTCACGTCGGAGAGGAGGATTACCAGCTTGTGTTCGCTGGGGGAGTCCTCCAGTCCCTTGGCCAAGGCCCGGATGGCCAGGCCGTCCCGGTTGCAGCCGGTGGTGAAGTAATTGAAGATGCGGTCGTTTTTGTCCGTCTCATAGTAGTCCCGATAGCGGGTCACCACGGTGTATCCGCTGAGGGAGCAGAAGGAGGATACTCGCACCGGAATGTGGCAGCGGGTAAGGCTTTCGGCAATCATATAGCCTTGGGCGGCCACCACCGCCTGCCGGTCGATCTGGGAGCTGGAGGCATCCAGAAGAATGTCCACCGACAGGTCGCCGGGATCCGACTGGAGAATACGGGTGAACACCTTGTTGTCGTCCAAGTACACGCCCCGCCAGATGCGGCCGGCATCCAGCGCGCCGGAGGCGGCACGGACAGGGGTGGGCTGGAGATAAGCCAGCATGGCGTTGCGGATGCGGGCGGTGAGGCGGCGGATGCTGGTGCGGTGGCGGGTGGCGTCGGCTTCGTAGGCGGCCCGGTTCAGCTCCATCTGTCGCAGGGCGTTGCGCCGCTGGGCGGCCACATAGCCCTTGAGCTTTTCATGAGTGTCGTCTCCGGTGGCGTAGTACAGGTGGCAGCCCTGGTGCTCGTCCACGCAGAGCTCCCGCTCCAGGCTCTCCAGCTGCGACTGGTCGTATAGGGGGGCGCCGAAGTAGCCCCGCATGTATTTTCGCAGGGCGGCCTCCGTCTGGGCCAGGTTGTAGTCCGTCAGGCGGCGCTGGACCGGCTCTGCGTTGGCTCCGCCGCCCTGGCCCTTCACCAGATGCTCCCCGAACCCGTGGCCAAAGGCCCGCACGGCGGGCAGCAGGTCCGCCTCGGACCGGCGGCGGAAGGCGAAGAGGGGGCGGCGCCGTTTCCGCTCCTCCGCCTCCTGAGCCTGGGTCTCGCCGGGGGTGAAATGGAAATAGGTGTGGAGGAATGCCAGGGCCCGCTCCGCAATGGCAGGGCCGTCCAGGTCTCCGGGGAACTCCAGGGCATCCAGCATTTCCCGGTCCCTGGGCAGCAGGGGCGGTTCGCTCTGCCCCAGGGCCCGGCAGAAGTGGGCGTTTTCCAGCGTGGCCAGCAGGTCGCCGGGATCTGCCCGCTGGTCCAGAGCCACGGCCCGGCGGGCATAGCTCCGCCGCAGGGAGGGCAGCGCCGGCCGGCGGGGAGCCTCCCGCTGGTAGACGGCGTTTTCCAGCCCCAGCCACAGCAGCTGCTCAAAGAGCTGTTCCTTGGAGCAGCCGTGGAGGGATTCAAACAGCCCTTCTATGGTCTCTGCTCCGTAATTCTTCCGCACGGCGCCGATGATGCTGTTCCAATACAGGTCTGCACGGCCATCCTCGTCGTATGCCTTGAAGTCTGGCTCAAAGGAGTAATCCGCAGCGGCGTTCCAGATCAGGTTCCGGGCCCGCCGCTTCTCACTGTCCAGGATCTCCATCAGTCAAACACATCCTCACGGCGGAGCGTCTCCGGCAGGCGGGTGCGGATCACGTCCCGCACCAGCTGCCGCTCAAAGTCATCAAAGGACTTGTTGACAAGGCCCAGATCCAGCGCCCGGTTGCCCTCCAGCCCGGTGCGCATCAGTCGCACGGCGGCCAGCAGGCCCCGCAGGTCCAGAGGCTTGGTAGAAAGCTCTCCGCCGTCGCATTTCTTCTGGATGTCCTGGAACAATCCGGCGAACTGCTCGGCATACACGCCTTTCAGAGAGGGGAACTCCCGCTTCAGGAGCTTGATGAGCCCCTCGGTGGTGATGGCGGGCATGTCGATCACCACGAACCGGGAGGCCAGAGCCTCATTCAGCTCCCGGGTGCCGGCGTAGCCGTAGTTCATGGTGGCGATGAAGCGGGTGGCGTCGTGAAGGGGAATGCGTTCATAGCCAGGCATGTCGATGGAGCGGCGGAAGTCCAGCGTGGCGTGGAGCACCGCCAAAGACTCGTTCTTGGCCATGTTGATCTCATCCAACACGCCGAAGCCGCCGGTCTCCGCACACTGGTAGATGGGGCCCTTCCGCAGCTGTACGGCGCCGTTTTCAAAGGTGTCCGTGCCCAGCAGGGTGGCGGCGTCTGTGTTGATGTAGAAGGACACGTTCCAGCTGGGGCGGCCGAACACGGTGGCCAGGTTTTCCGCCAGCACATTCTTGCCAGTGGCCTTGGGGCCTACCAGCAACAGGTTCTCTCCGCAGAGGATGGCGGTGATGGCCTCCTCCCAGATGTCCTTTCCATAATAGAGATACCGGGGATCGGGGACCCGGCGCCGCAGGGTCTCGTCCTCCTCCGGATAGGCGTCCCGAAATTTTTCGATCTCCGCAGTGATGTCGGCGCTGACGCCTTCATCCCGCAGAAATTCCAGCATATCCAACATAGTGTGAACCTCCCGTGTTTTCTGACTCTATCATAGCATGATTCCTGAAAATGGCAAGAGAAAAAGGCGCGCCCGACATTCACCGGGCGCGCTGAAAGGATCAATCTGTATTCTCCAGGGGAAAAGTCACTTGCCAGAGGCCCTCCGTCAGGGTGGCGGCGGTATAGAAGTTGCCGTGGAGGGTGCATCCTGCCAGCTCCTCCGGCGGGACGGCAAAGAGAAAGTCCATATAATCCGTCCGGCCGCCAGCCGTCTCACCTGTAAAATAAGAGATACCGGTACAATGGAATTCCCTGCCGTCGGCATCTTCCATCCACAAAAACGCGTGGTTGTCCGTCCTGGAGGCGTCTCCCCGGCACAGCTGGATGTGGAAGAGGCCGTCTGCGTAACCGGCGGCTGTGATGGGCAGGCCCTCCGCGGGCTCCGCCAGGACTTCACCGGGTTGCAGCATTACGGAAGCCAGATCGCCGCTTCCACCGGTGGCAGAGTAATAGGTCACCTCCGGCTCCCTCACCCCTGCGGCAGGGAGATCAGCCCCCCAGGTGAGGGCGGTCTCCGCCTCTTGGGCATAGTTCGTCAGCTTCAGGTCCACCGTCGCGCCCTCCATCGCCTTCTTGCCCGTCAGCAGCTGCCGGACGGAGAAGGTCATCTTGCCGCCGGTGGGAATGGGGGAGCCGTCCATGGTTTTCACAGTGCAGAGAAAAGTGACTGTCCCGGTGGCCTCGTCCCAGGCCACCCGCTCACAGCGGCCGGTCTGGTCAAAGGGCAGGTGGAAGGACCAACTGTCAAACAGGTCTGTGGTGGCGTCCACAGGACCGCCGGAGAGGACGATGTACGCCTGGGCAGTGTCTCCCTCCACCCGGACGGCCGCTACCTCCATGGTGATGCCGCTGTCCGTGCAGGCTTCCTGCACCGGCTGGAAGAACTGGGCTACGGCGGGGGCAATCCGGTATAAAACCGCATATCCCGTCTCCGACCGGACCGCCAGGGCTGGGGTGGCCAGCAGCACTGCCGCCACGGCAGCGGCCGCCGCCAGCCGGCGCAGGGGGAGGCGGTGTCGGTCAGGGTGGGAGAGAGTCTTGCGGATCAGGTCCGGCGACGGGCCGACAGGCTCGTTCATCCGGCGGTAGGTTTTGGAAAAGTTCATATATCCTCCTTCAGCAATGTCCGCAGCTTCTGCCGGGCCCGGGTCAGCTGTGCCCGGACGGTGGAGGGAGACCGGCCCAGAATCCGGGCGATCTCCTCCGTCTGATAGCCCTCATAGTAGAACAGGTGGATGACGGCCCGGTATTTGCCGGGGAGATGGGCCAGAGCCTCGTCCACAGCGGATTCCACGGAGTCTTGGTAGGAATAGACATCCTCCAGCGGGAGAGTCCGCATCCGCCAGGGGGGAGGCCAGCAGGCTCCTTGCGCAGTTGGCCGTCACCCGCAGGAGCCACGCACGTCGGTGTTCCTCATTCGCAAAATCCGGAGCGGACCGGTGGAGCCGGAGAAAAACCTCCTGAAACACGTCGTCGGCGTCGCTGCGGGAGCGGGTCATGGCGTAGGCCAGCCGGTAGACTGCGGAGCCGTATTGCGCCACGGCTTCGGCGGTATCGGGCATGTGATCACATCCTTCTGTAAGGAATACCCGGCAGAGGGCGGAATTGCTGCAAAGAGAAAAAACATTACATTTGTTTTGGCGGGAATGTTGCGTTTGGTTGCGGCGGTGTCAGGTGGCTGTGGTGGACTTTCCCGGCGGCGCTTGGTATGATGGGACCAGCGAAAGAGACTGGAGGAGGAAGACTCATGACCTTTGGAGAGAAGCTGACCGGGCTGCGGAAGCGGGAGGGGCTGAGCCAGGAGGCCCTGGCGGAACAGCTGGGCGTCTCCCGTCAGGCGGTGAGCCGCTGGGAACAGGGGGCGGCCCTGCCGGACGCGGCGAAACTGCTGCCCTGCGCCCGGCTGTTCAGTGTGGACGTGGAGTGGCTGCTGGATGAGGAACAGGATGGGGAGGATCGGCTTTCGGCGGCGGAGTTCCTGCAGGGAACGGAAAGGCCCTCTGTTCACAGAGACTGGCCCTGGTATATCGCCGGCGGCATCGTCACCGGCGCGGGTTCTTTGGGTATGGTGACCATGGGGATTCTGAGCGCCGTCTTTCCTGTCGTGGTTTCCGAGGCTCCGGCGGGGGTGGAGTGGGTCCGCATCTACACCGGCCTGGCTGGTTTTCTGAAAGCTCACGGCGTAGAGTGGCTCTTTGCCCTTTGGGCGGCGGTGGCCCTGGCGGGGCTCTGGCTGCTGGCCCAGCCGCCTATCCGGCGACGGGAGCAGACGGCCTCCCAGTTTTCCTCCTGGTACGCCGCGGGCGTGGCGGTAGGGCTGTACGGCGTCGGTCAGACCGCCTGGTATGTCCAGCTGGGCAAGCTGAGAGACCTGCCTCTGCTGGCCCTTTTCCTGGCGGCGGTCTGGTGCACGGTGCGGCAGTTTTGGCGGCTGGGCGGGGAGCCGGACGAGACCCGCAGGCGGCAGGAACGGATCATTGCCCTGCTATACACCGTCGCACAGGGAGTCCTTCTCCTGCTGACGGCGGAGGCGGGCTTTGGCCTGGTGGCGCTGGTGCTCCATATTGGGGTGTATTTCATCTGCGCTGCAGCCATAACCTGGAGGCGGTCCGGCAGGGGAAAGCACTAAACACAAAAACAGGAGGCCGGTCTCCCGGCCTCCTGCCTTTGTGTCTGTTCGGTTATCCCATCAGATAGGCGTACTTGGTCAGCACCGTCCAGATGAACACCTCGATGTCGGCGGGCAGGTCGTTCTTGGCGTCCAGATCTGCCTCGAACACCTTGCTGTCCAGGCGCACCAGCACCTTCTTCCCGCCCAGAGGCAGGAAGCCCTGATTGTTTACACTCTCGTCAAAGCCCTCCCGGGTCAGGAACAGGGTGAACTTCTCCCGGTAGGGGGCGGAGTCGTAGGGGCAGAACACGGCGCAGTTGCCGCACTCGTTGCACATCCGGTCCACATGGAGGATCTGCTGGCGGCCGTCCGGCAGCTCGATGACCACATTGGCCCGGTTGGGGCACACGTCGGCGCAGACCTGGCACACCACGTTGCAGGTCAGGCACCGGTCGCCCTCGCACTTGGCGCTCTCGCAGAGGACACCCTTCTTGGCGACGGCCTCCTCCCGGGTGGCTACGGCCTTGGCGGGGATGGCAAACTTGTGGGCCTCGCCGATGACGGCATTGGCGAAATACTGGGCGTCGGCAATGCCCTCCACCACGGTGGCGGGCCCGCGCATGGCGTCGCCGCCGGCGTAGACGCCCTCGAGATTGGTCTTGAAGGCGGGGATGCCCTTCTCGTCCACGGTGATGCCGTTCCGGGTGAAGACCTCGCTCTCAACCTTCTCGCCCACGGCGGAGACCACGGTGTCGCAGGGGATCTCCACCATTTCGCCGGTGGGGACGGGCTTGCGGCGGCCCTTGTCGTCCGGGTCGCCCAGCTTCATCTTCTCACAAATCAGCTTGCCGTCCTTCTGCTCCACAGGGGCTACCAGCTCCAGGAACTCCACGCCGTCGGCAATGGCCATCTCCAGCTCCTCCGCGTCGGCGGGCATATACTTCTTCGTCCGGCGGTACACCAGGGTAGAGGATTTGGCTCCGGCCCGCAGAGCGGCCCGGGCGGCGTCCATGGCGGTGTTGCCGCCACCCACCACAGCCACATGGCCCAGGGAGACGTCCTTACCCGCCTTCATGTCGCGCAGCCAGCCGATGACCGGCACTACGTTGCCGGGGATGTCCAGCCGTCCGGCCTTCCAGGCGCCTACGGCGAAGAAGATGTGGGTATAGCCCTGTGCCTTCAGCTCTGCCACAGAGGGGGCCTCGGTGTTCAGCTTTACCTCCACGCCCATCTTCTCCATCAGAGCCACGTCCTTGTCGATGGCCTCGTCGCTGATGCGGAAGGCAGGGATCACCTGCCGGACGATGCCGCCCAGGCGGTCCGCTTTTTCAAACAGCGTCACGGGGATGCCCGCCCGGCCCACGAAGTACGCCGCGGACATGCCGGTGGGGCCGCCGCCGATGACGGCCACCTTCCGGCCGTCCGTCACCGGCGCGGGAGGCGTGATCTTGGACATGTAGGCGTCATAGCCCTTTTCGGCCGCCACCAGCTTGGTGGCGCGGATGTTCACGGGCTCGTCGTAATAATTCCGCATACACTTGGTCATGCAGTTGTGGGCGCAGATGGTGCCCGTGATGAAAGGCAGGGGGTTCTTCTCGGTGATGAGCCGCAGGGCGGAGGCGTACGCGCCCTTCCGGCACAGCTCGATATACTCCGGAATGTCCTGGTGGATGGGGCAGCCGCCCTTGCAGGGAGCGGTGAAGCAGTCCAGCAGGGGAACCTTTTCATAGAGTTTGCGGCGGGGCAGGGGCTTGATGGCTTTCACATGGTACTTGTCGGACCGGGCCGCCAGAGAGAGGGCCTCGATGCCGACCACGTCCACGCCGGTGAAGGGCTTAAAGTCCAGAGCGTCCAGCTTGTCTCCGATCTGGGTGAACCGCTGGTAGCCGCCGGGCTTCAGCTCGGTGGTGGCCATGGTGATGGGCCAGATACCGCAGGCGAACAGCTTGTCGATGTTGAAGGCGTCGGCACCGCCGGCATAAGAGAGGCGCAGCTTCCCGCCAAACTCCTTGGCCATCATGGCGGCCATGGTGGTGGTCAGGGGGAAGAGGGACTTGCCCGCCATGTACATCTCCTCGCTGGGCAGTTCCCCGGCCTTCACGTCCACAGGGAAGGTGTTGGAGAGCTTCAGGCCAAATTCCAGACCCTCCCGGTCCGCCAGGGCCTGGAGGCGGTGGAACATGGGCACCGCGTCGGAATACTGCAGGTCCTCCTTGAAGTGGTGATCGTCGAAGGCGATATAGTCATAGCCCATGGAGTCCAGAATGGACCGGGCGGTCTCGTACCCCAGGATGGTGGGATTGCACTTGACGAAGGTGTGCAGGTGCTTCTTCTCCAGCAGGTAGCTGGCGATCCGCTCGATCTCGTCCGGCGGGCAGCCGTGGAGGGTGGACACCGTCACGGATCCGGACACATGGGGAGTGATCGTGTCGATATAATCGCTTTCTCCCGGGAAGAACTCCTTCAAAACAGCGATGCACTCCTGGAAGATGGGCGTCTTGGAGGCGTCCACCATGCCGTTCAGGAAGGTGTCGATCTTCTCACCCTGGATGCCTGCCAGGTCATAGCCCACGGACATGTTGAACACGAATCCGTTGGGATCGCCCAGACCATAGACCTTTGCCATGATCTTCAGGGCGCACCAGGCCTTCACATACTCCTCAAAGGCCTGCTGGACATACAGCTCCGTGGACCACTCGCAGTTGTAGCACTCATCCTCCGCCAGGATGCAGGGGCGGTTGATGCAGGCGGCCAGATCCGCGCCGTCCATCTTCTGGACGGTCTTCAGCTCGAAGAACCGGGCGCCGGCGAAATAGCCGGCAATGATGTTCTGGGCCAGCTGGGTGTTGGGGCCGGCGGCGGGGCCGAACGGAGTCTCGATGGTCTCCCCGAAGATGGGGAGCTTCTTCACGCCGGCCTTGTAGGGCTTGTGGACGCCGAACACGGCGCCGTCCCGGCGGTATTCGGTGGTGATCCAGGTCATCAATTCCCGAAAGGGAATGGGGGTCATTAACTCAGACATAGTTTTTCCTCCTCAGAATAACTCCTGAAATACGAATGCGCACTGCTTCCGCAGGGGCACATCGGCCGGTCATCAATACTCCTTGTGGTTCAGCCGGCCCCACAGACGCTTGCTGCTCTCCAGAATGTGGGCATTCACGGCCTCCTCGTCGATCTCCGTCAGGACCCGGTCCTTCATCAGGATTCTGCCGTTAATCATGGTGGTCTGGCACTGCCGCCCCGTCATGCCGAAGAGCATGTGCCCGTCGATGTTGGCATCAGAGAACGGTGTGAAGGGCTTGTAGTCCATGACGATCACGTCCGCCGCCGCGCCGGGCTTCAGCACGCCCAGAGTGGGGAAGCCGGTGCGCTCCGCCATCTTGGCGTTGTTGCGGAACAGCATGTCCGTCACCTCGCACCAGCCCACGTTGGGCATACAGGCGTTGTGCCGCTGGGAGCACAGGGCCACCTTGATGGACTCCAGCATGTCGTTGGTGTAGGCGTCGGTACCCAGACCGATCAGAATGCCCTTCTTGTAGAGCTGCAGCACCGGAGAGATACCCACGGCGTTGCCCATGTTGCTCTCCGGGTTGTTGACGCACATGGTGTCCGTGGCCTTGATGATATCCATTTCCGCCGTGTTCACATGGATGCAGTGGCCCAGGATGGTCTTGGGTCCCAGGATGCCGTGGTCCTGGAGCCGCTGGACGGGCCGGCGGCCGTAGTTCTGGAGGGAGTCGTACACGTCGTTCATGCCCTCGGACACGTGGATGTGATAGCCCACCCGGCCGCTGTTGGCCGCCGCCATCCGGTCAAAGGTCTTGTCGGAGATGGTGAACAGGGCATGTCCGCCGAACATGGCCTTCAGCATATCGGAGGGGTTCTGCTCGCAGTAGTCGATGAAGTCCTTGTTCTCCTGCACGGACTGAAGGGATTTCTCCTCCCCGTCCCGGTCGCTGACCTCATAGCACAGGCACGCCCGCATCCCGAATTCCCTCGTCACCTCGGCGATCCGCATCAGGGAGCCGGGGACCTCACAGAAGCTGGCGTGATGGTCGAAAATGGTGGTGACGCCCTGCTTGATGGAGTCGATCACCAGGGCCTGGGCGCTGGCCTTGGTGGCCTCCAGGTCCAGATTCCGGTCAATGTACCACCACTGGCCGTCCAGCACCTCATAGAAGCTGGTGGGGTTGTACCCATCGATGGAGAGGCCCCGGGCCAGGGCGGAGTAGATGTGGGTGTGGGCATTGATAAGGCCCGGCATGATGACGCCGCCACGAGCGTCCACAAATTCCGCCTGGGGGTACTTGGCCTTCAGATCCGCGGTGGTGCCGACCTCCACGATCTTGCCGCCATCGGTGACCACGCCGCCGTCCGGCAGGTAGCCGATGCCCTCCGGATCCCGGGTGATGACCTTGCCGTTTGCCAGTAAAATCATAAAAATGACCTCCTTTTGTCCGTCTTTTGCATATCTGATAAAAAGAAAAGGCGCTTCAAACCGCTGTCGGTTTGAAACACCTACCAAAAGACCGGAATGATAGGTGTCAGCCCGTGCGCGCAGCACTTCGTTGCAGCTATCATTCTTCCCTTGTACTTGTATTTTACCGGACAGCAGCCTAAAATGCAAGCAGGGAAGCTCAAAAATTTTCAGATGGATTTTGTGTAGTTTGCCGGAAAGCGGCGGAACTTATTCCCAACCGGGTCCGTCTACATGAAATAAAATAAAGAAAGCGATGGAATCAGAGAAAGAGGAGGCGTCAGAATGAAACGGCTTTGGATTTGCCTGCTGGCTTTTGCGCTGCTGACGGGATGCGGCGATTCCGGCGACATTGCGGTGACAACGGTATACGAAACAGATGACCCGCCCCGGACCGCCCTGACCACGGAGTGGGAGACTTACGACCCGTCGGTGGAGACGGTGTGGTGCATCCTGTCCTATGAGGGGGAAGGGGAATCTCTGGAGTATGGGGCGCCCTATTGGCTGGATGTGCGGGAGGCGGACGGCAGCTGGACCCAGGTGCCCCTGGCTGAGAACGCCGGATGGGATGCCATGCTGTATACCCTGCCGTCCGGTGAAAAGCAGGCGTTTCCGTGCATCCTGTCCCTGTTTGACTACGACTTCTCCGGCGGCAGTACGTTCCGCGTCATCAAAGAGATCGGAGAATATACGGCCGCGGCGGAGTTCACCCTGACAAAGGGGGCGGTCATCTCCGCAGAGACGCCTTACGGCTTCGGCCCCATGGAGGAGGTGCCGGAGTACGGCGACCCGGCGGAGCTCTCCGCCGGCGGTGCCGTGGTGTTTACCGAGGCGGGAACGGAGAATGCGGATGCGGCGGAGATATTTTTGGAGAAGGTCTCCCTGGGCATCCCCTGCCAGCTGCGGACCCTTCAGAACTACTATGAGAGCTGGCCCATGCTGATCGACGTCATCTATGACGGCCGCGGCTTTCTCTGGCGGATGCGGACCGGCGGAGAGATCACGGAGAAACGATTTTCCTACATCGTGACGGACGGCACGGACGTATACCTCTCCAACGGCGCAGACTGGGAGAGCACAGAACAGTACGACAGTGAGAAGGCGTTTCTGCTGCCCTCCGGCTCCGGATCCTTCCTGGTACCCGCGGCGGAAGCGATGACAGATGACCGGCTGGCGGAAAATACCGCCCGCTATCGGATCTGGTCAGGCGACGGGATGCGGGCTGCTTCCCTGACGGAGGACCCTGCAGAATTCAGCGTCATACGCTGTGACCCGGAGAGCGGAACATGGAGCAGGTCCTGGACCATCCGGGAGCTGGATGACCGGGCCACGGCAGTGAGGGACCTTTCCTGGCTGGAATCCGGAGCACTCCTGCACATCACTTATGAAACGGAGAAGGACGGCACGCTGACGGTTGACTTTGTGCCGGACGCTGAACTGACTGATCCCGGCGATCTCTGCGGCTATCCGGCGGAATAGAGACTGCGGGGCCGGCGGTTTGCCGGTTTTTCCGTAGAATACTGCAAAATCTTGGGATTTTCCATTGACAAGGGCACAAAAGCTCTGATATTCTATTCGGGCTGATTGAAACGATTTCCCGACCATTCCCCAACATTAAAAAGGAGAGAGATGCACACATGCTGGGAGAGATCATTGCGGATTTGAGCAACTGGATGTATACCTACCTGCTGGTGATTCTGCTGGTGGCCGCCGGACTGTTTTTCACCATTCGGAACCGGTTCCCGCAGCTGCGGCTGCTGCGGGAGGCCATCCGCGTGGTTGTGGAGCGGCCGGAGAAGGAGGGAAGCGTGTCCTCCTTCCAGGCGCTGATGGTGTCCACCGCCTCCCGGGTAGGTACGGGCAACATTATCGGCGTGTCCGTGGCCATCTGCATGGGCGGCTACGGCGCCGTGTTCTGGATGTGGCTCATCGCCCTGCTGGGCGGCGCCACGGCCTTTACCGAATCCACGCTGGCGCAGATTTACAAGCGCCGGAACCCGGAGACCGGCGAGAGTTACGGCGGCCCTGCCTATTATATTGAGGCGGCCCTCCACAGCCGTCCCCTGGCGGTGCTGTTTGCCCTGAGCCTCATCGCCACCTACGCCGGCGGCTTCAATATGCTCTGCTCCTACAACCTCCAGTCCACCTTCTCCGGATACAGCTTTTATTCCCCGGAGTGGACGCCCTGGATCATCGGCGGCATCGTGGCGCTGCTGACCGGGTACTGCGTCATGGGCGGCGGCAAGCGGATCATCGCCTTCGCCTCCACTCTGGTGCCCATCATGGGCGGACTGTACGTGCTGGTGGCCCTGGTGGTCATCGTCATGAACGTGGGGCTGATTCCCCAGGTGTTCGGACGGATCTTCTCCGAGGCGTTCGATTTCCAAGCCATCTTCGCCGGCTTCACCGGCTCTGCCGTGATGCAGGGCGTGAAGCGGGGCCTCTTTTCCAACGAGGCCGGCGTGGGCTCCGCCCCCAACGCTGCCGCCTCTGCCAATGTCAGCCATCCGGTGAAGCAGGGGCTGGTCCAGATGCTGTCTGTCTTCCTGGACACGCTGGTGATCTGCTCCGCCACCGCCTTCATGCTGCTGTGCTCCGGTGTGGAGCCCGCAGTGGAGCTGCAGGGCGCCCCCTATGTGCAGTCGGCCCTGGCCGCCTCCTTCGGCACCCTGGGTCCCGTTTTCATCACCGTGGCCATGGTGCTCTTTGCCTTCACAACTCTGATCGGAAACCTCTACTATGTGGACAATGCCCTGGCGTATCTGCTGGGGCACGTGCCCTCCAAGCGGTTCATGGTGGTGTTCCGCCTGATTGCCATGGGACTGATTTTCCTGGGCGCCGGCCTCACGCTGGATCTGGTGTGGAACCTGTCTGACGTGCTGATGGGCGTCATGGTGCTCATCAACATTCCGGTGATCGCGGTCCTCTCCCGTCCGGCGGCGGCAGCCCTGCGGAACTATACCGAGCAGCGCAGGGCCGGCAAGAACCCCGTGTTCCGGGCCGCGGACATCGACCTGAAGGAAAAGACCGAATACTGGAACTGAAATAAAAACGGCAGGGCTTTGAAAGCGGACGCTTCGGCGTCCGCTTTTTTTGCATAGAATGGAATAGAAACAGAAAATT
>ENA-UESU01001786-UESU01001786.1-human-gut-metagenome-genome-assembly--contig:-NODE-1786-length-14660-cov-5.337173_pt1 | contig 14660 bp, 10 predicted proteins | sample MGYA00243007_ERZ508008 | MGnify/ENA primary metagenome ERZ508008 (study PRJEB26167, sample SAMN06115399) | human gut metagenome | host: Homo sapiens | place: China:Henan | collected 2016-06-23...
AAAAAGAATTGTTCGAAGAAACAAATGCAGAACATCCTTTTCAGTTCATTTCAGGATTAGGCACAACGCTCGAAAGCTTCGAGAACCAGATAACAGCTCTTTCTAAGGGTGATAAATTCGATTTTACCATTCCGGCAGATGAAGCTTACGGAGCCTACGATGAGCAACATGTATTTGATCTTCCTAAAAATATCTTTGAAATAGATGGCAAGTTCGACAGCGAACGCGTAACAGAAGGCAGCATTGTACCTTTGATGACCGGAGACGGTCAACGCGTAAACGCCAGCGTCGTAGAAATCAAACCGGATGTAGTAGTAGTTGACCTTAACCACCCATTGGCAGGCGCTGACCTGATCTTTGAAGGTGAAGTAATCGAAAGCCGTCCTGCTACCAACGAAGAAATTCAGGAACTGGTGAAGATGATGAGCGGTGAAGGTTGCGGTTGCGGATGCGACAGCTGCGGCAGCGACTGTGGCGATGACTGCGGTTGCGAAGGCGGACACTGCCACTAATTTTAAGTAATAGGTAATAAGTATTAAGTATTAATTCCATGCGGATATAGGCGGAAGTTAATACTTAATACTTTTTTTATGCCGTTATTCCAGCTATTACCTATTACTTATTACTTGTTACTTATTACCTGTTAACATCCTCCTTTGTGCGTCATGATATCAAGCACCATCTTATCCGTTTCGTTCATCGCCTGCGAGCCGATTCTTGTCAAGTTACGAATGCTTTGATCGACATCTTCGTCAATAATGCCTTCTACAGAAGTCACACAACGGTCCTCCATTGCCATCATAGCAGATAATACGGCTGTTGAGACTCCGGTTGTTACTTTGAGTGCGCAGCTCGGTTTTGCACCGTCGCAAATCATTCCCGTCAGGTTGGCAATCATGTTTTGAACGGCAAAGGCTACCTGATTATAGTTTCCACCCATCAGCCAGGTGATTCCGCAACTGGAACCCGTGGCAGCTACTACACAGCCACACAAGGCAGAGAGACGTCCCAAACTTTGTTTAATATAGATTACAGTGAGATGACTCAGCATTAAGGCGCGGATCAGTTCCTCTTCGGTTTTACCATTTTCTTCGGCAAATACGACAACGGGAAGTGTGGCGGATATTCCCTGATTGCCACTGCCGGAGTTACTCATGACGGGAATCATTGCACCGGCCATTCTGGCGTCGCAAGCGGCGGAAGTATAAGATAGTATATGAGAGAATACGCTGTCACCCATCACTTTATGTTCATACGTTCCACGGAGCATCTTACCTAAAGAATGCCCATAATTGCCTTTAAAGGCTTGCTCGGCGGCTGCTTTGTTCAGACGTGCCGTATCGAGAATAAAACGGATTTCATCCAGAGGGGATGTCAGGGCAAAATCATAGACTTTGCGCAGATTCAGTTCCAGTGAAGCGTCTTCTTCCTCTTCATTGGCAGTCTGTTGCTTGTCAAGCAGTACTTTTTCATCCGTAGCTATATAGACAAAGGTAGTATGTCCGCCGGCAATCACAGCCGTCGCTTTTTGGCTGCCGGCTGTGCAGATTACTTCGATGTACAGTTTTTCCGTAATATCTTCTTTGAGAGAAATACAGATTCGCTTCTCTGCGATAAACAGTTTGCCTTGTTCTACTGCCTCCGGTGTGCAGTCTCTCAACACTTCCAATTGATATTCCGATCGGCCGATCAACGCTCCCAAGGCTACAGCTATAGGAAGTCCGACCATATCTGTGCCGGGGATACCGACTCCCATTGCATTCTTTAATATATTGGCACTCAATAACACTTCAATCTTTTCCGGTTTCATTCCTAATGTTTCGGCAGCTTTAGCTACACAAAGCGCTACCGCAATGGGTTCCGTACACCCTATCGCCGGAATCACCTCTTTTTTGATCAAGTCTATTATCTGTTTTCTTTCCGATTCAATCATACCCTATAAGGCTTTAGTTTCCACAAAAGTAGAAAATTCTTTTTTATCAAACATCCATTAGTGAACAAATAAAATTGCAGATTGTTATAAAATCTTCCAAGAACCGAACTTTAACAGTTAGAATAGTAGAAAAATGAAAGCAAAACACGGTATTCTTTATTTGCTGCTAGCCATTTTCTCTTCTTCTTGCATTCGCGAAGAAGCTCCCAATGCAGAGGCAGACATACTCAGTTGCAGATTGCCGGGAGTAGTCATGACAACGAGTCCGATTATCACTAATAATTCCATCAATATATTTGTAGGACCGGGAACGGACATTTAATCCCTTGCACCCGAATTTACATTGACTCCGGGAGCCACTATCGATCCTCCCAGTGGGACGGCTAGAGATTTCCATTCGCCTCAGCAATATACCGTTACGGCTGCCGATGGCTTTTGGAAGAAGAAGTACACCGTATCCGTTATTGATACGGAACTTGCTACTATTTACAATTTTGAGGATACGCTCGGCGGACAGAAATACTACATCTTCGTAGAACGGGAAGGAGAAAAAGTGGTGATGGAATGGGCCAGCGGAAACGCAGGTTATGCAATGACCGGAGTTCCCAAGACAGCCGACGACTATCCGACTTTTCAGTTTGCAAACGGAAAAACCGGAAAATGCCTGTCCTTAGTAACCCGCAGTACCGGATTCTTCGGTAGCATTATGGGAATGCCTATCGCAGCCGGGAACCTGTTTATCGGCTCTTTTGATGTAGGAAATGCAATGAGCAATCCACTGAAAGCGACCAAATTCGGTCTGCCTTTCCGGCATATACCAACTTATCTGGCAGGCTATTACAAGTATAAAGCCGGAGATCAGTTTACAGAAGGCGGCAAACCCGTCAGTGGCAAACGGGATATATGCGATATTTATGCCATCATGTATGAAACCAGTGAATCTGTGCCGACTCTTGACGGAACGAATGCTTTCACCAGTCCCAACCTGGTTTCAATAGCACGCATTGACGACGCCAAAGAGACGGACGAGTGGACATACTTTAAACTTCCCTTCCATATGTTATCCGGAAAATACATAGATAAAGAGAAGCTAACGGCAGGAAAGTATAATGTAGCTATCGTATTCACTTCCAGCCTGGAAGGAGATCATTTTAACGGAGCTATCGGAAGTACATTGTTGATTGATGAAGTCGAACTAATCTATCGCTCGGAAGACTGATTCCATTCGACCAACGATCTGATAGCAGCTATGGAAGGCAGAACAGAGCAACTATAATGAAATAACTAATGATTTAATAATAATGAAAAGATGAAAATCCATTCCTATATATTCAGTTTACTCGCCTGTCTGGTAATAGCCCTCCCCGGCTATTCACAGGTTGACAGAAACGAAACGCTTATCCGTTCCGCTCTTCACGGACTGGAATATGAAATCAAAGCAGGGTTCAGCATCGGCGGTACAGCCCCGCTCCCGCTGCCTGTCGAAATCCGTTCGATTGACGGCTACAACCCAACGCTGGCTATCAGCATCGGAGGAGAAGTAACCAAATGGTTTGCCGTTCAAAACAAGCTCGGAGTCATTGTAGGGCTGCGGCTGGAGAATAAAGCCATGACAACGGAAGCCACCGTCAAAAACTATAATATGGAAATCCTCGGACAGGGAGGAGAAAGAATCAGCGGTGTCTGGACAGGAGGAGTCAAAACCAAAGTCCACACTTCCGGACTGACAATTCCTCTAATGGCTACTTACAAGTTGAGCAACCGTTGGAATATTAAAGCCGGACCTTATTTTTCGTATCTGCTTTCAAGAGAATTTTCGGGGCACGTATATGAAGGATACCTGCGTGAAGGCGACCCCGTAGGCCCCAAAGTCGAATTTACGGATGGTAAAATCGCTACTTATGACTTCTCGGACGACCTGAGACATTTTCAGTGGGGCCTGCAAATAGGAGCCGGATGGAGAGCATTCAAACACCTCAATATATATGCAGACCTCACCTGGGGATTGAATGATATCTTCAGAAATGACTTTCAGACCATTACTTTTGCTATGTATCCGATCTACTTGAATATCGGATTCGGATATGCTTTCTAGCTGACCAAAGACGGATTAATCCTTACCGGATTCCTCCACCTGCTTCACACCGGAGAAAGCAACTTTCACGGTCTGCTTCAATGCAGGTACTTTTACCTGAATATTCATTGTAGCATTTCCACTTTGCACCGTTCCTTCTATACTGGTGGCACAGGTACCCAGAGCAGCGGCATCCCCCTGAAAAGTAAGGTCTTGCTGTCCGGTGAAAGTCGAAACGTCCGTTTCCTTTTTCACTGCACACTTGTCTATCACGATATCGCCGAACTTTAATATGTTTCCGTTTATAAACAGTTCAAATTCCTTCAGTTCCATCTTTACTTCCGTATCACTGACCTGGGAGAAAGTAATAAACTTCGGAAGTCCGTCGGCAATCACAACTTCCTGGTCGGAGCCATCGGGCAGCATTGAAATATCGAGATTTCCCCAATACGTTCCCACCACATCGGGAGCAGTCACCACAGCCTCTTCTTCCGGAGGAGTCGTTTCATCATTGACCGTATTATCATCATCACTGCTACAAGCCGTCAAAAGAGAGACAGAGCATATCAATGCCCACAAATACAATAGATTCTTTTTCATAATTTTCGGGTTTAGTTATTAAATAATCGTCATTTATAAACTAAAAAGAGGAAAAAAGGTTCAATTTGCTTCCTTTTCCGAAGATATTTTGAATTCACAACCTTCTTATCAAAAACTTTGTTATATTTGCATAGAGTAATTTTAAAAAAGCCACAACTATGTTTAATTCATTTGGCAACATCTTTCGGCTCACCAGCTTCGGCGAGTCTCATGGAAAAGGAGTTGGGGGAGTAATTGACGGATTTCCTTCCGGAATCACAATCGACGAAGAATTTGTACAACAAGAACTAAATCGACGCCGTCCGGGACAATCCATCCTCACCACACCACGCAAGGAAGCGGATAAAGTGGAGTTTCTTTCAGGCATCTTCGAAGGCAAATCAACCGGATGTCCTATCGGATTTATCGTTTGGAACGAGAATCAACATTCCAATGACTACAATAACCTGAAAGAGGTATACCGCCCTTCACACGCGGATTACACCTACAAAGTGAAGTACGGCATCCGTGATCATCGCGGCGGCGGACGTTCTTCTGCCCGCGAGACTATTTCACGCGTAGTAGCCGGCGCATTGGCTAAATTAGCCCTTCGCCAGTTAGGAATCAGCATCACAGCTTATACATCGCAAGTCGGTGCCATCAAATTGGAAGGCACTTATTCCGACTATGATCTCGACCTGATCGAAACAAACGATGTACGTTGTCCGGACCCTGAAAAGGCGAAGGAAATGGCAGACCTTATATATAAGGTAAAAGGCGAAGGCGATACCATCGGAGGTACGCTGACCTGTGTCATCAAAGGATGTCCTATCGGATTGGGGCAACCTGTGTTCGGCAAACTGCACGCTGCCTTGGGCAACGCCATGCTCAGTATCAATGCCGCCAAAGCCTTCGAATATGGCGAAGGATTCAAGGGACTGAAGATGAAAGGCTCCGAGCAGAACGACGTATTCTTCAACAACAACGGACGGATTGAAACGCATACCAACCACTCCGGAGGTATTCAGGGAGGAATCAGTAACGGACAGGATATTTACTTCCGTGTAGTATTCAAACCGATTGCTACCCTGCTGATGGAGCAGGAAACGGTGAACATCGACGGCGTAGATACGACACTGAAAGCCCGCGGACGTCATGACGCCTGTGTACTGCCACGTGCCGTACCTATCGTAGAAGCAATGGCTGCCATGACCATCCTTGATTATTATCTGTTGGATAAGACAACGCAGCTTTAATAAGTATCAATATGTCAATCTACCCATGTGCCAATACCTGCACTAAAAATCTGTCAGGCTATTGGCACATAGGCTAAATAACCGCCAGTAAACTATTCATTATGAACGAAATTCAAAAATATATCGCAGCGAACGAACCGAAGATTATGGAGGACCTGTTCAGCCTCATCCGTATTCCCAGTATCAGCGCCCTGCCGGAACATCACGACGATATGCTGGCTTGCGCCCAACGCTGGGCACAACTACTGCTCGAAGCTGGAGTGGATGAAGCATTGGTGATGCCTTCCAAGGGTAACCCGATTGTTTTCGCACAAAAGATCGTTGACCCGAATGCCAAAACAGTATTGGTCTACGCCCACTACGACGTAATGCCTGCCGAACCGCTGGAACTGTGGAAAAGCCAGCCCTTCGAACCCGAAGTACGGGACGGATACATCTGGGCACGCGGAGCGGATGATGACAAAGGACAATCCTTTATCCAGGTCAAAGCCTTCGAATATCTCGTCAAGAACGAACTGCTGAAAAATAACGTCAAGTTTATCTTCGAAGGAGAAGAGGAAATCGGCTCTCCCAGCCTGGAAGCCTTCTGCGAAGAGCATAAAGAGCTGTTGAAAGCAGACGTTATCCTGGTTTCGGATACCAGCATGCTGGGTGCCGAACTTCCATCCCTCACCACCGGTCTGCGCGGACTGGCTTACTGGGAAATAGAAGTGACCGGACCGAACCGTGACCTGCATTCGGGACACTTCGGAGGTGCGGTAGCTAATCCGATCAATGTACTTTGCGAAATAATCAGCAAAGTAACAGATAAAGACGGAAGAATCACCGTCCCCGGATTCTACGATGACGTAGAAGAAGTGCCACAAGCAGAACGGGAAATGATCGCCCATATTCCGTTCGATGAGAAGAAATACAAAGAAGCCATCGGAGTGAAAGAACTCTTCGGAGAAAAGGGATACAGCACACTGGAACGCAACAGTTGCCGCCCGTCTTTCGATGTATGCGGCATTTGGGGAGGATATACAGGTGAAGGCTCCAAGACAGTCCTTCCCTCGAAAGCGTATGCGAAAGTTTCCTGCCGACTGGTTGCGCATCAGGATCATCACAAGATATCGCAGATGTTTGCAGATTATATCTTACAAATGGCTCCCGACACCGTACAGGTAAAAGTAACCCCAATGCACGGAGGACAGGGATATGTCTGCCCGATTTCCCTTCCTGCCTATCAGGCTGCGGAAAAAGGTTTTGAGATAGCTTTCGGCAAAAAACCGCTGGCAGTACGTCGTGGCGGAAGTATTCCTATCATTTCGACATTCGAACAGGTATTAGGAACCAAAACCGTATTGATGGGCTTCGGACTTGAATCGGATGCGATCCATTCACCCAACGAAAACTTCTCGCTGGACATATTCCGGAAAGGAATAGAGGCAGTGATTGAGTTCCATCAGGAATATGCGAAAAGATAAAGGCTGCCTATAGCCGCACGCAGGACACGAAGATAAAAGGAGAACGGTAGACAAGCGGATAAATCCTTTGCCTACCGTTCCTTTTTATTCAAAAAAAGACCTCTTACCACATAACTAACTATCGACTACATCACCGGAGTTTCGAAAAGGAAAGTAAATGATTGACTATCCTTCAAATCCTTCACGGCATCTCCTGCGTAAATTTCTCCTTTGGTCAAGGACAGTTTCTTCACCCCAGCCTTCGGACTAAAATCAATCTTCTTCAAATCCAGCCAAAACAGGTTCGGAGTTAAAGTAGACTCAAAGTAATACACTTTATTCTTCTGATCGGAAACGGAACGCCAGCGAGTAGAAGAAATGTGAGGCTTCTCCGGTGTATTGATACCAAACGGAACGGAGACATTGCGCATCACACTCAGCACACTGGGGACAGCTATCTTTGCATCGGCAGTCTGCGGAATGGCGTGAATGTAGAAAGAGGCACGCACAAAACGGTCGCTCGAACGGTTCGTTCCCGGCAACATCTGCAATCCACCCACTTCTTTCCAGTAATCATTGACAGCCAACTGCAATTCATAACGCGGAGAATTGGTCATCACCTGATATTCTTTCCCCTCATGGATACTCAGTTTGCCATCCAGATATTCGATCACTGCCGTGTTGCCTGTTTCATCGGTAATAGCCATGTGTAAAGTAGATTCCGGTCCCCCGTTCGGCATACGGGGAGCGTCAATACGGAAAGTCTCTTTTTTCATTTCATCTACCGCCTCACGCACCGTTGCAAAATTGTCAAGCACATATTGAGTCCAGATACTGATTCCCATTGCCGGACGGGTATCTCCGGGAAGTGAATAAACAGATTCCGGCAAGAAGAGCAAGCTTGCCACCAGTCCTTTTTCATTCATTCCGTCACAAGTACCTATATCATAGCCTGTTGCGATTACGCTTCCATATTTGGAAGTCCAGTTTACTGTTTTTTCTTTATTGTGTCCCGCACGCTGCATTCCACGTGGAAACACATAGATATTTGACATAATGTCTTCTTTCCAGTCCATCGTGCGACCAGTGACCACCATTCGGTCCGGCCCCAGATATACGGCACGCGTACATGCTCCCGCCGGCTGTATGCCCATCAAAGAGACGGCAGCTAACACCAATGCAACACCCGTAAGTTTTTTCTTCATATTACTTCCAAATTAAATAGTTGATACTCTTATATCTATAATAACAAATATACAACGTATATTGCCTGAGAGAGAGAAAAATTTAAGGGAAAAAAGGGAATTTATTCAGAAAAAATCTTATCCGCTCTTATTTGAGTTAAAAAAGCCTGCGGATGGAAGGAAACATTACACATTATTTGCTTTTCAAATGGGATTTCATTATTTTTGTACATAACCTATCATAAAAACTAAGGAGGGCAAATGCGTATGAGACAAAAAGTTAGCATATCACAGCTTCCAATTCGTTTGGGAATCTTTCTTTTGCTGTATTTTGTTCCGCAATCACTCTCTGCGCAAGAAAACAACGACAGTACGCACATACTTCGTAACGGTGCATCCATAACGCTGGACGACGTACTAAAACAGGCCAACATTAACTTGTTTCCAGAAAAGAGCACTACATATTCTTTATATTCACCCGGACAGTTGGAGCATATACCCCGCTTTTCACTCAAAAGGGATATCTCCCTGCCTTATCAGACCAATCCTTCCCTACTCTTCCGAGGTGATTACAGTACAGGCGGGGTATTGCATCAATTCGATCATGGAGCACTGTTCGGTTCCGGAAGCCAGACAAGTATGGCAGGCATCGGGCGTTTCAACAGTGCTTCACTAGGTTATCAGCATATTTTCAATGAGCAATTCGAGTTACAAGTCCGTGCCAATGCGCTGAAGGTCAACATGTCCCACATCACCGGACAGGCTTTCAGCACTTCGGGCGCCTTCCTTTACCATCCTTCCGACCGTGTCACCTTCAAGGTCTTCGGGTCATACGACATCGGAAATTCTTACGGAATGAGTACCCATAGCTACGGAGCTACGATGTCCGTCGATATGTCCGACCGCTTCGGGATGGAAATGGGAGTACAGCGATACTATGACGCGATGAGCGGACGTTGGGAAACGGTTCCCGTTATGATTCCTTACTACCATTTCGATAAGTTCACACTGGGTTTGGATGTGGGTGGTATTATATATGAGATTCTCCGCAATGCCGTTTTTGATAAAAACAGAGGTATAGGTGGTCCATCCGGCCCGACAATCGGACCACCCCGGATGCATATACCTATACGGTAAAATCCCGTTATCATAATACTGGTTTACATAGATCAATCACCAGTTTCGACCTTTGAAACTTTTAGTTTCAAGCGTTGGAACTAATAGTTTCATGCCTTGAAACCATTGGTTTCAAAGGTTGAAACCAAAAGTTTCAAGCGTCTGAAACTATCTGAATGTACTGTTGATTTGATTGACTTGACTGCACGTTTCAATCACATTAACCATATCAGTTATTCCGATTGAGCTGTTCTCTTAGGAAGCATAAAATCAATTATTGGTCAATAATACATGATTTCTCAGTCTTTAATACCTGATTTCTCAGTTATTAATGGTTGAGAAATCAAACGTTAATAACTGACACATCAGACATTAACATCCTGTAAATCAAAAGATAACATTACAAAAACGATACTAATCAGGACGAGACAGAGTGAGAGCAACCGTTTGCTCTCATACTTGCCACCACGCTTGCTACCATCCCTGAAACATCGATGAATAAAGGGATACAAGTGGATAGTGAGAGCGTGATAGCAAAACGGCTATCTAATTCCTTATGGTGCGAACAGAAAAGAAGGGACTCTTTTTCTTTGAAAAAAGAGAAATCACTGTTATGTGAGACACTGTCCACAAACTATTCGAAATTCTTTCGGTAAGTACATCCATTTCTCCATTCCGAACATCCGTAAGCTGTCTTCCCTTTAATGATGGTTCCCTTACCACAAACCGGACACGGTTGTCCGACAAAAGTATCTGCATTACCGGTAGCCGGAGCAGAGGCAGGAGCAGAAGGAATCGAAGCAGGAGACGGAGAAGATGCAGGAACTTTCGATTCTGCTTTCGCCTTCTTTTCTTTGGGAGCACTTGCTTTACGCTCACGCTTCTTAGGTTCTTTCTTTGCCTTTTCTTCCGTTTGGGCAACTGCCTCCTGAATAGTGATACGTCGGTTCGTATTATCTGAAAGTACGCTCATCACGATTTCAGATACCATTTGCTTCAGTTCTTCAAGGAATTGACGGGCATCGTATGTCTTCTTTTCAATCTCACGTAGTTTCTTTTCCCATATACCGGTCAGTTCCGCAGATTTCAGCAGTTCTTCGTGGATGATCTGTACCAGTTCCACTCCCGTAGGGGTGGCTATCAGGTTCTTTCTTTCCTTGCGGATATAGTTTCGCTTGAACAACGTCTCGATAATGGCGGCACGGGTAGACGGCCGACCGATACCATTCTCCTTCAGAGCATCACGGAGTTCGTCATTATCCACCAACTTTCCGGCTGTTTCCATCGCACGAAGCAATGTTGCTTCCGTATAAGGTCTGGGCGGTTGCGTCCACTTCTCATTCAAGTCCGGAACATGAGGACCACTTTCCCCCTTGACAAAAGCAGGAAGTACATTTTCATCCTCTTCCTCTTTTTCTTCGGAAGTATCTTTCACATCTTTGGCAAAAACGACGCGCCATCCCGGCTCCAGAATCTGTTTGCCGGTTACTTTAAATTCTATCTTGTCCACTTCGCCCATCACGGTAGTGGTAGAAATCTTACAATCGGGATAGAACACCGCTATAAAACGACGGGCTATCAGGTCATAGACACGACGTTCCATATCCGTCAGATTCTGCGCATAAACGCCTGTAGGGATAATGGCATGGTGATCTGTTACCTTCGAATTATCAAATACCTTTTTCGATTTAGGCAATGAAGCACCCGCCAAAGGAGCAGTCAGCACCTCGTAGTCCCGAAGACCTTTCAATATTCCGGGACACTTCGGATAAATATCGTCACTCAGGAAAGTAGTATCGACACGCGGATAAGTAGCCACTTTCTTTTCATAAAGCGACTGAATCAGCTTCAGCGTTTCATCGGCAGAATAGGCAAACTTCTTATTACACTCTACCTGAAGAGAAGTCAGGTCGAACAGACGCGGAGCATATTCCTTTCCATCCTTCTTGCCGACATTGGTGACAATGAACGGAAGGTCTTTTATGCGTTCCACCAGCGCTTCTCCCTCCTCCCGGTTGGCGATAGGGTCGATGCCGGGATTGTCTATCTTCTTCTTTCCGCCACTCTTTTCTTCTTCCGCAGCAATTTCTTCATCGCTTTTACGGATCAGAGCAGAAAAGGTGGTATCACGATAATTTGTTTTCAGTTCCCAGTATTGTTTCGGCTGGAAGTTGGCGATCTCCAATTGGCGGTTGACAATCAATGCCAGCGTAGGAGTCTGCACACGACCGATGGAAAGCACTTGTTTGTTCTGACCGTATTTGATGGTATAAAGACGGGTGGCATTCATCCCCAGCAGCCAGTCCCCCATTGCACGGGAAAGTCCCGCTTCATACAGTGATTGAAAATCCGACTGGTCTTTCAACTTCGCAAATCCTTCGCGGATCGCTTCTTCTGTCAGCGAAGAAATCCAAAGACGTTTCACCGGACAGCGGGCACCTGCCTTCTGCATCACCCAACGCTGGATCAATTCTCCTTCCTGGCCGGCATCACCGCAGTTGATGATTTCATCCGCGTTCTGCATCAATCCCTCAATGATGTGAAACTGTTTTTCGTAAGTAGGGTTCTCTATCAGCTTGATGCCGAACCGTGGTGGAATCATCGGTAAGCTACCCAAGTTCCATGATTTCCAGTTAGGGGTGTATTCATGCGGCTCTTTCAAGGTACAAAGATGACCGAATGTCCAGGTCACCTGGTATCCGTTTCCTTCTATATATCCTTCTTTTCTGGTATGAGCGCCGAGTACTTCGGCTATATCACGTGCTACAGACGGCTTTTCGGCTATGCAAACTATCATTTTTTCTCTTCTTGTTTTTATACTAACAGTCTACAAAGTTACATGATTATTTCTCACTGACCGCATAAAGATGAAAAAAACATCCCGCCTTCAGCCCGAATGGAGCTATAAGGCGGGATAAAAAAAATAGAAAAAATGATTAAATTCCGTGTTTATTCTTCATCCATCAGGATTTCCAGAATCTGGCAAGCAGCCTTCGCTACCGGAGTACCGGGACCGAAAATAGCAGCTACACCTGCCTTATACAGGAAGTCATAATCCTGTGCAGGGATAACACCGCCGGCAATTACCACGATATCTTCACGACCCAGCTTTTTCAGTTCTTCCATAATCTGCGGAATCAATGTCTTGTGTCCGGCAGCCAATGAAGAAACACCTACTACGTGAACGTCGTTTTCTACAGCTTCGCGGGCAGCTTCCGCCGGAGTCTGGAACAATGGTCCCATGTCTACGTCGAAGCCACAGTCTGCATAACCGGTTGCTACCACTTTGGCACCACGGTCGTGACCGTCCTGTCCCATCTTCGCAACCATAATACGAGGTTGACGTCCCTCTTTCTTAGCAAACTTCTCAGCCAGTTCACATGCACGCTTGAAGTCGCCATCGTTTTTACTTTCTGATGAATACACGCCTGATATTGTTCTAATTATTGCTTTATAACGTCCTACAACCTTTTCGCAAGCATAGGAGATTTCACCCAGCGTTGCACGAACACGAGCAGCTTCTACAGCCAGTTCCAGCAAGTTGCCCTTACCGGTCTCTACGCATTCGGTGATGGCTGCCAGTGCTTTGTCCACTTCTGCCTGGTTACGTCCTTCTTTCAAACGTTTCAGGTTCTCGATCTGTTCAAGACGAACTGCCGTGTTATTAATCTCAAGGATATCAATCGGAGCTTCTTTTTCCAGACGATATTTGTTCACACCGACAATAGTCTGAGAACCGCTGTCGATACGGGCCTGCGTACGTGCAGCAGCTTCTTCGATACGCATCTTAGGAATACCGGTTTCGATAGCTTTCGCCATACCACCCAGTTTTTCTACTTCCTCGATACGTTCCCAAGCCTTGTGAGCCAGTTCGTTGGTCAGAGCTTCTACGTAATAAGAACCGCCCCATGGGTCAACGTTCTTACAGATATAGGTTTCTTCCTGAATATAAATCTGAGTATTACGGGCAATACGTGCCGAAAAATCTGTCGGCAAAGCGATGGCCTCGTCAAGCGCATTCGTATGCAATGATTGAGTATGTCCCAATGCGGCAGCCATTGCTTCGATACAAGTACGTCCCACATTATTGAACGGATCCTGTTCTGTCAGCGACCAGCCTGATGTCTGAGAGTGAGTACGCAATGCCAATGACTTCGGATTTTTCGGATTGAACTGTTTCACGATCTTGGCCCATAGCATACGGGCAGCGCGCATCTTGGCTATTTCCATAAAATGATTGGTACCGATAGCCCAGAAGAAAGAGAGACGCGGGGCAAAAGCGTCGATGTCGATTCCGGCAGCCACACCCGCACGAAGATATTCCAAACCGTCGGCTAAAGTATAGGCCAACTCGATATCGGCCGTAGCACCGGCTTCCTGCATATGATAACCGGAGATAGAAATAGAGTTGAACTTCGGCATCTTCTGTGAAGTATACTCAAAAATATCAGAGATAATCTTCATAGAGAATGCAGGCGGATAAATATAAGTATTACGCACCATGAACTCTTTCAGAATGTCATTCTGAATAGTCCCTGCCATTTCTTCCAGTTTGGCTCCCTGTTCGAGCCCCGCATTGATATAGAAAGCAAGCACCGGAAGTACAGCGCCGTTCATTGTCATGGATACCGACATCTTATTCAAAGGAATGCCATCGAACAGCACTTTCATATTTTCAAGCGAACAGATGGACACACCGGCTTTACCAACATCGCCTACTACCCGTTCGTGATCGGGGTCGTAGCCACGGTGAGTAGCCAAGTCGAATGCAACAGACAAACCTTTCTGCCCGGAAGCCAAGTTACGACGATAGAAAGCATTCGACTCCTCGGCAGTAGAAAATCCGGCATACTGACGGATTGTCCAGGGACGCAACGTATACATCACCGAATACGGACCGCGCAGATAAGGAGGAATACCGGCCGCATAGTCCAGATGTTCCATTCCTTCCAGATCTTCTTTTGTATAAACAGGCTTCACGCAGATATGTTCCGGAGTCTTCCAATTAGCTTCGATTCCGTTTGCCTTTTGCCATTCAGCACCATTAGCGGGCTGAAATGCTGCGTATATATC
>ENA-UESU01001796-UESU01001796.1-human-gut-metagenome-genome-assembly--contig:-NODE-1796-length-14596-cov-4.122529_pt1 | contig 14596 bp, 9 predicted proteins | sample MGYA00243007_ERZ508008 | MGnify/ENA primary metagenome ERZ508008 (study PRJEB26167, sample SAMN06115399) | human gut metagenome | host: Homo sapiens | place: China:Henan | collected 2016-06-23 | study...
AAACACAGCGAATAGGTGTATCCATAAAAAAAATGCACTATCTGCGATTTTATATAAAAATAATCTTCTTTTTTTTTACCTTTGCAACGAAATACGATTTGTATAAAATGAATAAAATCCGATAGCTCGGATGATAACTAAAAAAATATAATCCGGATGAAGAGAGCATTAATTAGTGTATTTGATAAGACAGGTATTGTTGAGTTCGCTAAATCACTGGATTCTATGGGCTGGGAGATCATTTCAACCGGCGGGACCTCTAAAAAACTGAAAGAAGAAGGCATTAAAGTTCAGGATATTTCAGATCTGACTAAGTTCCCCGAATGTTTTGACGGCAGAGTGAAGACCCTGCATCCCAATGTAGAAGGTGGTATTCTGGCGATCCGTGACAACGAAAAGCATCGGAAACAGATGGCAGAACTGGGAGTAGAACCGATCGATATTGTGGTTTGTAACCTTTACCCTTTTAAACAAACCATTCTGAAAGAAGGGGTATCCCATGCAGAAATCATTGAAAATATAGATATCGGCGGGCCCACTATGATCCGGGCCGCTGCTAAAAACTACAAATTCGTTACGGTCATCACCGATCCCGAAGACTATCGACTGGTAATCGATGAGTTGAAAAACAACGGAGATACGACAGCCGAAACCAAAGAAATGCTGGCAGCGAAAGTATTTATCCACACCGCCCACTACGATGCTCTGATTGCAGGATATTTTTCCGAACGTCTGAATATCAAATACCCGAAAACACTGACTCTCACCTACGAGAAAAAGCAAGATCTTCGGTACGGCGAAAATCCCCATCAAAGTGCTGCTTTTTATGCTTCTGTACTAGGGACGCAAGGCACACTTACCGGAGCTGTCCAATTGCATGGTAAAGAGCTTTCTTACAACAATATCGGAGATACCGACGGAGCACTCGAAACCTTAAAAGAATTCGACGAACCGACTATAGTTGCAGCCAAACACGCTAATCCATGTGGGGTCGGGAGTGCAGAAACATTGGTAGAAGCCTATCGGAGAGCCTATGAAGCCGATCCGGTTTCTATCTTCGGTGGAATCGTGGCGGCAAACCGGGAAATAGATGCAGCCACGGCAACCGAAATGGCCAAGATTTTCCTGGAAGTGATCGTAGCTCCTTCTTTCTCTAAAGAGGCATTGGAAATATTGACTAAAAAGAAAAATTTACGTTTATTACAACTCGACCATATCGATCAGAAAAACCGGAAAGCCAGCAAAGCGAAAACAGTGCTTGGCGGCTTATTGATTCAGGATTCGGATACCCAGCTACTTCATGAATCGGAATTGAAAGTCGTCACAAAACGGCAACCGACCGAAGCTGAAATGAGAGATCTGCTCTTCGCCTGGAAAGTAGTGAAACATACCAAATCGAACGGTATCGCTATCGCTAAAGATTTGTGTACAACGGGTGTCGGCCCGGGACAGGTCAGCCGGATTTGGGCCTTAGAAAACGCTATCCGTCAGGGAAGCGATCGTATTGCGGGAAGTGTGATGGCATCGGATGCCTTTTTCCCTTTCTCCGATTGTGTAGAAGCTGCTCACCAAGCAGGTATTACAGCTATCATACAGCCTGGAGGATCGGTCAGAGACCAGGAGTCTATCGATGCTGCGAACAAATACGGTATCGCTATGATTTTCACCGGCATGAGACATTTTAAACATTAAACAATCCATTGAGGTTGACGCTCATAAATTATTAACGTTCATTTAAAATGGGATTATTTTCATTTCTAACACAAGATATAGCTGTCGATTTAGGAACAGCGAATACGATTATTATCTGTAACGATAAAATGGTGGTAAACGAACCCTCCATTGTCGCTATCGACCGGAAGACCGAAAAGGTTATCGCTATTGGAGAAAAAGCCCGGCAGATGCAGGGAAAGACACATGATAACATCAAAACCATCCGGCCTTTACGGGATGGGGTTATTGCCGACTTTAACGCTGCCGAACAAATGTTGCGCGGTATGATTAAAATGGCAAGTGTAAATAGTAAGTTCTTCTCTCCCTCTTTGCGGATCGTCGTTTGTATCCCGTCGGGAAGTACGGAAGTTGAAGTCCGGGCTGTCCGCGACTCTTCAGAACATGCAGGAGGAAGAGATGTATATATGATTTATGAGCCGATGGCGGCTGCTTTGGGGATCGGCTTGGATGTAGAAGCTCCCGAAGGAAATATGATCGTAGATATAGGTGGTGGTACAACCGAAATTGCCGTTATTTCTTTAGGTGGTATAGTTAGCAACAAATCTATCCGGATTGCCGGTGACGATTTGACCGACGACATTCAGGAGTATATGCGTCATCAGCACAATATTCGGATCGGGGAAAGAACTGCCGAGCAAATCAAAATACATGTAGGTTCTGCGCTGTCCGAACTGGATGAACCGCCTGCCGATTTTATCGTACAGGGACCGAATCAGATGACTTCGTTACCTGTCGAAGTACCGGTATCTTATCAGGAGATCGCTCACTGTCTGGAGAAATCTATATCGAAAATTGAAATCGCTATTCTAGGAGCTTTGGAACAAACTCCCCCTGAACTATATGCAGATATCGTCAATAAAGGAATTTATTTGGCAGGAGGTGGTGCTTTATTGAGAGGTTTGGACAAACGTCTGACCGATAAGCTCAATATCCCTTTCCATATTGCAGAAGATCCGTTGAGAGCTGTTGCCCGGGGAACAGGTATTGCTTTAAAGAATGTCGATAAGTTCTCTTTCCTGATCAGGTAAACCCATTAGGCTGTGAAAGAAATTATAAAACTGATATTAAAATATCATTTTACTATAATTTTTATTTTTTTGGAAGTCCTCTCCTTTTCTCTGATAGTTTTACACAATAACTATCAGAGAACTGTGTTTTCAGGCTATACAGCATCATTTTTCGGAACCATATCTTCCGTGGTTACCCGGGTAGACGATTATTTCTATCTGAAAGTAACCAACGAAAAATTAGTTGCAGAGAATACCGAATTGAGAAATGAGATTGAAAAACTGAAACTTCTCAATCGGATCAGTAATGCGGATACATTATGGGCCCCTACCGATTCTGCCGATGTCGATTATGTATACAAAACAGCTGAAATGATCAATTCCAGTTTTAACAAGACTAAAAATTATATTGTTATCGACAAAGGCGCAACTGAGGGGATCCAACCCGAAATGGCCGTTTGTTCGAGTGAAGGAGTGGTCGGTATTATCGAGAAAGTAAGCAATCGTTATGCGCGGGTATTACCCTTGATCAATACCAATCTTCGGATCTCAGCGAAAATCAAAAAAAACGGTTACTACGGTTCACTTCAATGGGACGGAGACGATTATCGGTATTCTTATCTGAACGACATACCCTTTCATGTAGATACAGAAGTGGGCGATACGATTGTGACTTCAGGATTTTCCAGTATTTTCCCGGAAGGTGAGATGATCGGCTTCGTAGAATCGGTAAATAAGGAAACGGCTAATTTTCTGACGATAAAAGTAAAACTTGCAACTGATTTTAAACGCATCTCGGATGTATACATTATCGCTAATACCAGAAAAGAAGAACAACAGGCTTTAGGGAGGGAAAATCATGAGTAATATCAAATTTGTTATACATCTCTTCGTGTTGCTATTACTCCAATTGACCATATTGGATAATATTCAGCTTCACTCCTACGTCTATATCAACATTTATATTCTGGCCATATACATTCTGCCTTACCGTTTACGTAATGCAACGATTTTGTTTTTCGGTTTCTTTTTAGGTTTATTTGTCGATCTGGCCAACCACACCATGGGTATTCATGCTGCGGCAACGACTTTATTGGCCTATATTCGTCCCCGTTTGTTGATGCTGACTTCAAACCGGGAACAGATCGACGATATTCAGGGAAAACAGAAAATCAGTGATTTCGGTTGGTTTTTCAAATATGTCTTTATCAGTACTGCGATTTTCAACACCGTGCTGATCCTTTGTGAAACGTTCAGTGTCCACAATTTCGTGATCACCGGCCTGCGTATTTTATTCAGCACTTTAGCTTCTACTTTTTTCATCTTGCTATATTATTTTATAGCTTTGAAGAAAAAACAGAACCAATAGAATTGAATTCGAGCATATTGAATTTTCAAATTCCCGGTTAGATTGTTATGAACAAATACACACATCGGAAAACAGTTATCTCGGCTATCATTATCTGTGTTTGTTGTATTTATATCATCCGCTTATTTTATATGCAGGTGATAGACGATTCATTCCAGATAAAAGCCATGATGAACTCTCAACGAATTGCGACTCAATATCCGGCCAGAGGATTGATTTTTGACCGGAACGGTAAATTATTGGTAGAAAACCAGCCGGCATACGACCTCATGGTGATTCCCCGTCAGGTGAAAGATTTCGATACAACCGAGCTGATCACTATTTTGGGTATAGATAAAGATATGCTGATTAAAAATATGGTCAAATGCCGGAAATACTCTCCTTTCAAGGCTTCTGTCCTGATCTCTCAGATCACGGCCAACAAATATGCCGTATTGCAGGAAAAATTACACAAATATCCGGGATTTTTCATGCAGACCCGAACATTACGAAAGTATAACGTTTCCCATTCTGCCGATGTCTTCGGATATATCGGAGAAGTCAGCCAAACTTTGGTCGAACAGGACAGCACCTACGCTCCCGGTGACTATATCGGAGTCAACGGACTCGAAAAAAGTTATGAAAATCTGCTGAGAGGTACGAAAGGGGAACAAATCCTACTGGTTGACAATTATAATCGTGTAAAAGGCTCTTACCAAAACGGTCTATATGATAAACCCGCTATCGTAGGACAAAATCTCACGACTACGCTGGACATCGACTTACAGGAATATGCTTACCAGCTCATGCGAAATAAGAGAGGCGGAATCATCGCTATGGAACCCTCGACAGGTGAAATCCTACTGAAAGTTTCCAGCCCCGGTTACGATCCCCAACTGATGATCGGCCTGGAAAGAGGTAAAAATTATAAAAAATTGAATCAGGATCCCAATAAGCCTCTGTTCGACCGTACCGTTTCAGGAGCTTATCCTCCCGGTTCTACTTTTAAAACACTGCAAGCACTGTATGGTTTAAAGGAAGAAGTCATTACCCCTGAAACTTGTTTCGAATGTTACGGGAAAGCTAAGACAGCTATCGGAGGGATCCGGATGGGATGCCACAATCACAATTCTCCCCTGAATCTGTACCAGGCTATTCAGCAGTCTTGTAATCCCTATTTTGTAAATGTGTGGCGAAGGATACTGGAAAACCGGAAATACGATAGTGTTCGGGATGCTTACATCGAATGGAGAGATTTTATTTGTTCCTTCGGTTTAGGTGCGAAGATATGTCCTGATTTCTCCAATGAGATCAGTGGTTCAATTCCCACTCCTCCGCTATTCGATCGCAAATTCCGGACTCAGGATTGGCGCTGGAGTTATATTATGTCTCTTTCTATCGGACAGGGAGAGTTGGAGCTTACTCCTTTGCAGATAGCCAATATGGCCTGTGTATTGGCTAACCGGGGGTATTATATGACTCCTCATATCGTACGTCCGATCGAAGGGGCGAACAATCAGGTCGAGAAACATACGGTCGACTGTGACCGGAAATACTTCGATATCGTCGTAGAAGGTATGGCGATGGCAGCCAGCAGCGGAACGGCCCGCGGGGCTTCTATCGATTCGGTAGTCATATGCGGTAAAACCGGGACAGCTCAGAATCCGCATGGAGAGGATCACTCCATTTTCATGGCCTTCGCTCCTAAAGACAACCCTAAAATTGTGATCGCTATCTATATTGAAAACGGAGGATTCGGTGCCCAATATGCAGTACCTATCGGAGGACTGATTATGGAGAAATACCTCAAGGGCAAGATCGCTCCCCGCAAAAAAGCAATTGAGGAAAGAATGTTGAACTCTAATCTGATTATCCCGGAAACTCCGAAGAAAGAACAGCATTTGAAGACAGCAGAAGAAAAGCAAAACGAAGAAGATTAATCTTGGAATTATGAACAGGCAATCAGAACTTTTGAAAAATATAGACTGGCTCTCCATTTTCTTATATACCCTCCTGGTTTTTATGGGATGGCTGAATATCTATGCGGCTGTATACGATGAAAGCCACAGCAATATTTTGGATATCGACCTGAAATACGGAAAACAATTGTTGTGGATCGGGGCTGCCTTCGTATTGGGTATTTTTATCTTACTTACCGACAGTAAATTTTTTACCGCTTTTTCTTTTGTGATCTATGGACTGACGATCGGACTTTTGGCCGCCGTACTGGTCTTCGGGGTAGAATCCCATGGAGCCCGTTCGTGGTTTGAAATCGGAGGTATCCGGATACAACCGGCCGAATTCGGAAAATTCGCTACTTGTCTGGCTATTGCGAATGTAATGAGCAGGCATGGTTTTAAAATCATGCGCTTTTCAAGCCTGGCATTGATCGGTTTGTTATTGGCTATTCCGGCCGGTTTGATTGTCTTGCAGAACGATACCGGTTCTGCACTGGTATACAGTTCGTTTATCCTTGTAATGTATAGAGAAGGTTTACATGGTTCACTTCTATTATTATGTTTTATAGCTATAGCTATTTTTATATTCACCCTGATCTATCCCCCCATCGTCGTATTATCTCTGATTATTGCAGGGACGTTGATAGCCTTCCTGTATTACCGTCAGAATAAACAGGAATTTTATCGGATCATTATTTTCCTGGTAAGCTGCTTCCTATTTTTATTATTTTTGAAGTGGTTATTTGAATTCAATATCGGAAATGAAAGATTATTATTGTACGCTTATTTATCGACCGGTTTGATCGGTATTTATTTTATATATAAGCGTAAGATGAAGCATATACTGCTCGTTTTACTGGCTTCCTGGGTTTGTATCGGAGCGACGGTAGGTGTCGACTATGCTTTCGAAAAATTACAGCCCCACCAGAAAGACCGGATCAATAATTTATTGGGGATAGAAACCGATTTGACCGGAGCCGGTTATAACGTCAATCAATCTAAAATTGCAATAGGTTCAGGAGGCTTATTAGGAAAAGGATTTCTACAGGGTACCCAGACCAAATTCAATTTTGTTCCCGAACAAAGTACCGATTTTATATTCTGTACAGTCGGCGAAGAATGGGGTTTTGTCGGTTCGGCCATACTGATCGGCCTACTTATGGCCTTTATTTTAAGAATTATTTACCTGGCGGAACGTCAGCGTTCGGATTTTTCCCGCATCTATGGATACGGGGTAGCCAGCATTTTATTCTTTCATGTGGCGATCAATATAGGAATGACGATCGGAATGGCTCCCGTCATCGGCATCCCCCTGCCTTTTTTCAGCTACGGAGGTTCTTCCCTTTGGGCATTTACTATTTTGATCTTTATCTTTTTACGTCTGGATGCCAACCGCCTTCAGGTATTCAGTTAAGCGGCAAACATCTGCCGGGTAAAATCTTCGGGCACAAACGTTTTAAATATATCTTAAAGCGCGTTTTTATTCGTTTTTTTTAATATTTTCGTGCGGCTATAAACATTAAAAAGTACGAAAGATGAAAACACTCATTCTGAACATAAAACAGCTGGTACAAACGGAACTATCTCCCCGCAAATGGGTTGCAGGTAAAGATATGGCCCGGTTAGGTATCCTGGAAAATGCTTATTTACTTGTTGAAGAAGATAAAATTGCCGGATTCGGAAAAATGGAGGATTTAAACCGGGAGGTTGTCTATGCCGGCGGGGATATCGTCAAGGAAATCGATGCAACCGGCCGTTTGGTCATGCCCTCTTATTGTGACTCTCATACTCATCTGGTTTATGCCGGAAGCCGTGAAATCGAGTATATCGATAAAATCCGTGGTCTTTCTTACGAAGAAATAGCCAAACGCGGAGGCGGTATTCTCAATTCATGCGAAAGGATACGTAAAGCTTCTGAAGAAGAGCTTTTCGATGCAGCCTATGACCGGATTCAGGAAATCGCCGGTTTCGGTACAGGTGCAGTCGAAATAAAAAGTGGTTATGGGCTGGATACCGAAAGCGAATTAAAAATGTTGAGGGTGATCCGCCGTTTGAAAGCCGAAACTCCCCTATTGATTAAATCGACTTTTTTAGGGGCACATGCCGTACCTTTGGAATATAAGGGCAGACAAACAGAATATGTAGATCTTATTATCAACGAAATGATCCCAATGGTCGCTGCCGAAGAATTGGCCGATTACATCGACGTATTTTGTGACAAAGGTTTCTTTACTGTCGAAGATACCGACCGGATGCTGAATGCCGGAATGAAATACGGATTACGTGCGAAGATACATGCCAATGAACTCGACTACTCGGGTGGTGTGCAAGTCGGTGTGAAATACAATGCAATTTCTGTCGACCACCTGGAATGTATGGGAGAAGAAGAAATCGCCTGTTTATTGGAAAGCGAAACTATGCCGACCGTATTGCCCGGAGCCGCTTTTTTCCTGAATATGCCTTATTCTCCCGTTCGTAAGATGATTCAGGCCGGTTTACCGGTAGCTTTGGCTTCCGATTATAATCCGGGTTCTTCTCCTTCCGGTAATATGAAATTCATTATGTCCTTAGGATGTATCAATTACAAAATGTTACCTGAAGAAGTGATCAATGCGACGACTTTAAATTCGGCCTATGCGATGGGAGTTGAAGAAGAAGCAGGGAGTATCGCTGTCGGTAAACTTGCCAACTTTTATATAACGACTCCTATTTCGGGCATCGAATACTTACCCTATGCCTATACGGCTGATTTAATAGAAGCGATTTTCTTAAAAGGAGAACAATATTAATTGAAATCGACTGAAACATACTTAAAATTAAAGTTTATATACCATGAAAAAATTAATTGAATGCGTGCCTAATTTTAGCGAAGGAAACGACATGCATATCATCGATCAGATCACCGATGCCATGAAAACCGTTGAAGGAATCAGTGTTATTGATGTCGATCCCGGTAAGGCGACCAATCGTACTGTGGTGACTATGGTTGGAGAACCCGAACCGATTTGTGAAGCAGCTTTCCGGGCAGTCAAGAAAGCCGCCGAATTAATCGATATGACCAAACACAAGGGAGCTCATCCCCGCTTCGGAGCAACCGATGTATGTCCATTGGTGCCGGTTTCCAATATCACGATGGAAGAAACCGTGGAATACGCCCGGAAATTAGCCGAGCGTATCGGCAAAGAGCTGAATATCCCGGTATATTGTTACGAAAGTGCTGCTTTTGTTCCGGAACGGAGAAATTTAGCTACTTGTCGGGCCGGAGAATATGAAGCTTTGGGAGAACGTCTTTCCAGTGAACAGTGGCATCCGGATTTCGGTCCCCGTGAACTGAATAGCTGGACTGCCAAGACCGGAGCTACAGCAGTCGGTGCCCGTAATTTTCTGGTCGCTTATAATGTTAACCTGAATACCACCTCTACTCGCCGGGCCAACTCGATCGCTTTCGATGTACGCGAACGCGGAAGGGTGAAACGGGAAGGCAACCCGATCACCGGTAAAAAAGTATTGGATGAAAAAGGAAAGCCGGTGATGATTCCGGGGAGCCTGAAATCTGTAAAAGCGATCGGCTGGTTTATAGAAGAATATGGAATAGCTCAGATCTCTATGAACCTGACGGATATTTCCGTGACTTCCATGCATGAAGCCTTCGACGAAGTTTGCCGTAAGGCTGCCGACCGGGGCATTCGGGTTACCGGTTCCGAACTTGTCGGTGTACTTCCGTTAAAAGCGATGTTGGACGCCGGTCGGTATTTCCTGCGTAAACAACAACGTTCTACGGGGGTATCCGACAAAGAGCTGATCAAAATAGCCGTCAAATCATTGGGATTGGACGAATTATATCCTTTCGATCCGAAAAAGAAGATCATCGAATATATTCTCGAGGAAGAAGCTTCGAAAGGTAAGAAAAAACTGGTAGACATGACTTTAACCGATTTTGCCGACGAAACGGCTTCTGAATCTCCGGCTCCCGGTGGGGGGTCGATCTCTGCCTATATGGGGGCCTTGGGTGCCGCTCTCGGTTCGATGGTCGCCAACCTCTCCTCACACAAACGGGGATGGGACGACCGTTGGGAAGAATTTAGCGATTGGGCTGAAAAAGGAAAAGTATATCAGACTGAATTGATCAAACTGGTGGACGAAGACACCAATGCTTTCAATAAGATCATGGATGCTTTCAGTTTGCCTAAAAAATCTGAAGAAGAAAAAGCTGCCCGGCAGAAAGCTGTTCAGGATGCCACCCGCTATGCTACCGAAGTACCGTTCAAAACGATGAAACAATGTTACGAATGTATGTCTGTAGCCAAAGCTATGGCTGAAATAGGTAACCCGAATTCCGTAACGGATGCCGGCGTAGGTGCATTGGCAGCACGTGCCGGAGTCATGGGAGCATTTCTGAATGTAAAAATCAATGCAGCCGGATTGGAAGATAAGGAATTTGCAGCTCAAATCATACGCGAAGGTGAAGCTATCGTGGAAAAAGCCAATGAACTGGAAGCTGAAATTTTGAAGATTGTAAATTCAAAAATCTAAGTTCCCGATCTATTGCTATGTTATATAAAATCGTTTAGCCGGGCCACCGGTTAAACGATTTGCTTTTTTTATCACAGACTTTCTTACTTTCGATCGATTTTTCCGGATAGCAGGATAAAATATCGGGGGTTTTGCTTTATCTTTGCGTACGTATGACAAAGCAGAATTTAATAGTTAGAGAGATTTCAGGGATAACAAGGGTTTCAGAAATTAACCGTTGTGACTGTTGTCATTGGAAAAGGTACTTCTTTGGGGGGATACTGGTCGTTATCCTTACTGTTTTCCAGCAAGGAGCCGATCAGGAACCGATCTCTTTTGCCGGCCAGTATCCCGGAATCGAGACTGAATTTATTGCAGATTATACCCTGTATGGGGAGGACGACGAAAATTGTATCTGTCCATCCAGTTCGCGCAACCGGAAAAATCTATTACACTCTGTTGCTGAAAAATATCATTTTTCAACTTGCTTTTCTCCTGCGGGAGAAAGGAAAATAGTTTTTACACGTTTCTGCCCTATTCCCATATTGCGTTCTTTTTTATGCGTTTATAGAATTTGAAGTCAGCCAATGCAATCAAAAAGATTATTTACGAATGGAAGAATTAAAATATACTACACACAGCTAAAATGGAAACAAAACATTATTCCGGCTTGAACGATTCAGAAGTGCAGCAAAGCCGCAAACAATTTGGAGAAAATATCATCACTCCACCTCCGCATACTCCTTTGTGGAAACTTTTCCTTGAGAAATTTAAAGATCCGATTATCCGTATATTGTTGGTAGCAGCCGTCTTGTCGCTGATTATTTCTATCATGCACAATGAATATGCAGAGACGATCGGTATTTTCTTCGCTATATTTCTGGCTACCGGAGTCGGTTTCTGGTTCGAAATGGATGCCAATAAAAAATTCGAATTATTGAACCAGGTCAATGATGATATACACATAAAGGTTCTTCGCAATGGAAACATACACGAAATACCTAAACGTGAAATTGTAGTCGGCGATATTGTCGTACTTGAGACCGGAGAAGAAATTCCCGCTGACGGAGAATTGATCGAAGCTATTTCTTTGCAAGTGAACGAATCTACCCTAACGGGCGAACCGGTCATCGATAAGACTACCGATCCTGCCGATTTCGATCCGGAGGCTACCTACCCTTCCAACAAAATCATGAGGGGTACCACTATAGTCAACGGGCATTGTGTCTACAAAGTAGAAAAAGTAGGTGACGCTACAGAATTCGGAAAAGTGGCCCAAAAATCTACAGAGATCAATCACGATAAAACTCCGCTCAGCAAACAACTGGAAGGCCTGGCCAAGTTTATCAGTATTATCGGTTTTACAGTTGCCGGGGTTACTTTTGTCGGATTACTTACAAAAGATATTATAGCCGGAATTTTCACTGCCGATACGATCTTCACTTTAGAAACGGCAGGAAGGATTTTGAAATATTTCATGGTTGCAGTCACTCTTATCGTTGTATCCGTCCCGGAAGGCTTACCGATGAGTGTTACACTAAGTCTTGCATTAAGCATGCGTAAAATGCTAAAGACGAACAATTTGGTACGTAAGATGCATGCCTGCGAAACGATGGGAGCCACAACCGTTATCTGTACAGATAAGACAGGAACCCTGACTCAAAATCAAATGCAGGTTTATCAAACCCGGTTTTACGGTTTGCCGGACCAAGAACTGCAACAGGATAATCGCCTTCAGGTATTGATCAAGGAAGGGATTTCCATCAATTCAACGGCCTATCTGGAATACGGTAACGATCAGATCAAGACCTTGGGAAATCCGACCGAAGCCGCTTTATTACTTTGGCTGCATCAGCAGAAGGTCAATTATATGGATTACCGGGATAATACTGAAATTTTGGAACAATTGACCTTTTCTACCGAACGGAAATACATGGCAACCCTGGTCCGCTCCGTGCTGGAGGGAAAGCTTATTCTCTATCTGAAGGGAGCTCCCGAAATTGTATTCGCCAAATGTAAACAGGTAGAAACCCCCGCAGGTTTAGTTCCTGCACAAGAATATCATGCTACTGTAGAAAAAGAATTGCTGGACTTTCAGAATCAGGCGATGCGTACATTGGGATTTGCCTATAAGCTAGTAGATTCTGCTTCAGAAGGCGAGATCGAAGCTATCGCTCAGGAAGATTTTATCTTTTTAGGAATTGCGGCGATTTCCGATCCGGTACGTCCGGATGTCCCCGCTGCAGTAGCCAAATGTTTGAATGCGGGAATCGATGTAAAGATTGTCACCGGAGATACTCCGGCAACCGCCCGGGAAATCGGACGGCAGATCGGTATTTGGAAATCCGAAGATTCGGAGGAACAGATTATCACCGGAGTCGACTTTGAAAAATTGCCGGACGAAGAAGCGGCGAAACGGGTTTTGAAACTCAAAATAATGTGTCGTGCCCGCCCTACCGACAAACAACGTCTGGTCGAACTGCTGAAACAATCGGGAGCAGTCGTAGCTGTAACCGGGGACGGTACAAATGATGCACCGGCATTGAATCATGCCGATGTGGGACTTTCCATGGGCTCCGGAACCTCGGTGGCTAAGGAAGCCAGTGATATTACTTTATTGGATGATTCGTTCAACAGTATTGCCACAGCCGTAATGTGGGGACGTTCGCTTTATCACAATATCCAACGTTTTATACTGTTTCAGCTGACGATCAACTTATCGGCTTTGCTGATTGTACTGATCGGTTCAATGTTCGGCCGGGAATTACCCTTGACTGTAACTCAAATGTTATGGGTGAACATGATCATTGATACATTCGCAGCAGCTGCCCTGGCTTCTCTCCCTCCCAACCCCAAAGTAATGAATGAAATGCCCCGCAAATCGACAGATTTTATCATCAGTCCCAAGATGCGGAATTACATCCTGGGGATAGGACTTTCGTTTACGGTATTGCTGCTCGGCCTGATGTATTGGTTTACCATAAACGACGGAGTCATGTCCCGACACGATCTGTCTGTATTTTTCACAACTTTTGTGATGCTACAGTTCTGGAATATGTTCAATGCGAAAGCTTTTCTTTCTCATGGCTCTGCATTCAAGAATTTAAAGGACAGTACCGGTTTCCTGATCGTTATGTTTATCATTCCCATCGGGCAGTATTTGATTGTACAATTCGGAGGAGAGGTATTCCGTACCGTTCCTTTAAGTTGGAAAGACTGGGGGATCATTGTCGGTTTGACTTCGCTGGTACTGTGGATCGGTGAAATCCTCAGATTGATGAAGAAACAATGAGTCATAAGTCATTTTCTGGCAAAGCTAGAAAAAGATAAGGCTAACCTTCGGTTAACCGACGAGTGCCTTGCTGATTGGCGGAACCAGGTTCAGGATTGAAAGTCAGAACCGAAAATCCGCCAATCCGCCAGGACCTCAGTTCAAATGATTTATAAACTAAATCTTATCGTCCCGATCAAGTCTTCACTCCTTCGATAAGTCACTTTTCTCTTCCTGGGAATTCTCGCGGGATTTCGATAAGGTCTCTAAGAATTTGATCCTTTCCTTACAAAATTTTTTGATTACTTTCTCTGTTTTGCAGGTAAAAGTCAGACAGCGGGTCAACAGATCGGAGTTGACGGTATACGGATAGCTGAAGCGGGTTTTATAACTAAAAGATTGCAAGCGTCCGAATAAAGTCCATTCGGCCAATTGTCCGTCTCCATACCACAAGGCAGCAATTTCTTTCGTACAGTATCTGATTTTCAGGTAAGTCGTCACCAGATCTTCTCTCCCTTCGGCCAGAAAGCCATAATGTACCATATTTCCGGCCCGAAGAAATTGGACGACAGCCTGATACAAATAATAAGCGGCTAAACGGGGAATACCACCGTCGATATGTCGCTGTGCATCTTGCAGAAAAGCTCTTCCTAAGGCCAGACACTGATCGGAAAGGCCGACAATTTGCTGATAAGAACGGGTCGGTTTATAAGCGACAGACTCTTTTAAAATACAATTTTCACTCTCATACAACAAGATCCCCTCT
>ENA-UESU01001800-UESU01001800.1-human-gut-metagenome-genome-assembly--contig:-NODE-1800-length-14554-cov-7.123783_pt1 | contig 14554 bp, 9 predicted proteins | sample MGYA00243007_ERZ508008 | MGnify/ENA primary metagenome ERZ508008 (study PRJEB26167, sample SAMN06115399) | human gut metagenome | host: Homo sapiens | place: China:Henan | collected 2016-06-23 | study...
GCCCTTGATATCGTGGGAATCGTTGATCCCACGGGTATAGCGGATGCCTTGAGTGCCTCTCTTTACGCTCAACAGGGGGACCTTGTGAACGCGATGGTAAGCGGAGTGGGGTTGATTCCTTACCTGGGCGATTTTGCCAAGATGTTCAGGATGAAGAATCACTTCAAGATTCTTAGCATGGCGGTGGAGAGTGGTGCGGGGGCGGCTGGACGAGGGGGACGAGTTTTTTGGTCGGGTGGGGGAAACTCTGCAGTGGAAATAGCAGCTCGAGAGTTTGCAACTAAAAATGGAATGACAACCTTGGAGATGACTAGAGCTGGTCAAAACTTAACTGATCTGACGAAAGGACTTCCTTGGTCAGAAGCGGGACCAATGTGGCGTAGAATGTCAGCTGCTTTTGCAAAAAGCACTTCCGGTACTGTTCATGTATTTCAGAATGCAAGAAGTATAAGTGTAAATAGTGTTTGGGGAACAATTGAATATCCAATATTGAAACAAAAAGGAGTCAAAATTATTTATCATTTAATTCCATAAGTTATGATTACATTGAAGTGTATTGAGATATATAAAAAGTATGGTGGTAATGAAGATGGTTTTCTTCGTTGTGCAACTTCGGAAGAAAGATTGTTACTGAATTATAGTTGTTGGATCTTGCTAGATGAGTTTGTGCAGGATTTAATTATTGTAAAAAGAGGATTGGCTTCTGGCTCTTTTATTAAATCGCTAGATGAAAGATTGGGAGAAAGTTGTGACGATGAAGCAACAATTCATGCCTTGATGATTATGGTAGATCAATTTATCTGAATGAAAAAGTTGGCCAGAGAAATGTGAGAGGAGACTAGAGCTGTCAATTTTTGACAGCCTCCTCTTTTTATTATTTGTTTTATCTTGTTAGTTGTCTTGATGTTATGAATGATTCTTTGAGTGTATTTGTGTTAGTTTATCCTCTAGCAAGGAAATAGTTTAAAATGAGCCAACTCGAGAGACATCACGTACGATCTGAACGGTAACCTGACCTCGCTAACCCGCACGAGTTCAAGTGGTGCTGCCTCGTCATTGTCTTGCACGTATGATGGTAACCAGGTATGTAAGATAAATAACTGGACCTCATACACTTATGATGCTGTGGGAAACATGACGGTTGACGGTCTTCGAGGAGCGAGTATCAGTTATAATATCTTGAATTTACCGGAAACGGTGAGTATAGGAAATGAAAAAGTTTCTTATATTTACACGTCTTCCGGCGAGAAGCTGGCGATACGAGTCGGGAGTTCTTTGACTTGTATCTTAGAAAACTTTATGTTATAAAGTTACTTACCCCAAAAAATATAGTTACAGTAATTGAGAAGGAAACAATAAATCTCTTGTAATTTCCTAAGACTGGTTTACTTCACTTTACAGTAAACTTTTCAGGGTAATACACGGTGTTTACCCGTTGCGTATTCGATATACTTGGAGATTAAAGACGTATCAACTTCGAATCAACTTCGGTGCAAAGACGTTCACGAACGTGTTTGCACCGAAGTTAATAGGTCTTTGATCTATGATTATCTGGTAATTCCCCTAGGTGTTCATCCTTTTTCCATTTGATAACGGGTGGTAATACTTGGGGGCTTGTATTCTGGAATTCGCATTTCACGACAAAATGGTATATAATCACCATTATTTATTCTTGTAGTTTTTATAATCTTCGATAAGTCCCTCGCACATCCAATTTGCTAGAGCCTGTCGGTTATCGTCCAGCAGGAAACGTTGCTGATCCCGGCTGTTCTGGATATTGCCAAGCTCGACGAAGACGGCAACGGGTAGGGATTGCTTGATTACGAACAAGTCACGTGGGGACACGGTGCCGGAAAAACCCCGTAGGGGTTGGTGCTTGTCGTATTTCCGGTTGAAAACATTTTGTAGCGTGTTTGCCAGATGTTTGCCCTTGGCACTTCCATCGTAATGGTAGAAAAACACGTCTATTTGCTTACTCTCGCTCCGGCTGTCGAGGTGAATAAAAAGAGCCCGGCGATAGTGTTCCTTGTCTTTCTTGAATAGTTCGTTGATTTTGTCGCAACGTTGTTGCAGACGTTTGACCTGGTTCAAGGGAATGGCTTGTCCCATACAGGTTTCCCGGTCGCTGACGTCAAGGTATTTATCGTTGCGTATGCCGTCTTTTGCGTCTTGGATGATGATGTGTACTTTGGCTCCTTTTGACATGAGGTTACGGGCCAGACGGAGCATGATGTCATAGGCGTACTCGTCCTCGTGTAACGGGTGGCCCCGTAATTCTCCGATGGCCCCGGGGTCCGGTCCCCCGTGTCCACTCACGAGATAAAAGCAGGCCCCGTTTAACTCGTCGGAATCAATAGTGTATTTTGCCAGTTTCTCTCCGAATAGAGGTTCGTTTCCTTCATTGTTTAAAGGAGGAAGGGAATATGTGACTCCGAGTTTCAGGCCGTTATTTTTGTCCAGCTTATCCCGGTTCAGTTCGACGAAACGGTCGAAATGAAATGATTTCGTGCGATTGAAACGTTTTAAAAATTGCAGAACTCCTTCTCCCTTGTTTGCTTTGGCTGTTTCCTGTGCGGTAGCGGGAAACATGAAGATAATTAGGAATAAAAAAGAAAGTATAGCGAGCGAGTGTTTCATAGGCATTATTTTGTTACAAAGATATAGATTTTGTTGTAGGTCGCAAGTAATAGGTTGTAGGTTTGGGCTTTGTTTCAAGGGGTTTTAATATTTAGTAACTTGTTGCTTTAGAGGGTCTGAATATTTTGAAACGAATTTTAAAAAAAGCAATAATATAGCCTGTTGACGCAACTTTTTAAAAATGTAAGCATCTATTTGATGTATTAAAAAAAACAGCTATGAAAAATAAAACATGGAAATTTGCACTTATTTGTTCGTTGATCGTGATGGGTTTTACAGCTTGTGACGATGATGACGAATATTACTACGTGGGCGGAGGTGGCTCATGGCTTAGTTATGGTAACCTCGAAAAAATTGATAATGGGAGCCGTTCCAAGTTTGCCATTCGTCGGGACGATGGTAACCGGCTGATCGTAACGGAAGGGATGCCTATTAATTTTGACGGGGCAGAGGAAGATCTTCGGGTGTACGTGAATTACTCGATCGTGGGTAGCGAACGTGACGAGACCGGGTTGGAAGGTAATATGAATTATTACATTCGTCTTTACGGGGTTGATGACGTGTTGACGAAGGTGCCGGTAAAACAGTCGTTCATTAATGAAGATGAGGAAGTACGGCAAGATAGTATTGGTAATGATCCGATCAACGTGCGAGAAGCGTGGTTCGGTGGGAGATACTTGAATGTCGAGTTCCGGATTCCGGTAAAAGATGGGTCTAAAGAGAAACACTTCATTAATTTGGTACAGGACGACGTGGGGACTCATAATGACACGGTGTACGTGACCTTGCGTCATAACGCTTACGGTGAAAAGCCCGACACGGGTAACGATCGCGGGAATTATTCCTGGGGTCGGGGACGGGTTTCTTTCGACTTGACATCTATCGTGCCTGAGGGACAGACGTCTGTACCGGTAAAACTACTCTGGACTGAATACGGGAAAAACACTTCAGAAACGGTTAACCGGGAAGATAGTGGTACCTATACCTTGAAAAATACCGGAGAAACGGGTAAAGACGAGGGATTGAATCAGGATAAAAGTAAGATGGTGGCGACAGAGGATGTTGGTGAATGTGTGGTTGAATAGGTGTTGTGAGATACCGAGGCAGGTACGCTTCAATCCTAAAGAGAAAGAGCCGAACCTTGCGGGTTCGGCCCTTTGTCAATAAAGCGAAATCTTGATACAGTATTTTTAGAATATTCCGAATTTCAAGCCTGCAAAATAGGTTCTTGGCAAGCCCGGACCGTAAATGTAGCCGGAATCCCGGAATTCTCCCTTGTCAAAGTCGTCCTGGTAACTGTCGAATACGTTTTGTAGCCCCATGTTAAATTGGAGCGTGTAGCCTTTGCCGATCTTGATGTCGTATGCCAATTTGATCGTGGCGTCAAAGAAAGAATCCGTTTTTTTCAACACGTCTTTTTCGATGTACCCGGCGGAGTGTCCCACGTACATCGGACCCGTGTAAGTTCCGGAGAGGGCTGCCGAGAAGCTTTTGAACGGGAGCAGGTTCAGCGTGGCGTAGCCGTATTGGTCGGGGGAACGCAACAGTTTGCGACAGGCTTCCACTTCGGGGTCTTTGCTCCACGCGACAGGTTTATCGTATTTACTACTTTGCAGGGTTGCCCCGAATTGTAGTTGTACGGATTTGTGTGGGGCGATTTTGCCTTCAAGGTTAAATCCTTTCACCACGGCATCTGAGCCGTTACGGCGTTCCAGTATTTTGTTCTCGTCATCTGATTCTATTTCTTCCAGCACGAATGGGTTGTGGAGGCTCGTGTAGAATCCTTCCAGCAGGAGATTGATTTGCACGGGACCCCAGGTGGTATAATAATCCACGGATGCGCTGTAACTGCGGGAACGTTCGGTCTTCAAGTCTTTTGCCACTTGTATTAGGGTAACTTCCCCGCCTACGACCGCCACGTGAAGGTCCTCATCGTAGGTCTGGGGAGCCCGGAATCCTTCGGAATAGCTTGCCCGCAGGCTTAAATCGGGGATCGGGTTATAACGAATGTTCAAGCGAGGACTGAATATTGGATCGTCGATTTCCGAGTTTTTATCCAGACGTCCTCCTAATAGAAAGCTGAAACGTCCGGTTTTCCACTCGTTTTGAAGGTACGCGCTGTACACGAAGACTTCTTGATTGATTTCCCTGTGGTAACCTAGCATGAGGTCGTTCAGTTTGTTGTAGGAGTATTCTACTCCTGCGGTGAGGGAAGAGGGCATAAACAGGAAGTTGTCGAAATCGTAGGAGTACTGGGCTCCGCCCACAACCGTGAAGTCTTTGGTTTTCCCGTAAGCGTTCGTGTCCCGTCCGGCACCGTAGTAGGATTCCCGTCCGATGTTCTGGATGGAAGAGTACACGTTCAGGCGGTGTTTGTAGTCCTTCGACGAGAGGGAGTAATTCAGGCTTCCGCCGTGAATGTTGTGATCGGCTTGTTCTGCCACATCAGCCTCGTGAGGAGGTCTGTCTAAATTGTTTCCTCCCCGCCGGAATTCTTTGATGTGATGGTATTCCAGGGTGAGTTTACTGAAATGAGTCGGTTTGTAGTAAGTCTTGAAACCGAGTGTTGTACTATTTATTTTCCCCAGTTCGGAAAAACCGTCATCGTCATGATCATAAGCTTGGCGATCACGTACCATCCCGAACAGGTAGATACCGGCATCCCGTTGCTCATTGACAATGGCTCCGTTGAAGGAGGTTACGTTGTCGAAACTTTCCCCGTCGATGGCGGAAAGGGTATGCCCTACTTGGAAAAAGTTGTACAAGGGTTCTCGCGTGATGATGTTGATTGTTCCGGCTATGGCGTTTGATCCGAAGAGGGCAGAGCCTCCACCCCGTAGTACCTCTACTCGTTCGACCATGTTGGCGGGTATTTGTTCCAAGCCGTACACTCCGGCAAGCGAGCTGCACATGGGACGACTGTCGATTAATATCTGGGAGTAGGGGCCATCCAGTCCGTTGATTCGCACTTGTTGGAAACCGCAGTTTTGGCAGTTGTTTTCTACCCGTAGTCCCGGTTGGAAGTTTAATCCTTGGGATAAACACACGGAGTTCGTGTTTTCGAATACTTTGGGAGATAGTACGTTGACGATAACGGGAGCTTCCCTTCGATCCGTTTCATTCCGGTTTGCGGTAACTACGGCTCCGTCAAGTAGAACGGCGTCCTCGCTGATTTCGAAGTTGACTTCTTGAGTTTTTCCTTTCACGATCACGATCTCTTTTTCAGCACTTTTGTAACCAACACCCTGTACTCGAAGCGTGTATTTTCCTTCCGGTAGGTTTTTCAGGAAGAAATGTCCGGTTTCGTCCGTGGCCGTGCCGATATTGGTTCCTTTTAGTAATATGGTCATGAAGGGGAGATGTTCGCCGGTCTCTTTCAGGATAATGTGTCCGGTGATATGGGCGTCCGTGGCTTTCTTCGCGGTGTTTTCTTCATCAGCCCAACCGTAAAGGGCCGGGCAAAGTAATATAACGAGTGTAAATAAGTTTTTCATTTGTACGTAATTATTTGTACCTCATTTCTGTGGAGTAATGAGGGTTGTTTTTTGTTAAAGTGGGGACGATTATAGTCCTTTGTATTTCTTTTGGGAAATACTCTTTAGTTTGGAATGGAATTAATTACGCGAATGTGGGAGGAGCCCTGAGTTGGCTTAAGGTGAAAAACTGCTTGTCCGGTTCGTCTGCTTGATTCTGGATGTGATAATGTTTCCGGGTTACGGAGAACGAGATCTGTACTATTAGCGCTGCGCTAATCAGGGTGACGAAGGTCGTTAAGTAGGCAATTAACGTCAGCTCCTTGGGGGAGTGCGTGTGATCGGCTTTCCCGTCAGCATCGGCGTGACCGCAAAAGAAATGGGAATGGACAATCGTAACCCCGTTAACCACGTGATAATGCGAGAAAAAGGTGATACTTCCATAATAACTCAGAAACAGAGCTAGCAGGAACAAGTGTATCAGTTTATTTACATTTTCTCGGCACATATCCAAATCGTTTGCTTGACAAATGTAGACTATTTCTAAATAATAAGCATGAATTTTTTCTTAAAAATGTATTAAATGTTGCCGAAGTCAAGTTACAGGTTGGTAGGTTACAAGTTGCAGGTTATTAATTTAGATTTTAGATTGAAGAATTTGAAAATAGGCCTTATGAGGCTTTAATTATTCGTAAATCACTCAATCTAAAATCTAAAATTTAAAATCAATCATTCTCTGTTTATCGTGATCGTGTTTCCCGGAAGGGTGGCAGTAATCGAGTTATCGTACATCGCCGAGCAGGTGATGGCTGGAAGTAGGTACGTTCCGGAGTACGCTGCATTAAAGCGAAGTTTGAAAGTTTTCGATTGGCCTTGTTTTAGCGAGAAATAGAGGTATGCCCGGTCATCCCGGATGTCCACGTTGTCGGTTCCTTGGAACGGGTTCACGCCTGTCGTGAGACGTTCATTGAGGAACTCGAAGCCGGAGGGGAACATGAAGGTTAATGCCAATTCCTCGTATAAACCGATATTTCCGGTATTTTGGATCGTGATTTCGGCCACGATGTCTTCTCCTTGTTTATAATTGGGTTCGTTGTTCCGAGTGCCGTTACGGTAATAGTTGACCGCCATTTTCAACCCGGATATTTCGCTTTGCGTGATCACTCCTAATGGGGTAGAGCTATTGATGGTACGCACGTGAAGCGTTCCCGAAGAGTTGTTTTTCACGGTCACTTCCGATTTATTATTCTTCACGACCAACTCTTTTTGCAACACGGTTTTTGTCGTCTTGTAAGTGTCTTTTCCGATTTGGACATCAATACCATTGCCATCCTTGAAGTATCGTTCCACGTAGTTACCGATAGCGCACAGACCAAAAGCACTTTCTTGGGTACTTAACCATTCGTTGGATGCGAATTTGCGGGCCATTTTCTGCATGAGCTTGTATGCCTCGTCTTTCATATCCATGTTGATCATGCTTTGCATGATGATAGCGTTGTCGCGGAGGTCAGAACCGTAACATCTGCCAAGCTGACGATATAGTTCAGCTTCTGCCGGAAGATTGGCTATCAGTGCTTTGGCAATCTTTTCGTGTTTGCCCAAAGCGTAGGCTCCTGCCAGTTGCCAGCGGGCGATCGGGTTCTTGTAGGTGTCTTCCTTCATCCGGTTCATGGCTGCCATATTGGGTTTGCCGGCAAGAGCAAGTACGTAGAGACGATAGGATTGTTCGATTTCCGAGTAGTAATCTCCCCGTCGCCAAGCGTTTGCTTGTTTGGCCAGGTAGTCAAGGGCGGAGTTTTTCATGGAAGTCGGGATTCGATAACCGACTTTCTCGGCTTGAATTAAGAAGTCGGTGATGTACGTGGAAACCCAGTCGGAAACGTAGTTGGAATTCGACCAGTAGCTGAATCCGCCGTTGCTTACTTGATAGTTGCGCAAGCGGGAAATAACGTCTTTCACGTGCAATTCTGCGGTTACTTTTTGTGCCTCGCTGAGATCCATGATCCGGTCGAGCATGAGTTGCGGGAATACCGCAGAGGTGATTTGCTCACCGCATCCGTGAGGGTAGCGAATCAGATAGCTGAGACGTTGTTCTAGGTTTAGTGCGGGGATAGACGTGATTTCGAGGAATGAAGCGGGTTCCAGGCCTTCCATCGTGTTGTTGAACGTGATGGTTTCGCCACTTGCCACTTCCCGTGCGTCTACCCGGGTGACCTTGGGATTCGGTACGCGGATGTCAACATCACAGCTGAAATGGGCTTTTTCCGAGCCGCTTTGTGCCGTGAAGGTCAACGTGGATTTACCGATGTTTTCCTTGATTTTTACCTTGAAAAATATGATCTGTTCTCCCGTACCGGAGAAGTGAGCTTCTTTGCTTGCGGGTTCAATGATTTCGATTTTATCATCGGTTTTAATGTTCACGGTAACATTCTTGATGTTCTCTTTCATGGCGAACAGGGTCACCGGAATTTCGATCACGTCTCCCGGGGTGAACAGGCGAGGCATCGTGACGTTGAGCATCAACGGTTTGTTGACTTTGGTACTTTGCGAGGCGGAACCATAACGTCCGTTGTCTTCGGCAATAACCATCGTACGTACTTCCCCGATGTATTCAGGCATCCGGAAGGTGTGCGTTTTCTTTTCTCCACTCTTGATGCTAAACGGACCTTTAAAGATTACCACGGGGGTAAAACGATCGCTTTTCCGGTTTTCTTCCGGTTCCAGAGATTCGTCACCACCCACGGCAAACGCTTTTTCCAAGCGTCCCCCGAAGGCTCCGATGACATCATCGTAGAAATCCCAAGTTTTCACTCCGAGGGCCTCTCTGGCATAAAATGCGGGGAAGGGATTCGGTGTCTTGAAGGAGGTTAGGGACAACAATCCTTCATCGACAATGGCAATGGAATAGGTCATCGGTTTTCCGTCCTTTTCACTCACGGAAACCGTGAAATCCTGTGACGGGCGAAGTTCTTGTGCCATATCGATCTTCGGGGTCAGGCGTAAATTAGGATCATCAATATTGATGTTCAGTACACCGTATAGACGGATCGGTTTGTCGTTGTTCCGGTTCTTGTGGGGTTGTATGAGGGAGACATTGACATAAATGTTAGGACACATTTCACTGTTCGCATCAATCTCGAAAGAGGTGGAGCCGGCAGATGTGGGAACACGGAATATGTCTTTTACGGTTTTCCCGTTTTCAATGCTCACGAGTGCCACGCTACCCTCGGAAGAAGGAAAGGTGATTTTTATTTTCTCCCCGGCACGGTATGCTTTTTTATCGCTGGTCAAAGTGAGTAGGGTGGCCATACCCGGAATGTTCATGTCATTCCGCCAAGAACTTACGTAGAAGGTTGTTCCACAAGAGTGGCCGGAGAATTTGTCTCTAGCGATCACGTAGTAGCGTCCCCATTGGTTGCAGGTAACGTCAATATTGAATTTACCATTTTGGCTTTTCACGGTTTTATTGAAGACCGGTTTACGGTAGGAGCGGTTCACGTATGATCCGATGTTGTCCCTTTCGGAATCCCACCACCAGCGCCATTCCAATGTATAAACTTCAACTTCGATTTCCCTGTCAGAAACCGGCTTCCCGTCGGCCGTAAGCACGGCTCCCGCGATGGGGATCGGTTTGCCAGCGGAGTACCAGTTATCCTCGGGATCTGGGAGTTTCACGCCGACATATTCTTTATAAGGTGAATATTTGAATCCAGCTGTCGTTATGCTGAAGTCCCCGCCGGGTTCGAATACCCGCAGCGTGAATAGTGCATTCAACATTCCCGGTGCGTTCTCTGTGCTGATTTCATCGGCCGATAGGGTAAAATTACCCTCTGCATCAGTAGTTCCTTCAAAAAAGGTCGTTGTGGTTGAGTTAAAATAACGGGATCGGTCATCAAAACTATATTCTTTGTATCCCGGGAACGTGGTGTTACTTTGGGATAATTTTAATTCGGTGTTGACCTTCAGCGAGCTGGTTTTAGCTCCATGCAACCAACGGGTCTGCACGGGAATGGAGTTATCCGGGATACCATTTCCCAGAATGTCATTCGGCAGGTTGGTCACGATACTGAGGCGATTCGGTTTGATACTTTCGATTCGGACGGTTTTCCAGAAGGAGACTCCCCCGATACGTACAACTGCCCGCCAGTAACCCGTGACGGCTTGCTCGTCTGTTTTGAAGGTGAAACAATAGAGGCCGTGTTCGTTACGTCCTTCCCGTTTCGTTTGCACCACGTTACCATTCGGGTCGTAGAGTTCGGCAATGATGGGGTGTCCCACGGGAATCACCTGCTCTTTGTCTTCCAGCATGAAAGAGAGATGTATTTCATTTCCCGGACGCCATACGCCCCGTTCTCCATAAATAAAACCTTTTATTCCTTGTTGCACGACTTCGCCACTGATGTCAAAGTTGCTGTATGATAGAGAATTTGCATCGTTTACTTTTAAATAAGCTTTGTCGTTTCCTTTGACGGCAAGTACGATGAACGGTTTCCCTTGTACTCGGGCGGTTACGATTCCCGAATTGTTGGTTACGGTAGAATCAATTTTCTGGTTTTGGTAATTGAAGAAGAGTATCTTGCAATTTTCTACAGGTGCGGCCGTGAGCAGGTCGTTCACGGCTACCACGTATTTACCGTCACTTCCGGTTTTGGCAGTAAGGCCGAGAGAGGTGACAATCAAGTTTCTTCTGGGGAAACGATCGGACACGTAGTAATAGGAGTTGGAACAGGGATCATCCCGTTCTTCCCATGAGTAGTCGGACGGGTAATTATAGTAGTAATCGTCGTCATCATAATTGTCGTCATCAAAGGAAGAATCCCAATCGTTTTCCGTGATCCCGTTTTGTCCTTCATTAGCGCAGGCGAGGGTGGTGTAGGATTTCTGGAATTTCAGTTGGATCCGGTAGATCACCCCTTTCTCCAGTTGGATATGGTCAGCCAGGTTTATCGTGTAGTCCTGCCATTTGTTAGCGTCTATCGGGTGACCTTCTTTCTCCAGTGGGATTTTCTTATCCAGGATGATGCGTCCCACCCGACGTAACAGGTAATCGCTACTGTAATTGTAATCACCGTCTTGCAGGTAGAAGTTCATGTTCTGGTTGAATATTTTCACGACACGTAATTGTACGGCTTTCAGGGCTACCGCGGAGAAGGGAATCAGCACGTTGCCCTCGGCCGGGGTAAATGTTCCCTCGCCAATGAAGGCAACGGCGGGTTTGGCAGAAGCGAAACTGACGTTGTAGGTGGCATCTGATTTCAATTTTTCACCGAACGAGTTTTTGATGCCTTTATAGATATTTACCTGAACGACACCTTGCATTTTATCCCGTTCGTTGGAATATACTCGAATGATGTTTCCTTGTGCGTTAAAATTCAAGCGATTCACTCCATCTACGGTGATTAATCCCTGTAAATCCTGAGAGGCATCCACGTTGTCCGAGAGGGTTATGTCTATGGTCTGGGAATTTTCATCGCTCGCTTTGACTTCCAGTATGGAGAATATTTTCGAACCTGGGATCTCCACGATAAGGTCGTTACCGTTCTTTACCTTTTTATCGAAACTTAATTCCAGTGATTGTGTTTCATCTGTCCGGCTGATGTCCGGGATGGTGAAGTAGTGGATGTAGGGTGTGTGTTCCCATTCTAGTCTGTGGGACAAGCCATTGATTGTTGCTTTCACAAGTAACTCTATTTCGGAGGGGGCCACGGCATCAGAATTCGTGATGGAGGCCCGGTAGGAAAATCTGTTGTTATCCGTGGGGTCGATGTTCAAGCTACCTTCTTGGAAGGCAAACACGAGAGGAAGGACTTTCACACTGAAACGGAAGGTTGACAAGTCGGAAGGAACTTTGCCGAGTTTATCAAGGTAGAGACTGATGTCGTATGTTTGCCCGTTTTTTAGAGGCTTGGTGGGGGTAAATTCGATAATGTTACCGTCCCGTAGAGATACGGTTCCCTCTGCTTTCGGGGAGATCTTTAATAGTTTTTCGATCTGCGTGGGAAGACTGTCCCCTGCCTGTAGAACGTTATTTTCCAACCGAACATAGATCGGGTCGGAAGATTTTATCATTCCCTGTGTAAAACCGGAAATGTATTTGCTATACTCTAGCTTGCTTTGTTCCTTGGTTTTATCTTTGCACGAAAGGATCGTGATCATCAGTAATAGTAAAGGAAAAAGAAAAATTCTTTTTTTCATGCTGCTAATGTTTATTTTATCGTTAAGGCAAAATTAAATAAAAAAACGGTATAGGAACTTATTGTTCATTTTAAATTTATATTTTTGCGAAAGTGAAAAACTGGACCCTAATTAGGGAGATAAAATAGATAATATGAGAATAGCTGTTGTTGGAACCGGTTATGTCGGACTTGTGTCCGGAACGTGTTTAGCGGAAACGGGGGTAACGGTAACGTGTGTAGATGTTAACAATGCCAAGATCGAATTGTTGAATAATGGGGGTATGCCTATTTATGAACCGGGACTGGCAGAATTGGTTACCCGGAACCGGGAAGACGGACGCCTCTTTTTCACTACTTCGTTGCGAGAGGCATTGAAGGATGCGGATGCTGTTTTTATTGCCGTGGGAACCCCGCCTGATGAGGATGGGAGTGCCGACCTGCACTACGTGCTGGACGTGGCTCGTGAAATCGGGGAGATTATAAATGATTATATTGTCGTGGTGACGAAATCAACGGTACCCGTGGGAACGAATTACAAGGTGAAAGGAGTAATTCAGGCTGCTTTGGGAAAACGGGGAGTGGACGTGGTATTTGACGTGGCTTCTAACCCGGAATTCTTGAAGGAAGGGGATGCTGTGAATGATTTTATCTCTCCGGATCGTGTGGTGATTGGGGTGGAGAGTGATCGCGCCCGTCGGGTCATGGAACGTTTATATCATGCTTTTATATTGAATAATACACCGATTTATTTCATGGATATATTATCGGCGGAAATGACTAAATATGCGGCGAACTCGATGCTGGCTACCCGTATTTCGTTTATGAATGACATCGCTAATTTGTGCGAAATTGTCGGGGCTGACGTGGAGGCCGTGAAGAAAGGCATCGGTAGTGATTCCCGTATCGGGAAGAAGTTCTTGAATGCCGGGTGCGGTTACGGGGGATCTTGTTTTCCGAAGGACGTGAAAGCGTTGATTCGTACGGGGGATGATCATGGACATAGCTTGGAGTTACTGAAAGCGGTGGAGCGGGTGAACGAGAAACAAAAGAGCGTGTTGTTTAGAAAGATCACTTCACACTTCGGGACGGATTTGACGGGAAAACGTTTTGCCATGTGGGGCTTATCGTTTAAACCGGGTACGGATGATTTACGGGAAGCACCTTCATTGGTGTTGATTGATAAATTGGTGGAAGCCGGGGCCGTGGTACGGGGATTTGATCCGGTGGCCATGGAAGAGTGTAAGAGACGGATTGGGGATCGTATCGAATACGCGGATAATATGTATGATGCATTAACTGATGCCGATGCCTTGATCGTGGTGACGGAATGGGCCGAATTCAAGATTCCCAAGTTTACTTTTATCGAAAAAGCATTAAAGCATAAAATTATATTTGACGGAAGAAATATATACAGCCCGGAACAGATGAAAGAATTCGGTTATATGTATTACGGAATCGGACGAAAAGACAATTAGAAATTGAAAATGAATGGATTTATGATTTGCGACAAAAAAGCGTCAGGTTTGTGCGTGGAAATCTAAAATCTAAAATCAATAAATCTAAAATTGGAATGGTTCATTATCGAATATTGTTTATCGTGAATCCTATATCGGGGTTTGGTTTGGGTTGGGAGATTCCTTACCGGATAAGGCATATTGCGGCGTACAAGGATATTGAATACAATATACGTTTCACGGAATATGCCGGGCATGCGAAAGAGATCGTGGAGCAGGCCAAGCATCAGAATTATACGCATATCATTGCGGCAGGTGGAGATGGTACGGTAAATGAAATCGGTACTGCCTTGATAAATACGGGAATTGCTTTTGGTGTGATCTCTTTGGGGAGTGGTAACGGCTTTGCCCGTCATTTAGGTTTTTCCCAGATGATGAATAAAGCGTTGAAACAGATTTTGAAAAGTGAAACCACAGATATTGATGTCGTGGAGATTAATGGCCATTACTCGTTGAACGTGAGTGGTTTCGGCTTTGATGCCGAAGTGGCTCACTTTTTTAGTAGGATGAAGATCCGGGGTATATTCTCTTACATCTATTCAATCATACATATGTGGTTTCGTTATCCCAGTAAGCGTTACGTGTTTCATATAGACGGGAAAACGTGGGAGGAAGATTGCTTCGTTTTGAGTGTTGCTAATAGTTCCCAGTATGGGAATAATGCCTCGATTGCCCCAAAAGCCTCGTTACGGGACGGGTTGGTTGATGTTTGTATTTTAAAGAGGCCGAAATATTATCAAATACCTCGTTTCCT
>ENA-UESU01001802-UESU01001802.1-human-gut-metagenome-genome-assembly--contig:-NODE-1802-length-14537-cov-3.799378_pt1 | contig 14537 bp, 8 predicted proteins | sample MGYA00243007_ERZ508008 | MGnify/ENA primary metagenome ERZ508008 (study PRJEB26167, sample SAMN06115399) | human gut metagenome | host: Homo sapiens | place: China:Henan | collected 2016-06-23 | study...
TATTCTGTCCCAAATGTAAACATGACAATCTAATAAATGTAAGCAATTTACAAGTAACCGTTATTACAGAGCCAGACGCTAAGCCGCAGAGCCGATGAACAAGTGAGCAATCACAGTTTATCGGCTCTTCCTTTTATATCATAGGTAGGACAAGCCCACCAAATAAAAAAAACGGTGCTTTGGTGGGCTGCTCTGTCACGCCCAAACAAAAATAGCTCAGCCCTCTAAGCCCGTTTAAGGTTTGGAGGGATTTTTTATGTGTTGGTCTAATATGACTGCAACGCTGCTCATCAGAAGCAGCGGATACATATAGAGTGTCACGCAGGAACGAGGATAGTCTGTTAAAAAAATCCTCGCCTGCTCGTGGCACTCTTATGGTTTTCAAATAGAGATTTCATTTCTATGCCATAGGTATAGTTATGCTTATTGCCGCAGAGGTCTTTGTACCTTTGCGGCTTTTTGTTTGTCTGGCTTTCCCTTGATACAGGACAAGCCCGTATCTGGCGTTGGCTGCCGTAGTCCGCCTGCCAATCTGAGTTTTCAAAAAATTCAGATTGGAGGAAACAGTATGGCGTACAACAAAGCCAGAGAAGAAAAGAAATGGCGGCTCTGGAAAGAAGCCGAGGAAAAACAGCTACGGAGTTTAGGGGTCAGCGAAAGCGACATAGAAACGCTCCGTGTTCACGATTGGGCGATTTTCAATTCCGACAGGCGTTACTATCAGCGTATGCAGGAAACAGGTACATACCTTGAAGAAGCCGCAGCGGATATGACACAGCCCGAAATAAAAACGGTCGAGGATTTTCTGGACAACATCGAAAATCAGCAGCTCTATCAAGTGCTGATTAAGGTGGACAGGCTTACCTTGCAGGCGATTTTATTGCAAATACAAGGTTATTCCATTGCCGAAATCGCTGCCGCCCTTGGTATGAAAGAAGATACCGCCTATAAGCGGTTAGGCAGGCTAAAACAAAAAATCAAAAAACTTTTGGGATAGTGTCCAAAAAGGCACTTTCCCACGGGCTACAGGGTGAGAGGACAAAACCTCTCGCCCTGTTTTCCTTTGTGTGGCGAAAACGGGATTGCTCTTTGAAAACCGAATACCCATTCGCCAAATACCTTCTCTTTGTGATTGTGATAAGCATAAGCGTGTCGAGAGGTACGCCATAACCTGCCGTAAAGCAGAGAGCGACAACTACCTACTCAAAATATCGGGCAGCTCCCGATTTCGCCATAACCCACAAAGAGGACAATGATACTCCCGTCCAGTCACAGTCCGAGCGTGATAAAACCGTCGCAGGCAATGAGGGCGGCTCTGTCAGAACGACAGTTGGGGTGAAACTCCCGTGGTGTCAGTTCGCTGCTGACCGTTTGGCGACTTCCCAATAGCATTTCGGGGTGTCGAGGACAAATTGAAATGCTTTCTCATAGCAGCCAGACGCAAGGCGGTCAAAAGAACAGAGATATTGTTTATGCTCTCCCGACCTTAAATACTTCCTTGTGTTTGGCTGCCTACATAGGCAGAAAACCTCTGCCTAAATCATATTGGGAGGTCAAACACAATGGAATTGACTATCAAGCGTGGCGACATTTATTATGCCGAGCTAAATCCCGTTATCGGCTCGGAACAGGGCGGCACAAGACCTGTACTTATCATTTCCAACGATATAGGCAACAAGCATAGCCCTACGGTCATTATCGCCCCTATCACAAGTCGGGTACACACAAAAGCAAAATTACCTACGCACACCTTAATTAAAGACTTCGACGGTCTGGACAAGAACTCAATCATATTGTTTGAACAAATCCGCACCATAGACAAGCAACGCCTGCGAGAGTACTTAGGAACTCTTGACAGGCGTTTTATTCATTGCGCAGATAAAGCCCTTGCCATCAGCATAGGGCTTGCAAAAAAGGATTAGCCTTCTCGTTATACGGTACAAGCGGTAGCTCATATACATTAGAAACGAGGGAGGTGTTGCGGCTGTTGTATAGAGAATTTGTTTATGTTGGCGACCCTGTTCCAGAATTAAACGAGCAGGAACACGCTGCGTTCCTTATGAATATCCAAAAGTCGATACTCCTTTCTTTGGAGAAAAGAAAGCTGCTGACACATTCTCAGCGGGAACGCTGTTTGGTCGAGCTTGAAAAGCAATATAGCAGGGAGCAAAAAAGCAGACGCCGAGCATAACGCTTGGCGTTTTTACATAGCCGAGTGAAAAAACAAATTTGCACATTCGACACCGCACACTCTTTTTTCTATAATTAAATACAGTAACAAAGTTTACTGAGAAAGGAGCTTCGCTATGATAAATAGATATGAACGCCTAAACCAAGAGCTGAAGATGGTTGAAACGAAAAGAAAGGTAGCCGCCTACTGTCGTGTTTCAACGGACAATGAAGACCAAGCCAATTCCTTTGAAAGCCAGCAGCGGTATTTCAGACAGTATATTGAGCGCAACCCCGATTGGGAGCTTTATGAGATTTTTGCCGATGAGGGCATTTCTGGCACGAACACGATGAAGCGCAAAGAGTTTAACCGTATGATAGCGTGCGCCAAGAACGGCGACTTTGATTTGATTATCACCAAGGAGATTTCCCGTTTTGCGAGAAACACCCTTGATAGTATATATTACACCCGTGAATTGAAAAAGCACGGCGTCGGTGTTATATTTATGAATGACAATATCAACACCTTAGATGGCGATGCAGAGCTTCGTCTGGCGATTATGTCCTCTATTGCACAGGAAGAAAGCCGCAAGACTTCCGAGCGTGTGAAGTGGGGACAAAAACGCCAGATGGAACAGGGCGTTGTGTTCGGCAGAAGTATGTTGGGCTACGATGTCGAGGGCGGCAAAATGACCATCAACGAGGAAGGCACAAAGGTGGTACGCCTTATCTTCCATAAGTTCGTCAACGAGGGCAAAGGAACGCACGTCATCGCCCGTGAGCTTCGTGAGGAAGGTATCAATCCTATGCGGGTCAAGGAATGGAGCAACACGGTCATTCTTCGAGTGATACGCAACGAGAAATACTGCGGCGATTTGGTGCAGAAAAAGACCTATACGCCCGACTTCCTATCTCACGAGAAGAAATACAACCGTGGGCAAGAGGAATTTGTTATCATTAAAGACCATCACGAGCCGATTATCTCCCGTGAACTGTTCGATGAAGCAAACCGAATTTTAGATGCAAAATCACTTTCGCAGGAGGGCAAGGCGAAGCACTCTAACCGCTATCCGTTCTCTGGCAAAATCAAATGCGGCTGCTGCGGCTCAAGCTATGTGGCAAGATATAAAACCAGAAAAGACGGCAGCCGATATAAGGCGTGGCGCTGCAACGAAGCCGCAAAGCACGGAAGCCCCCATATCGACAAGGCAGGAAATCAAGTCGGCTGTACGGGCTTGTCTATCCGCAATGAGGATGCGACCCACATTATGTATCTCGTAACCAAGAGCCTTAAATACAACAGGGACAAAATCATAAATAACCTAACTGCCGTCATTCAGTCCATCATTGCTATGGATACTACGGGAACGGATGTCCTAAAGTTGCAAGAGCAGATTAAAAAGATTGAGGGCAAGCGGGCTAATCTGATTGACCTGTATATGTCCAATCTGATTAACAAGGACGAATTTACCGCCACCCGTGCAAGCTGCGATGCAGAAATTGAGGAGCTTCAATCTATCATCGAAAGCGTGGATAAGCAGCGGGAAATGATAGAACAGCAACAGCAGCTCTTAAAAGAGATTGAGGACGCAATCAAAGAGATTGTCAGCGGCGTGGAGTACGAAGATGAGTTCTATAAGCACATTTTAGACAAGATGGTAGTTCAAGATAAGGACAACATAGATGTATATCTGAATTTACTTCCTATGAAGTGGAGCTATACGGTTGCAAAAGCATCAAAAAAAGCCGTAGCCTCTGAATGGAACATTTCAGAGGCTTCTCTACCTATATCAGTGAAGGGACTTTTACGTCACCACGTTCGAGCCATGAAGAGAGGAGTGGGCCAGAGACATGTATGATACCGCAAGGCGGGTCGCGCTCGTCAAAAAGCGGAAGCACGAGTACGCCCGCCGGAAGCAGCAGCGCGAGATCTGCGGACTGTCCGCCGCGTGTATGCTGCTGTTCGCGGCGCTGATGCAGACGGCGAGCACAGTCGTCGGGCCGGGGCAGAGCGCCGCACGAGGTGTGTTCGGTGCGATGCTGCTGCGGGAGGACGCGGGCGGCTATGTGCTGGTGGCCGTCGTCTCCTTTGCAGCGGCGGTGGTCATCACCGCGCTGTGCTTCCGGCTCAGAAGCAAGGAAAACCGGAGAAAAGACGGGACGGATAAGCCGAACCAACACGAAAAGGAGGAGAAAAGCCAATGAAGAAACGAATACTCAGCATCCTGCTCCTATGCTGCATGGTGCTGACACTATTGCCGACAACTGCGTTTGCGGCAGATGAGTCTCCTGCCGTTACAAATGTGACGGTGACCTTTGATTCCAATGGAGGCGGCGAGGTAAAGTCCCAGACTATTCAGCAGGGGCAGCCAGCGCAAAGGCCCGCTGACCCTATCAAGGACGGCTATGCCTTTATCGGTTGGTATGACAAAGCCGATCTGGAGTACAGCAATATGCCGGAGTGGACTTTCAGCTATCCTGTGACCAAGGATCTGGAGCTGGTGGCTCAGTGGATGGAGACAAGGCCGATTTCCACCGAACCGATCACCTATCTGGACAAAGACGGTAATCAGCAGGTCTGCAACGAATACACCGTGCTGACGAGCAATACCGCAGACAGCATTCTTGACCTTGATGACAAGTGGTACGATCTGCCCGCCGGCTGGTATGTGGTGAAGGGCGATGTGACCATCACGCCCCGCCTGGACACCCACGGTGCGGTCAATCTGATATTAACGGACGGCAGCCACCTCACGGCGGAGTGGGGCATCAATGTGAAGGAGGGCGATACCTTCACCGTCTACGCCCAAAGCACCGGCGAGGACACCATGGGCAGGCTGACGGCGTGCCTCTCAGAAGATCTTCTCTCGGCTGGATACTATGTATGGCCGGATTATGGGCTGTCCGGCATCGGCAGCAGTAGGCGCTGGAGAAAAGCCAACAGTGGTATCAATGAAAATGGGGGCACGATCATCATCAACGGTGGTAATATCCATGCCAAGGGGCAGGATAGTGCCTCCGCCATCGGCGAATGCGGTTACGATACCGTTACCCAGTCACCGTCTTCCGAAGGCAGGCAATGCGGCAGCATTACCATCAATGGAGGCATTGTCCGCACCGAAGCGTTAGCAAGAGAAACTACTGGCACCAGTATTGGAATCGGGTCCTGCCGATCCGGTTATGGCGGCAGTGTTACCATCAATGGCGGCACGGTCATGGCTAATGCTTTCAATGATGCGATTTGTACGGGGCGCGGCGGCAGCATCACCATCAACGGCGGCGATATAACGGCACGAGGAGGCCTTGGCCGATATGGCAGGGGAAATGGGATTGGACCTTCCTGGATTACCTATGCCGACATCACCATCAACGGCGGTAACATAGATGCGTCCGCCAACGGAGCCGGCGCAGCCATCGGCGGTGTTCTTTCAACAACGGTAAAAATCACCGGCGGCACCATAAAAGCTGTCGGGGATTATGCGACTGTCGCCATTGGCAGCAATGAAGGAAGAGGAGGCAGCGTCAGCATCACCGACGGCAAGGTCACCGCAATCGGAAAAGGCGATGCGGCCGGCATCGGCGGCTTTGCCGATGTCAGTATCACCGGCGGCGAGATCGATGTTTCTGTTGAAGGATCTGGCGTAGCCATCGGCGGCAATGGTGGCGGAAGCATCAACATTCAGGGCAATGCAATCAAATCCATTTCCAGCAGGAGCGGCGCCTGCATTGGCGGCAGCGCTGAAAATATCACCATTCTTGACGCCGAGCTGCCGTTCCTTGGCGGTGAGGGCATTCTGATTGGCAATAGGGTCAGCGATGACAGGGGCGGCAATATCACCATCCGAAACTGCCGCATCCTATCAACAGACGTTGTGGCAGTTGAAGGAATACAGTTAGGCAATAACGGAAATATACAGATCGAAAACAGCGAGATCGTACTGACCGGAATAAAGGGCATCCGCACCGGCGATAGCGGGAGCATCACCATCCGTGATTCCCAGCTCGTCACGAACGGCATTTATATGGGCGAAGAAGGAATGACCCAGCGGAAGCTGAAACGGCTGGAGATCACGAACAGCACCGTGGTAACGAACGATGTCCTCGGCTCCACAGGCAAATTCACTTCTGTCGGCGAGATCGTGATCCACGGCAGCAGCATCCGTCAGAGCAGCGAGGATCGTGGAAATGGCTTCGGCATTGGCTGCGGAGAGTATGGCACCTTTGACCGTATTGACATTCAGGACAGCCAGATTGATATTCCGGGTTTCAAGGGTGGCGTAGCCATCGGCGGCGGTAAGTATACGACAGATCCCGGCAATAGCGTCATTCGCATTGCGAACAGCCGGGTGTTTGCCCGCACCCGTGACAGATGGAGTACCGCCATCGGTCGCGACATAGGTTCCAGCGGAGATGGAGCGCTGCGGATCTTTATTGAAAACAGCACCGTGACCGCAAAAGGCGGCTGGCTGTTTGGGGATGGTACCGAATATGTTCCCGGCATCGGAATCAGCTACAAGTCTTCCCTGAATGCCTATATTCAGGTCATGGACAGCACGGTGGAATCCTTCCGGCATACGAAAAGTAGGAACATGGACGACTCCGATTATGTCTATGACGACCTGCACACAAAGAAGCTGCCGGGTAATCCAGCGGAAAACATCTCCATCTGCGGCAGCACCGTCAACGGAACGCGCATTGACCATAGCCTTGACGCATACGGCAAATGCACGCTCTGCGGCAAGTATGATATTGGATATTGCTATGAGAAGGGGCTTCTGACGATGGAGGGGCTGACGGACTGCGCCTATGACGGCAGCGAAAAGAAGCTGACGGGGCTTTCCCATAAGACGGGTGAGAACGAAACGAAGCAGCTAACGGAGAACACGGACTACACCGCCAGCTATTCCAACCATGTATATCCCTACACCCTCAACCCCAGCGACGCGGGCTTTGACCCGGAAAAAGCCCCCAAGGTGACGTTGTACGGCACGGGGGACTACTGCGGCAAGGCTGAGCACTATTTCACCATCAGCGGAGACGCGCAGCCCTCGTATACCGTAAAGTTTGATACTGCCGGCGGCACGAGTATCAGCAATAAAACCGGCGTCAGGTGGGAGCAGCGCGTGCTGGACGGTGTGGAGCCTCCCACCAGAACCGACTATGAGTTCCGCGGCTGGAGCTGTTCCGGCAAACCCGTGTTTTCCGGAACCACCTATGCGGAGCTTGCGGGAGATAAAAGCGTACAGAGCATCACGCTGACGGCGCAGTGGGCGGCGGCCTGGTATCCGGAGGGTGAAATTAAGATTGAAGGTGAGGACACCGTATGGAATGGCTTCGAAAGCGACTATTCCGCACGGTTTTACAACACGGAGCAAACTGTAACCATCTCCGCTCCGAAATCCGGCGGTAAGCCGGTGGAGATTGGCTATCTGATCACCGATGAGGACCTCACGAAGGCCAGATGCACAAAACGAGACTTTACCCCTTACACCGAGCCTCTCAAGCTGAACACGGACGGTCAGCACATCGTTTATGCGAAGCTCACCAACGCAGAGGGCAATGTCACCTATCTCAGGACAACAGGCCGCATTGTGATTGACACCACGCCTCCTGCGATCAATGGCGTTGAGGATGGTGAAGTGTATTATACCACGAAAAATGTGCAAATCACCGATGATAACCTTGCTTCCGTCACGGTAAACGGATCTCCCAAGACAGTAGGCGGCTACAACACAATTTGGATTGCACTCTTTTCGGATGCCAACCGCACATATAAGATCGTCGCGACCGACAAGGCCGGAAACAGGACGGAGAAAACCATCACGGTTTATGACGGCACCTATGTGATCCCTGTTACCGGCGTATCGCTGGACGAGAGCAGCATTACCCTCGATGTGGGCGGCAATCAGACCCTGACCGCCACCGTGACGCCGGAGGACGCCACCAACAAAAAGGTGCGCTGGAGTTCCGACAACGAGGATGTCGCCACGGTTTCCGAGGACGGCGTTGTCACCGCCGTGGCAGGCGGGACGGCTGTCATTACCGCCACCACACATGACGGTTTGTTCACCGCTTCCTGCACGGTGACGGTCAATGCCCCTGCCACCGCACCTAATATCATTACGGACACACTGCCGGATGGCAAGGTGGGCGAGGCTTACAGCCAGACCCTGACCGCCAACGGCACAGCACCTATCACATGGAGCATTGACGGCGGTCTGCCTGCCGGTCTGAGCCTGAACGCGGATACCGGTGAGATCAGCGGCACGCCTACTGCGGAAGGAACCGCCACCTTCACCGTCAAGGCTACTAACAGCGCGGGCAGCAATACGAAGGAGCTGTCTATTACGATAACCAAAGCCGCGCCTGCCGAGCATACCATCACCGTGACCACAGAGGGCGGCGGAACGGCTTCTGCATCTTCTGCAAAAGCCGTGGTCGGCACGGAGATTCGCCTGACCGCCAAGCCTGACGAAGGCTACCGCTTCAAGGAGTGGGAGGTCATGAGCGGCAATGTGACTATCAAAGACGATAAGTTCACCATGCCGAGCGCCAACGTGGAGGTCAAGGCTGTCTTCGAGAAGGACGCGCCTGCGCCCACCGAGTTCATCGTCACCGTGACCAGCGGAGGCAACGGAACGGCTTCCGCATCTCCCGCAAAGGCTGCGGCCGGTACGGAGATCACCCTGACTGCCACGCCAAACACCGGCTACCACTTCAAGGAGTGGCAGGTCATCAGCGGCAATGTGACCATCAAGGACGATAAGTTCCTCATGCCGGACAGCAATGTAGAGGTCAAAGCAATCTTCGAGGAGGACGCGCCTCCCGTGCCCACCGATCCCGCAAAGCCCAACATCAGCGTAACGGGAACATATACCTATAACGGCTCTGTGCATACCGCGACCGTGAGCGGCTATGATCCCGCCACAATGGACATCTCCGGCAACACCGCCACGGACGCGGGCGATTACACCGTTCGCGTCACATCCAAGACCGGCAAATGGGCGGACGGCAGCACCGATGCCGTGACCGCGGCGTGGAGCATCGGCAAAGCCACGCAGGAAGCGCCTAACGGCTTGATCGGTGTCGCGCCCACTACCGAGGGCGGCAGCGACGGCAAGATCACCGGCGTGGATGCAACGATGGAATACCGTGCGGAGAGCGAAACTATCTACACCGCCTGCACCGGTATCGAGATTGAAAACCTGTCCGCTGGTAATTACTTCGTTCGCTATGCGGAGGATAACAACCACTTTGCCAGCCCCGATGCGGAGGTCACGGTGGGTGAAGGAAAGCCGCTCGCAGACTTTACTATCACCTTCAACGGCAACGGCGGCAGCGGCAGCATGGAGCCTGTTACCGTCAAGGCAGGGACAAATTACATCCTGCCCGCCTGCGGCTTCACCGCTCCCGCCGATCAGGAGTTCAAGGCTTGGGAGATCGGCGGCGCGGAGTACAAGGTAGGCGATTCCTACACAGTGGACAGGGATACCGAAATCAAGGCGCTGTGGGAAAACAGCGTTATTACCCCCACCACCTACACCGTCACCGTCGGTAATGACGGAAACGGCACTGGCACCGCAACTCCTTCCACCGCTGCGACCGGCACGGAGATCACCCTGACCGCCACGCCCAAAGAGGGCTACCACTTCAAGGAGTGGCAGGTCATCAGCGGCGGCGTGACCATCAAGGACAATAAGTTCCTCATGCCGAGCTCCAACGTGGAGGTCAGGGCCATCTTTGAGAAGGACGCACCGCCTGTGCCCACCGAGTTCACCATCACCGTGAAAACGGACGGCAACGGCACGGCTTCCGCATCTCATGCAAAAGCTGTGGTCGGAACGGAGATTCGCCTGACCGCTACGCCCAACACCGGCTACCACTTCAAGGAGTGGCAGGTCGAATCTCCGGCAGGGCTTGTAATCACCAACAATCAGTTCACCATGCCGAACGACAACGTGGAGGTCAAAGCAATCTTTGAGAAGGATGCACCTCCTGCGCCCACCGAGTACACCATCACCTTTGACGGAAACGGCGGTACGCCCTCTGCCGGCAGCATGACCACCACCAATCGGAAGCTGACCTCTCTGCCCAGCGCCTCCCGAAGCGGCAGTTACAGCTTCGATGGCTGGTACACCGAAAAAAGCGGCGGCACAAAGATCACGAAGGATACCGTATTCCATGCAAATATCACCGTCTATGCCCACTGGACGTACACCGGCGGCGGTGGCGGCGGCTACAATCCGCCCGTCACCTACTACACGCTGCGCTTTGAAACCGGCGGCGGCAGTGATATTCCCAGCGTGCGGGAAGCGTACAATACCTACATTGACCTGACAAAGTACGTCCCGACCTGGCGCGGGCATACCTTTATCGGCTGGTACACCGAACGCAGCCTGATGAACAAGGTTTCCGGTGTTTATCTGACGAAGGATATGACCGTGTATGCAAGCTGGCGCGTGGACGAAAATCCGGGCACAGGCGCGAATCCCTTTACCGATGTTTCTGAAAAGGACTGGTTCTACGGCGATGTGATGTTCGTCTACGAAAACGGCCTGATGCTCGGCACGAGCAAGACCCTGTTCAGTCCGCATGGGACGGCAACGCGCGGCATGATGGCGACCATTCTATGGCGCATGGAGGGCAGCCCCGCGCCGAAGGGTAAAAACAGCTTTACCGATGTGGAGGCCGGAAAGTGGTACGCTGACGCGATCACATGGACGGCGGAGAACGGCATCTTTGCGGGCTACGGCAAAGACAAATTTGGCCCGGATGATCCCATCACCCGCGAACAGCTTGCAGCCATCTTCTACCGCTACGCAGACTACAAGGGCTACGATCTGACCGTCAAGGGAAATCTGGACAAGTTCAAGGATGCGGACAAGATCACGGATTACGCAAAGACGGCGATGCAATGGGCGGTCGGCAACGGTCTTGTGAAGGGAAAATCCAGCAATCTGCTTGACCCGCAGGGCACGGCCACCCGCGCTGAGATCGCCGCCATGCTCCACCGCTTCATTGAGAAGTATGAGCTGGTGCAGGGCAAGGCTCCCGGCGGCCTGATGGGCTGGATCGACCCGAAGCGGCTGCAAATCCCAAAGACCGGCGACAGCAGCGTGTTAGGCTTGTGGGGGATCTCCCTCTGTACGTCTCTTGCCGGATGCCTGGCGCTGACCACATGGCAGATCAGGCGGCGGCGTGAGGAAGAAGCGCTGCAAATCATCGAAAAGTAAACAGGTTCACCTTTAGGGGCGCGGGCAAATAGCCCCGCGCCCCTTTTCGGTTTCATTCGTCAGGAAAGGCGGTTGCTCTTTTGAACAACCGCCTTTCGCCATTTCTATCCGATTTGAGCAGAAAGGAAATCAGTCTATGACAAAAGAGCACGGGAGGTGTCGCTGATGCGGCTTGCCGCCGCACAAATCGCATAACCGGACTAATACGGAATGAAAGCAGTTTTCTGCACCCGCCTGCCCTTTCTGCTGTTTCATTGCGCCTATTGAGCACCTATGAAGGTTTTGAAGCCTTTATAGGTGCTTTTTGTCATCCACGGCACTTCTTCGCCGTGGGCTGCCGCTCCCCGCCGCTCTCCGTTTGGATTCGACCGCAACACCGAACAAAAACATCCAAACGGAGGAATACAACATGACAACGATCAACCTGCGGGAGCTTTACCCGTGGTACACCGAGGATACCTTTATCGAGGTTTCCGATGAAGTTGCCGCGTTTCTTGAAGAAGATAAGCGGCTTCAGGTCAACTACACGCAGTACATCCGCGACAACAGGGCATTCTACTCGCTGGACGCAGGCGACGGCATCGAGGCGGAGGCGCTGAATCTGCCGGAACAGCCGGATGAGGCGCTGGAGCGCATGGAACTGGAACGGCTGCTGAAAGAAGCGCTGGCACAGCTCACGCCCGCACAGCGGCGGCGTGTCCTTGCGTACATAGTTGGTGGACTGTCTCAGTTGCAGATCGCTGCAAGAGAAAACACCACCCAGCCTGCCGTGCATCATTCCGTTCGCAAAGGGCTTTCCCATTTGAAGAGAATTTTTAAAAATTTCCACTGAGGTGGTTATAAAAAGCCCGATTTTTCTTGAGGTATATTAGAGGGATATTCTTCTTTCTCGCCTCTGCTCCTTGAAAACCGCATAGTCACCGGTATCAGCACAGACCCCGCGCGGCTGAAAAGCCAAGCGACAAAAGGCGCGCCGCCATGACGACAGACATCCCATCCTTCGGGACGGGCGGCTGTCCGAGCGATCTACGCGGCCTTTGACCCGATGCGTGGCAGCATCGGGCGCGATGACAGCGCGGGCGATACGCAACCCCAGCTACGGCCTCCCACTGACTTGAGGGGGATTCCTGCGGCGTTCGTGAGCCTTACAAGCCACGGCGCTGCGGGAATGGGTTGTTTCGCCAAGAACGGCTTATGACGGTCCCAGAGGCGCAGCGCGCCTCTCGCCGGGGGATGAGAGAAATACGGCGATTACATTCGACATACTTCAAGCAGCCGCACCGATATTACCGGTGCGGCTGCTTTCAAAGTGGAGGAATCTAAAATGAATGACACTGTTTTGCAGATCATGCAGCCGACAAACCCGGTCGAGCCGCCGTATCAATACATGATGATCGACGGCTGCAAAGTAAAGGTAAACTATCTCCCAAAACCGTCCGCGCCATCCGCGGGCAAAGTGCTGGACAGAATCCATGAGATTCTGCTTGCCTCAAGGCTTAAAAAATAGCCGCCGCACATTTGCATCTTTGTTACCTCGATGCAATAATGATGATGTACTTGTACCTTGAAAATCGAAAATAAAGAAAACGGACCGGATACATCATCTTTCAGACGATCTAAGACAGAAACGAGGTATGTATAATGGAAAAGACAGTCTATGAATCCAACGTTCCGCGTGTTTACACGCTTTACAGAGTTTCTACCATCGGTCAGGTTGAAAAAGATGATATTCCGATGCAAAAACAGGTTTGCCGTGACTTCGCAAAAAAGCAAGGCTGGGTGGTTATCAAGGAGTTTTCGGAAAAAGGCATTTCCGGCTACAAGGTATCCGCCAAAGACCGCGACGCCATTCAGGAAATTCAGCATGATGCTGCGCTTGGCAAATTCGATATTCTGCTCGTGTTCATGTTTGACCGGCTCGGACGACGGGATGATGAAACACCATTCATTGTAGAATGGTTCGTCAAGAACGGCGTGGAGGTCTGGAGTGCGATGGAGGGGCAGCAGCGATTCGACAATCACGTTGACAAGCTGATGAACTACATCCGCTACTGGCAGGCCTCCGGCGAGAGTCTGAAAACCTCGATCCGCACGAAAACCCGCTTGGGGCAGCTCACAGAGGAGGGGCATTACACCGGCGGAACAGTTCCGTATGGCTATCGCGCGGTAGATAAAGGCCGCGTCAATAAGCGCAACCGCACAGTGCTGGACTTGCAGATCGACGAGGATGAGGCGGAAGTGATTCGCCTGATCTTCCACAAATACGTCGATGAGGGATACGGCGCACAGCGCCTTTCTCACTATCTGCATGAGCAGGGCATCAAAAGCCGCGACGGAAAAGGCTTTCCGAACACAACCGTCAACCGGATCATCAAGAACATTGCCTATACCGGTATCATCAAAAACGGCGAGTCACAGTCCGGCTATATTGACGAGCTACGCATCATCGACGTTTCCACCTTTTCCAAGGCACAGGAGATCATGCGCCAGCGGACGCTCCCGCATGGCAACGTGCCGCTGAACTGCAAGGGAAAATCCCTCTTGGTCGGAAATATTTTCTGCGCCCACTGCGGAAATCGGCTGACACTGACGACCAGCGGCAGGCGCGTGTATCGCGCAGATGGCACAGTGAAATACGAACCGCGGATGCGATACCAGTGCCATTACAACGTCCGACATCCCGGCGAATGCGACGGACAATCCGGCTATGGCGTCACAAAACTCGACGGTATTGTGGAGAAAGTGATCCGCATGAAGTTTGCAGAGATCGCTGCCGCGCCGGAATCCGAGATTCTGAATCACCAGCATAAAAAAGAAATCGAGCTTGCAAGAATCAAGCTCGATCAGGCCAATGCGCATCTGGCAGAGAAGCAGAAAGACCTCTCCGATTATAAGGCGGAAACGCTGAAAGTCATTCGCGGTCAGAGCAGTCTCAGCGTGGAGCTTCTGAACGCACTGGTGAAAGAAACAGAAACGATGATTGCCCTGGCGCAGACCCGCATAGACGCGGCACAGGCAGAATACGAGTCGCTGCTGGCTTCGGCGGAGAATCTGCGGCAGGAATACGACCGACTGCTCACATGGGCAGATCTGTTCGACACCTGCTCCTTTGAGGCAAAGAAAATGATCGTTGCG
>ENA-UESU01001803-UESU01001803.1-human-gut-metagenome-genome-assembly--contig:-NODE-1803-length-14528-cov-8.926164_pt1 | contig 14528 bp, 12 predicted proteins | sample MGYA00243007_ERZ508008 | MGnify/ENA primary metagenome ERZ508008 (study PRJEB26167, sample SAMN06115399) | human gut metagenome | host: Homo sapiens | place: China:Henan | collected 2016-06-23...
GTCATTTATTAAATGCCTGTATAAATTTAAAATACATGATGGTGTAATAGATGTAAATACAATCTTATTATATCAGAAATGCCTTAAAAAATTTATCAGAATGTTTAAATTTCAGATTTCTTTGTCTGGAATCAATTTATGTTGTGGTGAGGATTCCCGCTGGTTAATTCCATTAGGAAAGATATCAGATGGTGTTTCGATTCTTCCTCCTTATAACGGAGTAGGTGATCATATAATATTTAAGGTAACTAAAAATACGTTTTTTATCCCCTATGACTGTGTAGATTATGCTACAGTGACAGGTGCAAATTTCGTATATATTGAAAAATTAGTCGGTTATGGTAGAAGTTTTCCATATGGGATTGTTTGGTGGCATTTAAATGCGTGCCGTAAAAATATTTATAAACGTCAAATTAAGAATGTAGAGAATTATCCTGATCGATATCTTGATATCGATTCATTTCTTAAATCTGATGCCAATAATTTGATGAACACTATTGAGTCGATAATGCCTTCAAAAATAATTTCGTATTTAGTTTCATTGTTCCAAATAATTAAATTAAAAGAGAGTCTCTTTGCAAACCTGAAACAAAGTAGTTATAATCCAATAACCGGGTTTAAATGGCAACTATATGGAAAAGAAAGAAAAGCTTCTGATAATTGACCGTCATCCGTTCGGGACTCTTGTAGACACAGTCAAATGGTGTGAATATGGTCGACATATCTATGACATTACGTTATTATGTTTTGATGATTCAAAGCGTAAGTCAATGGATGGCATCGATATAGTTAGAATAGCTTATGATGGTAGTATTATAAAAAGGGGAATACGCTATATATATAATGCCTTTAAAATATTGAGAAGATTTAAGGGGCATATCTTTGTAGTGTACTTTGAGGGATGCAGTATTTTAAAGATGTTTTTTCCTAATAAGAAAATTCACGTTGATGTAAGAACTTTGTCAGTTTCTAAAAATTCCGAAGTGCGACGCAAATACGATAAACGTCTGATAAAAGAATGTGCTAAATTTGACTCCGTTTCCACCTTATCGGAAGGCATTAGGAGTAAAATGGGATTAAAAAGTATTAAATTATTGCCTTTGGGTGCCGATATCATTTCTCCGTCAGAGAAATCTTATGGCGATTCGATAAGACTGCTATATGTAGGCACATTAAATAACAGACATATATCTTCAACTATATATGGGCTAAAGATATTCCGAAAAAAGCATCCTGATGTCATTGTAAAATATGACATAATAGGTGATGGAATGCAATCGGAGAATGAGCAGCTTCTCACCGCAATTAGGGAAACTGATTGCGCAGATATAGTCAAATGGCATGGAAGAATAGAATTTGACAAGTTGAGGAAATATTTCGATCAAGCAAATGTCGGGGTTTCGTTTGTCCCGATTACCGACTACTATAAATATCAACCTCCTACGAAAACTTATGAGTATGTTCGTTCAGGACTTTTCTGCATAGCTACCCATACTTTGGAAAATGCAAAAATATTGACGCCTGAAGTCGGTGCATTGATAGATGACAGCGAAGATGGATTTGTAATTGGGCTTGAAACATTCTTAAAATTGCAGGATAGTCTTGACTTTAAAATAATTTCATCTCATCTTGATGATTATTCCTGGGAGTCAATTGTTAAGACGTACTTTGTGGATATAATAAATAGTATGTCGGGGCTATCTTAGGGCTGTTAATTACGGTTGAAGTCTTATTAATGGCACACCAAAATAAACTTTTTTTGAGAAATTATAATGATACACTTAATTTGTGTGTCATTACGTTTGCGTCATTCCTTATAATCGTTGCAGCTCAGGGATATAAAGAAACTTTCGCTTCTTTTATGATTCCAATGCAGATAAGTGTCGGGATATGCTACTTTGGATGTCTTTATTTTTCTGCACGAATTAAGAATTGTCGACAACTCCTTATCTGTATATTAGGTTATAATCTGGTTTTTTCTTTTCTGTTTAGGATAATATTTATTAATTATTACAATGCGCCTTATGGACTGGCTGTTGACAGTTATACCTATGACTATATAGGACATAAAGCAGAATATAACTCTATATCAAGAATGATTAATTACATCTCGGCTTTCTGGGATATTGATGATTTCGGGTATAGTATTTTCACGATGCTTATATTCAAAGGCTTTGGCGCAGAAACTGCAAGATGGATTGTACTATTTCTAAACAGCGTTTTCATAACGATATCTTCTTATTTATTATATCGTATAGGTCTCATGCTGTTTAATAACAAGAAAATATCAATAATTTGCAGTGCATTGTGGGGATATTTCCCATTTATGTTCATCACGGCATCAGTAGGATTAAAAGAAAATGTATTTTGTACTGTCATAATGGCTTTTTGGTTTTTTGTGTATAAATTCTATGCACATAGAACTATAGGAAATATTATATGGGTAATAATTTTCCTTACATTAACTTTTGCATTTAGAAAAGCAATTACATTGATGTTATTGTTCTCATTCATATTGCTTTGCATAATAAATGAGAATAATAAAAAAAAGATAGTTTTGGTGATAATTTTAGGTGGTATTCTGGCCCCTTTTTGTGCGTCATATGCAATAGAGGCGTTTACCGGCGTATCAATGGAAAAAATCATGGCGGTTACAGAAGGACGGAATGCGACTATGGGAACGGAAACACCAGGACCAATGGTACAGATGGTAGCGGCATTATTTGGTCCTTTCCCCAATTTTAATCGACTAGTCTCCTATGGACTGTACTATAGTTCCGGTTTACTATTCAAAAGTCTCACAAGTATTTTCTGCTTGACAGGATTATATTATGTCGGAAAATATTTTGACTTCAAATTTTACCCTATTGCCCTTTATCTGATTTTTGGCATCGCTATGTTGATTTTGGGTGGCGTAGCTTTGGATATGCGTTATGCGATAACTTTCTATATGGCATTTATTGTATTTCTCTGCTATGGCATGACGAGATTAAAAAATCGAATTCCAATAATGTGCTGTCAAGCATTATGTCTTACAGTTATAATGTTCTATAATCTTCGATAATTAATTAAAATAGGCATGAAAATATTAGTAACCTGTCCTTGTTTAAATTTATTAGGAGGAGTTGCCAATCACTATATCGGTCTCAAATCATATTGGCGAGAGAATGTGAGATATCAAGAAATAGGGCGACGTAACGGGAAGAAGAATAGTGGAAAGTATTGGCTGCCATGGGATGTGGCTAAATTCATTAAAAATATTTTGATATTTAGGCCTGACTGTATCCTATTGAACCCCTCAATAGGTATATCAGCGTTAAAAAGAGATTTTATTCTACAAAAAATAGCTCACTTATTCCATTTGAAAACTGCAGTTTTTATTCATGGGTTTGATTTGGATGCATTTGAAAAAATGGGTAAATCATGGTTAAGAGAAAATCTTAATAATTCTGCATGTATATTTGTGCTTGCGAAAAAATTTAGAGATCAACTTGTCAGTATAGGAGTGTCTTCTCCTATCGTTTTGGCAACGACTAAGGTTGACGACGCTCTATTAAATGGATTTGACATAAATTGCCGTGACGGAAAAACTGGAAATATGTTATTTCTTTCGAGAGTTGAAAAAGCAAAAGGAATTTATGAGACATTAGAAACTTTTAAAATCCTAAAACAAGATTATCCGGAATTGAAATTACAAATTGTGGGTGATGGCTCTGAAATAAATAATGTTACAAATAAAATCAAGGCGGAAAATATCAATAATGTGATTATTTCCGGGAAACTTTCAGGGAGAGATGTCGCAGCGGCATATAAGAATGCGAAGTTATTATTTTTGCTAAGCACCCATGGCGAAGGAATGCCAACTGCTGTATTGGAAGGAATGGCTTTTGGCTTACCTGTATTTACTCGCCCGGTCGGTGGGTTAGCTGACTTTTTTGAAACAGGAAAGATGGGAGTTATGAGTGAAACTCTCAACCCGGATTTGATTGCAAATTCCGTGAGGCCATTCCTTGACAATCCACAGCTGACAAAAGAAGTTGCGCTTTATAATCACAGATATGCTACAAATAATTTTATGGCGTCGAAAGTGGCGCGATTTATTGAAACATCACTAAAAAGTTACTTATAAATTAAAATGCTTAACGCAATTTTTTTCTATAGAATAGAGCGGTGGCTATTTCTTCATCATGTGCCATTCTTGCCTAAATTAGTCGAGTTAATAATATTCTTGATGTATAATTCAAAGATTCCTTATCAAGCTTCAATAGGGAAAGGAACTAAATGTGGTTATGGAGGAATGGGGGTAGTAATACATTCCAAAGCTGTAATTGGAAATCATTGCATGATAAGTCAACAGGTTACTATCGGAGGTGGTAACTCGGCTTTTCCCGGATTGCCTCAAATTGGAGATAATGTATACATAGCTAAGGGGGCAATCGTTTTTGGTGGAATTAAGATTGGTAATAATGTTACAATAGGAGCAAATGCGGTTGTAAATAAACCGGTACCTGATAATGCTATTGTTGCAGGAGTACCGGCTAAAATTCTAAGAATGAAAAATGGATGAATATATTATTGACTCTTTTTCTCGTCTAAAGCAATACTGCGAGGATGAGCAATTTAAAGGATGGGACCCGTACGATGGTCTTAATTCTAAAGTGTTCAATTCAATTCCTTTTCTTAAAAAGTCGGCGTTATGCCGCTTAATAATGATTCAAGGATTTAAACGGAATCCGATTAATCTACGTAAATTGGCTTTAATCCCGAAAGATTATAATGCAAAAGGAATTGGTTTGTTCTTATCTGGCTACTGTAATTTATATTATGTGATAAAATATCATCCGGAATTTGCCATTCGCATTGGGGGACAATCCGATATTGTCAGAAAAGTAGATTATTTATCTGAATTATTGATTAGCCTTCAGTCCAAAGGAGACTATAGTGGTGCTTGTTGGGGTTACAACTTTGATTGGCAAGCAAGACGCTTGTTCCTATTTCCGAAGTATACTCCAACTGTTGTTGCTACAAATTTCTGTGCCACAGCTCTTATGGACGCATATGAGATTACGCAAAATAAAAAATATCTCGACATAGCTCTTTCATCCGCAGAATTCGTAATAAAAGATCTTCATAGAACGAATTGTAATGATGGCTTTTTGTTTTCTTATTCGCCATTAAACGGTAATGATACAGTATTTAATGCGTCATTACTTGGGTCACGGCTTTTAAGCTATTGTTACAAATATACCCGCAATCCCGAATATAAAATTCTTGCCGAGTCTTCTATTAAAGCAGTCTGTAGTGCCCAACGAGAAGATGGAGGTTGGGTATATGGAATGTTACAGGTACAATCATGGTTAGATTCATTCCATACTGGATATAACCTTGATGGATTATCAGCTTATCAAAGGTTTACAGGCGATAAATCATACGAGTCTTACATGGAAAAAGGATTTAATTTCTATATCAAGAATTTCTTTACTAAAGATGGGACTCCAAAATATTATCATAATAAAGCTTATCCTATTGATATACATTGTCCTGGGCAATTATTTGTGACACTATCTAATCTTCAGAAGTTTAATGATTACAAAGATTTTACAGAAAAAGTGCTTAAATGGACGATTGATAATATGCAGGATAAAAAGGATGGATTTTTTTATTATCAGTTAAAACCCGGAATAAGTAGTAAAATCCCATATATGAGATGGAGTAATGCATTTATGTTCAATGCAATGACTCATTATATGAGATGTGCCTTATGAGATAATAAAGAAGTTTAATTATTGTCAGTAAGTTTATGGAAAAAGTATCTCTAAATGGAGTGGAAGTTATGCCTTTCACATCAGAGCTTGAATTACTTGATTATGTTGATGCACATAAGGGAATTTTAGTTGCAATAAATGCAGAAAAGATTCTACATGCAACAGATCAAACACGAGAAATAATAAATCGTAATCTTGGATATGTTGATGGCGCCGGTGCGTTGCTGGCATTAAAACAAAAAGGATACAGAAATGCCACTAAAATACCGGGATGCGAGCTATGGCTTAAAATAGTGCATCACTTTTATCATGAGCATACATTTTATCTTGTTGGTAGCAAACTTGAAGTGATTGAAGAAACAGTTGATAAGCTCCGAAATGAATATCCTGGAATTAACATAGTGGGTCATCACGATGGATATTTAGCTACTGCAGAAATACGAGAGGAAGTAATTTCAGATATTATTTTGAAAAAGCCTGATATAGTCTTTGTCGCTATGGGCTCTCCTAAGCAGGAATTATTTATGGAAGATATCCAGAAAAGACATAAGGCTATTTTTCAAGGATTAGGCGGTAGTTTCGATGTATATACGGGGCAAGTTGAGCGTGCCCCTCAATGGTGGGTTAAGCATAATCTGGAATTTGCTTATCGTCTTATAAAACAACCGAAAAGGATAAAGCGGCAAATTCATCTTGTGAGATTTGCATGGTGGCTTATCACTAAACGATTATAATTTAGCTTATGAAAAAAGTAATGCTTGTCTTCGGGACTCGCCCCGAAGCGATTAAGATGGCGCCTCTTGTAAAAGAGTTCCAAAAATTTCCTGAGATATTTGAAACTATAGTTTGCGTGACAGGACAACATCGCCAGATGCTCGATCAGGTTCTCGAACTGTTTGAAATCACTCCTGATTATGATTTGAATATAATGAAGCAAGGTCAAGATCTATACGATGTGACAGCACGTGTACTGACAGGAATGAGGGATGTGTTTAAAGAAACGCAACCTGATATAGTTTTAGTACACGGTGATACTACAACTTCTATGGCAGCAGCTCTTGCCGCTTTTTACCAACAGATACCGGTGGGACACGTGGAAGCTGGACTTCGTACATATAATATATATTCACCATGGCCTGAAGAAATGAACCGTCAAATTACCGGACGAATTGCAACTTTTGATTTTGCTCCGACTCCGTTAAGTCGGAATAATCTTCTTCGTGAATCTGTTGACGAAAATAAAATCACTATAACCGGGAATACAGTTATCGATGCTCTTTATATGGTCGTTGACAAAATAAAACGGGATATGTCTCTTGACTCGAGTCTTTCCAATGAACTTAAGAACGCTGGATATGATGTCGGTAGGCTGCAAAACGGAAAGAGATTAGTGCTTATTACGGGACATCGCCGTGAAAACTTCGGTGATGGTTTCATTTCCATGTGCAATGCCATAAAGACGCTTACAGAGAAATATCCCGAAGTGGATTTTGTCTATCCTATGCATTTGAATCCAAATGTCAGAAAACCCATTCACGCAGTTTTTGGCGAAAATCTTGAAGATCTTGGCAACATGTTCTTCATTGAGCCATTGGAGTACCTATCATTCGTTTATCTGATGGAGAAGTCTGATATTGTACTGACTGATAGTGGTGGCATTCAGGAAGAAGCTCCGGGGCTTGGCAAACCTGTACTTGTTATGCGTGACACAACCGAACGTCCCGAAGCTCTTGACGCCGGTACAGTAAAACTTGTCGGAACTGACTATGAAAAAATTATAAACGAAGTTTCTTCTTTGCTTGACGATATAGCACATTATGAGGAAATGTCAAAAGCAGTCAATCCCTACGGTGATGGACTTGCATGTTCACGAATAGTAAATATATTAAAATAATCTCTTAATTTTATGAAAGCTTGTTTTATGGGCCTGGGTTACATCGGGCTCCCGACTGCTATTATCGCAGCCAAACATGAAGTGGACATTGTTGGAGTGGACATAAATCCCTCTGTTGTAGAGCAGACCAATGCAGGACACCTCCATATAATTGAACCGGGAATGGAGGAAATGCTTCAGGATGTCGTGAAATCCGGAAAACTTCACGCATCGACAAAGCCTGAGACTTCAGAAGCGTATTTCATGGTTGTCCCAACTCCATTTAAAGGCAATCACGAGCCTGATGTAAGCTATGTAGAAGCTGCTACAAGAGCCGTGATACCATTTCTTAAGGAGGGAGATTTATATGTAATTGAATCCACGTCGCCAATAGGAACGACAGAGATGATGTCTGAAATCATCTTTACAGAACGTCCGGAACTTAAAGACAAAATATACATCGCATATTGCCCTGAAAGAGTGCTCCCAGGAAATGTAATCTATGAACTAGTACACAATGACCGGGTTATAGGTGGGCTTAATCCAAAATCAACAGAAAAGGCCATCCAGTTTTATTCTCAGTTTGTAAAAGGCACGTTACATAAGACGAATGCTAGAACAGCCGAAATGTGCAAGTTGACAGAAAATTCGAGCCGTGATGTGCAAATTGCTTTTGCCAACGAACTATCGCTTATATGTGACAAGGCTGGAATTAATGTATGGGAGCTAATCAATCTAGCAAATAAACATCCGCGAGTAAATATCCTTCAGCCTGGATGTGGTGTCGGAGGACATTGTATCGCTGTTGACCCATATTTCATAACTGCTGATTTTCCCGCAGAATCAAAACTTATTTCTGATGCCCGCGAGATAAATAACTATAAGGCATTCTGGTGTGCTGAGAAAGTGAAAAATGCAATGTTGGAATTCGAGCTTAAGCACCACCGAAAACCGGTCATTGCCATGATGGGACTTGCATTCAAGCCCAATATAGATGATCTCCGAGAATCACCTGCAAAACAGATTGTGAGCAAGGTAATGCAAAGTTGCAACAATGCCAATATTCTTGTTGTCGAGCCCAATGTCAAAGTCCATAATGTATTTAAACTTACTGACTATAAAGAGGCATACGACAAGGCTGATATTGTGGTGTTCCTTACAGCTCACAATCCGTTCAAAACACTTCCTTGGAGTGACGAAAAGGTAATCCTGGACTTCTGCGGTATCTATAAAAAGTAATTAGAATTAAGTCATGGTGTCATCTGCAACATGACGATTTAATATAGAATTTATGTGTGGAATAGTTGGATATATTGGGTTTAGGGAGGCGTATCCGGTGTTGGTCGGTGGATTGAGACGGCTGGAGTATCGTGGGTATGACTCTGCGGGTGTTGCGCTGATTAGTTCTGCCGGCGACATGAACGTGCACAAGGCGAAGGGTAAGGTCAGCGATCTTGAGCGTTTTTGTGCCGACAAGGATGTGAGCGGAACTCTCGGCATAGCCCATACGCGCTGGGCTACCCACGGCAAGCCCAACGATATCAACGCTCATCCCCACGTCAGCAATTCAGGAAAGATTGCGATAGTCCACAACGGTACTATCGAAAACTATGCTGTCCTTAAGGATGCGCTTCTGGAGCACGGATGTTTCTTCCATTCCGAGACCGATACCGAGGTGCTCGTCGAGTTGATTGAGTATGTCAGGCAATCAAATGACTGTACACTTGTAGAGGCGGTGAGGCTTGCACTGCAGAAGGTAGTGGGCGCATACGCCATAGCGGTTATCGATGTGGAAAATCCCGATATGATAGTCGCTGCCCGCAAGAGTTCGCCGCTTGCCATCGGAATAGGGGAGAGGGAGATGCTGATAGGCTCCGACGCCTCACCGATTATCGACTATACCAACCGGGTAGTGTATCTTAACGACGACGAGATTGCCGTTATCCGCCGGGACGCTCCGCTGGAGGTGTTGACGCTCGACAATGAGCCGGGTGCCATCGCCGTGCAGGAGCTTGACCTCGACATCGCACAGCTTGAGAAAGGCGGTTACGAGCATTTCATGCTGAAGGAAATCATGGAACAGCCTGCCACGATACGCGACTGCATACGAGGGCGGGTCTATGACGGAGGAACCAAGATATTTCTTAATGGCGTAAATCATTTTAAGGAACGGTTTCTCGATGTCAACCGCATTGTGATTGTGGCGTGTGGCACATCGTGGCATGCCGCCCTGATAGGCAAGCGCATGTTTCAGGAACTCGCGCATATACCGGTGTCGGTTGAATATGCGAGTGAATTTCGTTATGGAACACCGCTGCTGACTCCGCGCGACATTGTGATCGCCGTGTCACAGTCAGGCGAGACCGCCGACACTCTTGCTGCGATAAAGATGGCGCATGACTGCGGGGCATTTGTCTACGGTATCTGTAATGTCATAGGCTCATCAATCTCCCGCGAGGCCGACACCGGAACATACATACACGTAGGACCCGAGATAGGGGTTGCCTCCACGAAAGCATTTACAGGGCAGGTGACAGTGCTGGCGATGCTTGCTGTGGCGGTGGGACAGTTGCGCGGCACAGTATCCGACGATGAGGTAGCGGAAATCGCTTTATCAATCAGCCGTATGCCACAACTCATCACTGAGACACTCCGGCTTAACGACAAGGTTGCCGAGCTGTCGATGCGATACACCTACGTACATAATTTCCTTTACCTCGGTCGCGGTTATAATTATCCCACCGCCCTTGAAGGTGCCTTGAAATTAAAGGAGATAAGCTATGTCCATGCCGAGGGCTATCCCGCAGCCGAGATGAAACATGGACCGATTGCGCTTATCGACGAGAAGATGCCTACAGTAGTTATAGCGCCTAAAGATGACCTTCACGACAAAATCATATCAAACATACAGCAGGTCAAGGCACGTGGCGGGTCGGTAATTGCTATTGTCACTAAGGGTGATACTTTAGTCGCCGCGATTGCCGACGAGGTGCTTGAGATACCTGAAGTGCCCGACTGCCTGTCGCCTATTATCGCTTCCATCCCTCTGCAGCTTCTTGCCTACCATATTGCCGTGCGTAAAGGTTGCAACGTCGACATGCCGCGTAACCTCGCTAAATCCGTCACGGTCGAATAATCTGTTTCACTCCTTATACAGCGCAAGCCTGTCGAAACCAATCTCGACAGGCTTGCGCTGCATGTAGGGGAATGTTTATTAGTGGATTTAGCAGGAGTACGGCTCTTGTGGAATGTGTTGGGATTTAATTGGGCTTGTGATGAATGTGCAGTCAATTGCCATTTTGAAGAGGCGACTCAGGGTTTTAGATTTTTATAGAGGTCAATATAAAGATTTTTTACGCTATTTTTGACGAAGAGTTGCTTTACCCTGCTTTTTGCAGCCTCGCTCATGGTTTCCCTTAATATATTGTCGGTCAACAGCTCGTCTATTGCTGAAGCATACGCGGTCACGTCTTTGTTTGGGACTTCGATACCGGTGACTCTGTTAACCGATACCCAGTTGACACCTGATCCCGGTATGGTGAAGGTGATAGCGGGACATCCGCAGTACATTGATTCGGCAAGTACCACTCCGAAAGCCTCATTGCGGGTTATAGAGGGGAAGGCGAATATTGATGCTGCGTGGTAATACAGATTCATCTGCTCCTCACTTAGCCTACCGACCCAGTGAATGCGCGGTGAGGTATATTGTTGTTTTAATTCGTCAGTCAACGGGCCTTGTCCGGCTATTACAAATGCGCATTTTGATTTGACATGTTTTTCAGCCTCTAATAGATATTTTATGCCCTTGTATTCGACATGGCGCCCTATAAAAAATACAATCGGAACGCTGCCAAATTCATTTTTGATTGCCTGAATCTTAGCATCATCGTCCTTCGATATTTTGAATCGGTCTTCATCGATTGAACAAGGAATTATTGATACTTTCGACTTGTTGGCTGTCAGATTTTTTGAAGCCTCGACATAATTCGGACTGGTGGCGATGATTGCGTCAGCTCTTTTTAGCAATCGCCGTTCTATGGGCGAGATAACGCGATGCAGAAAGCGTTGCGCCACAACGTCACTGTGCCAATGCACAATCAATTTGTTTTCCTTCCTTATGGTAAGTAGCAGATAAAAAGCACCGAGCGGGTTGGGATAATGAAAATGTATCACGTCGGGGTGAAACATCCTGATATTTCTCCGCAGTTCCGAAAAATACTTCAAAGATAGGGGCTGACTTGCCACTATTCCTTGCGAAGAAGTTCTGATGACAGGCACTGAATCGACATCATCCTCCACGGTCATTCCGCTGTTGTTGAAAGAAATGATGCGTTGAATATTTCCTTTCATCGATTCAACGACAAAACGATTTATCGATTCTATCCCACCTTCTATCGGGGAATAGAATTTACCTAAATGGAGTATTCTCATTGAGTATGTTTTTAATGGACTATTATTCTGGGGCGCGGAAGTACGACGGTGGCATTGTCCGGAATATCTTCTATGACCACACAATTCGCCCCGATTTTTACATTGTTGCCTATATTAATTCCCGGTAATACTTTTGCTCCTGCACCAAACATTACATTATTGCCGATTTTACCCCCCCCATGCATTATTGTAACTTGCTGAAATATAATGATATTACCATTGAATATCAAATCATGACCGACTATAATGCCATTCGGTCCATGTGGGAGAGTTGGCGGAGATGTGAAGTATGCGCCTGAATTTAAATTTGTTCCAAATGAACAATTATTAAATGCGTCACATCGCTTTATATACCACAGATAATATAGTTTTATCAATATGGGGGTGCTATTGTGTGGATTTATCACAATTGAGCGTCTTTTCCAGTACTTGTCATGATTGTAGTGCTGTATTCTGCTTCTGAATAATATACCCAATCTTGCTGATTGACAGTATTTCATGACATTCCTGATATTCATTTTAGATGGTATTTAAGAGTGACTGTATATTTTTTGCCGAGCGGTTCCATGAGAATTTTTTCAAAACTCCTTTAGCTCTATCTGCTGAAGGAGGTAGCGAATTATTATAACTCCTAAGAATTGCACTAATAATATCATCTACATCAGTTGGATTAAAATAGACAGCAGCATCTTCAAATATTTCGTGGAATACAGGGATATCAGAAATGGCTATTGGACATCCGTTAGTAAGAGCCTCCAGCGGCGGAATGCCGAAGCCTTCATACAAGGAGGCAAGAATAAACAGATGCGCATTGCGATACTGTTTTTTCAGCTCTTCGTCAGATATTCTGCCAAGAAATTTTATGTTTGAATAATTCTGCATGTCATACCCTAATTCTCCAAATACCTTATTTGTTCCCCCTACAATTCTTAATTCCAGATGCTTCAATCTTTCATCAGAAAAAGCACGAATCAAAGTCTTGAAATTTTTTCTCGGGTCTAACGAACCTACTGTTAGAATATATTTTTCTTTCTGATTATCAGGAGTGGTATTTTCCAATGCCTTTGTTACGGCATTATATATGACGTGTATTTTATCCGGCTTTACATCATAATACTTAAGAATCTCACTTTTTGAAAATTCGCTTACAGTAAGTAGCGCTCTTGATGTCTTTATAATGAGCGGGGTCAAGATTTTATAAAACAGATAATATCCCTTAGAAAACCAATCCGGATTATGGAGGAACGAGACATCATGAATAGTGGATATTTTGGATTTATTGAGTAAAGGTCCTAATCCGCTAAAATTTAGCAAAATATAATTTTTCTTTGTCGATAAAAACAGGGGCAAGGAGATTTGTTCCCAAAGATGGGATATTAGTCTGCCATACTCGATAATATTTAATCCTCTGATATCATACTCAGGTAATATCCGACCTTTCGGCGCAATTATGGTGAACTCAAATAACTGTGATGATGCCTTGCATAGTTCATACGCAAAACGATTTATACCGGTCATCGGATGAGACAGAAATCTTCCGTTAATATAAATTATAGTAGACACTTGCTAATAATGTTTTTTAAATTACCTGAAAATTTGTCTTGCGTTAAGTTTATATAATAGACCGAAAAATCGAATTCATTTTTCCCCGATTCTGAAAGTTGCATTATTACCTTCGACATTTGTTTTATATCCTTACATAGATATCCGATTTTGCCAAACTTATTTGTGAGATAGTTGAAATATGTATTTTCTAATGCAATTATGGGCTTTTTATACTTGATTGCATCAAAGATGGCTCCGCTTGCGATTAATTTATATTTATCATTACCATAGAAAAATAAAATATAATCTAATTTTTCAACATAGTTGTCAAATTCACTACGGCTTAATCGATGTCCGTTTCCCGGGATTATAACATTGTTTTTTGTTAATTCGGTATATTGAGAGGTGACACTACCAATGGAATAAAATTCAACTTTTCTCAGTACTTCAAATGGAATCATTTGTAATAATCGAACATATTCTTCCGCGCCCTTATATGAATTTAGTTCTCCAACAGTACCAACTTTTATTTGGGATGACTTTTGATTTTCTGAACTAACTATATTGTACGGAATAAATGGATGGTCTAACGAGAAAAAATGATTTATTTTTTGTTTCGAGATTAATTTGTTTAGATTATCGATGATACAATCCCCTAAAACTATATAAGATATATCATTAGACAATTTGGTATTGAAGTAAAAATTGCGGCATAAAAATCTCATTATTTTACTTTGAAATCCCCCTTCATTAGAAATTAGAAGTTCTAATTCTCCATGACATACAATAATGATTTTTCTTTTTAGCCATAAATTTATAAAGTTCAAACCATGGAGAGAAAATACATTGTTAAAATTGTAAAATAAAATATCAGTACGTTTTGAAGCAAGCAAAATAAAGATATTATTTATTGA
>ENA-UESU01001811-UESU01001811.1-human-gut-metagenome-genome-assembly--contig:-NODE-1811-length-14496-cov-7.256953_pt1 | contig 14496 bp, 6 predicted proteins | sample MGYA00243007_ERZ508008 | MGnify/ENA primary metagenome ERZ508008 (study PRJEB26167, sample SAMN06115399) | human gut metagenome | host: Homo sapiens | place: China:Henan | collected 2016-06-23 | study...
AAGAAGCTGAAGCATTAAACAAAGCTTTCTCATCCGGAGAGGCACAAATTGGAGATTTTGTGCTGGTAAACAAAGGTGTGGTCAGGAATCGCACGGAGTTAAATGGCAACGGCACATTGACGCTGCTACCGGATACCAGTGTGATCGCCATAGCCTCGCCGATGGCACGTCCCACTCCCAGAACGATAGCCGTCACGATACCGGATTTTGCTGCCGGAAGGATGGAGCGGAAAATAGTCTGTACATGGGAGGCTCCCAGGGCCAGAGAGGAGGATTTGATTCCTGCAGGAACCGCCCGGATGGAAGTCTCACTGATATTGATCACAGTGGGCAGGATCATGATCGCCAGTACGATCACGGCTGACAGCAGGTTTGCACCGCCGGTGAACTGGTGTGTCGTGGATCCCTGGAAGATCAGTCTTTCTAATTTATACATGAGAGGATTCAGTAAGTAGATTCCTAACAGTCCGTAGATAACGGAAGGGATGCCAGCTAACAGCTCTACCGCAGGCTTTACAATGGCAGCTAAGGGTCTGGGTGCCACCTCTGCCAGGAATACTGCCGTCAGCACGCCGATGGGCACACCAAGCAGGATAGCCAGCGTCGTACCGACGATGGAAGTCAGGATAACCCACAGAATACCGAATTTCGGATCTGCCGCCGTTGGCATCCATTCCGTGCCGAACAGGATCTCTCCCAGACCTACTTTCATAATAGCGGGGGTACCGCTGATGATCATATATAAGGTGATAGAAACTACCGCCAGTACGGCGAAGAAGGCACAAATGGTAAATACTATTTGTGCCACAGTTTCAACGACCGCTCTATTTTTTCTGTTTCCCATTACGGAAGCGTGTGTTCCACTATTCATCGCTTTTTTCCTTTTTCTGTGTCGGGCTATTATTTTACTGTGATCAGACCAACTTCGGAAGCAACCTGCTGTCCTTCGTCACCCAGTACAAAATCGAACCATGCCTGTACCAGATCGTTCTGCTCGGAGATCTCACCCTTGGTAGCCATTACGAAGGGTCTGCTCAGGAAATAGTTACCGGCCTTGATATTCTCTGCGGTAGCTTCTACACCTTCCAGGGAAAGTGCCTTAACACTGTCATCCAGTGCATCCAGGGAAGCGTATCCGATAGCTCCGGGAGTAGATGCCACTTTTGCGATCACAGCACCGGTGCTATCCAGTTCGTTTGCATATTTGCAGCCGTCTACCAGATCAACCAGCTCTTCGAACGCGCCTCTGGTACCGGAACCTGCCTCACGACCGATCACGATGATAGGCTCATCTGCACCGCCAACTTCTTTCCAGTTGGTAACTGTGCCATTGTAAATGTTGGTCAACTGCTCTTTGGTCAGATCTGCTACTTCGTTAGCAGGGTCTACACATACTGCAATACCATCGATAGCTACTACGTTCTCTACAACGCCTGCTGCCTTTTCCTCATCCTTTAAGCTTCTGGAAGAGTTACCGATATCTGTGGTTCCGTTGGTAACAGCTTCAATACCCGCACCGGATCCTACGAATTCAGCGGTTACAGTTACATCAGGATGTTCTTCCATGAAAGCTTCGCTCAGTGCATTGGCTAATTTCTCCATAGAAGTACTTCCTACCATGGAAATGCTGCCGGACAGATCTGTGGTGGTCTCAGCAGGTGCTGCTGCGCTGCTCTCTGCCACAGTGCTTTCTGCTGCGCTGCTCTCTACTGCGGAAGGCTGTGCTGTGGCTGCATCACCGTTACCGCATGCAACCAATGCGGTTACTGCTAATATTCCTGCTCCGATCAGAGCTAATAATTTGCTGTGTCTTACTCTCATAATAATGTCCTCCATGTTTTTGTTTTTCTTTCTCTTGATTACGCAATCATACTAACATGGGGGAAATTCACATAATATCACAGTCCGGTAATTTATTTGTAAGAATTAGGTAAAATCAGATGCTCTCCAGAATGCCGTCGGCAATAGCCCGGGCGATCTCGTCAAACCGGCTGTCAAAGAGTTCGTTGTCCGCATCCGTATTGATAAATCCCACTTCTATCAGCACAGCCGGCATATTTGTGCTGTTGAGCACCACCAGATTCGGTCTTTCATTCACTCCCAGATTTACGAACCCCACCTGCTCCAGTCCGGCATTGATGTTGTACGCCATCCTGGCTGCCGCTCCATAGCGGTTGTAGACTAAACTCTCCACTCCACTGTACTGGTTCGGATAAGGACTGGAATTGCGATGGATCGAGACAAAATAATCTCCTCCCACCTCATTTCCCTCCTGTGCCTTCTGATAGGGGGACTCATAGATATCTGTGGTCCGGGTGTAATACACATCCACTCCGTTTTCTTCTAAGATGCTTCCCACCGCCAGTGTCAGTGCCAGCGCATCCTCACTTTCTTTTCTTCCATTATAGGTGGCCCCGGGGTTCGCACCACCATGCCCCGCATCCAATACAATCAATGACATAAAAAAACTCCCGCATATCCTTTTGTTTCATGATATGCGGGAGTTTCCCCATTTAGATATTTTTTGCTTACTTTAAAATTGCTGCCGTCACTTCCTGCGGAATCACAAATTCCGGTGCTCCCATAGAACCGGGAGCCACTTCGTATTCGTCAAAGGCAATGACCAGTTCGTCTTTTTCATTAAAATAGAAGTTCGTCTGCTCCGTGATCCCCTGAAAATTGAATTCCGGCATATCGTCATTATCCAGGAAATAGATCACGCCTTCGTCCGCCGCCATCTGCTCCTGCATCTGGGTCTTAATGTTCTCGCTGATCGCGGAAATATAGTCGCTCCCTTCCACAAACAGATCTTCCAGTGTCACCACATTTCCCGTCTGTTTATCAATCGTATAAAACTGATTATTCTCGTAGCCGCTGGCTTCCGTCTCCAACACGCTTAATTTTACGGTGTAATACCTCTCATTGTCCGTAACGACCTCCTGGGACACATGCAGACCATGGTATCCTTCCTCGGATAAGGTATCCTCGAACTGACGGATCAGTTCCTCTACCGTAGCCTCCATATCCTGGTTGACCGCTTCCACACCGTCTTCCGACAGATTTGCTACCGCAGCCTCCTGTCCGACACCTTCCACACTTCCGGCTGCTGTGCCCTTAGGAGTGGCTGCCACTTCTCCAACGGAAGCACCTTCTCCTGCGTCTTCTCCATAGTTGATCTGTGCAAGTTCTACTTCAGCATCATGGTTCTCGTCACTGTAATTGTACTGCCGCACTGTTACCAGCCTAAAAAAGCCACCCAGCAACGGAATATTTTCCATGGCATGGGCTATCTGTATATTGGTATTTGGCAGTGCGATCATCACGACTGCTGCAGCCGCCACTGCTGTCCATGCAGAACGCCTTCTGGCGTGCTCTACTCTTTTTTTCTCCATCCGGGCTCTGTCGATACCTGCCTGCAGCCGTTCCCGTCCCGCTTCGGGTATTATCATATTCTCATACTCCTCTTTTAATTGTCTCAACTGTTCCTGTTCTGTCATATCTATTCTCCATCTGCCCGGTCGGTTCGGACCGGTCATGTTATCTCTTCCTATATCTTCCTATATCTCTTTGTCTGTATCTGTCTTATGTCCTGCCTATATATGATGTCGGGGCAAAATCCCACGACTTTGACTACGGATTGCTCAGCCCATGCTGCCCTCGAGGTTCAGCCGCAGTTTTTTCATCACCCGGTACAGCCTGCTCTTTACCGTACTCAGGTTCTCATCCAGGATCTTCGCGATCTCCTCCAGCTGCCTGTCCTCAAAAAATCGTAGGACTACGATGGCACGATCCTTTGGGTCAAGATTTTCTATTGCGCGCTTTAAATCAATATTTTCATAGATATCTTCACTTGCCGCCTGGATCTCCTCCACATCCACGCTCTCCTTCCGGCTGCGCAGGAAGCTGCACGCCTCGTTGATCACGATCCGGTACACCCAGGTCTCCACGTATTGCGGCTCCTTCAGGCTGTCACTTTTTAAAATAGCTTTATAGGCTGCTTCCTGTACAATATCCAGCGCGTCCGCTTCATTATGTACATAACTATAAGCAAGACGGTAATACTTCTCATACCCTTCCGTCAGGGCACGCTCCACCGCCTGTTCTTTTTTTCTGTCCGACATATATCCTTTCCTCACTTTTGAAAACTGCATGCAATTATTTTTCGGTATTTATTGTAACACATATTCTTTTGATATATTCTACGATTTTGACGCTGTATTCCCGCAAAAAGTTTCACCGACAAAAAATATTCCAGACTGAGGTTTTTTTTCTTTTTTCTTTTAGTTTCTTTTTTTCTTTAGTTTTTTTCTTTTTTCTTTTTTTCTTTTAGTTTTCTATCATTTTTGACGCAAATAAGCGGCATACGTCTCTTCATCAAGACATACACCGCTTTTCATGTTTATACTGTTACACCCTTTGCCAGTACGCTCCCACATTCCCACTTTTATTCAATTACTATGTCAGATACTTATTCTTCCTCAGAACCACTCTTTTTTCTTACATAGAATACAGCTCCAAAAACATTCAGTATAATACAGATACCTATAATAATGATTATCGTATTATTCCATGTATATTTTGAAGTGCTGTCATCTGTCTTAGACGCAGGAATGGTTTCATCAGCTTTGTTGTCTGCCTGACCGTTATCACTCATAATCTTGGTATCAACAACAATCGTGTAATCTGATGCATGGGTAAATACAAGTTCCACATTTCCATCCGGATCAATCTGTCCGGCACTGATAAATTCCAGTTCTCCGGTCTGTTCATTGTAGTAGAACAGGTTCGCATACAGTCCTGCATTCTTTGATTCCATGTTGACGGTCAGTGTGGCTGCAAATCCAAACTCTCCGTCATAAGCAAGAGTCAGATTCAAGGAAGAATGTTCCCCGGTCACGTTATTGATCACATCCACAGGAATGGATTTTCCGGCGTCGGCTCCGACTGTCACATCAAAATCAATATCTCCAGCTGCATCAGTAATATCCTTTCCAAAAATCTTCCAGGAAAGACCATTTCCCATATCCAGAACAAGTGTTGTATCCTTGCCCTTGATACTGTCAATTACATCCTTCGGTACTACAGTCGTTCCGTTCATGGCAACTGTTACCGTATCGCCTGACTTAGCTTCTTCAAGCTGTGGCTTGATAACATCCCAGCCTTCCTTGCCGCTGTCGTCCTTGATGTATGGCTTAATTGAAGTGCCGTTGTCCTTACCATTATCCGTATCAGGCTGTGGCTTCTGATTCTGATTACCATTGTCTGTGCCAGTCTGCGGTTTCCGGTTCTGACTGCCATTATCCTTGCTGCTGTCATCGGACTTGATCTTAGCGATCGGCTGTGTGTAACTGTGTCCGCACTTGGAGCAGGTATAGGTCATGATGCCTTCCTCTGTTGTCGTTGCAGCCTTCGTCACCTTTGATACATAGCTGTGTCCTGTTGCCGGAATATTCTCCGTGTAGCTGTCTCCACAGGAACAGGTGTATGTCCTTACCCCTGCCTCTGTACAGGTTGCCTCCTTCGTAATGCTTCCCGTATAGTTGTGAGTGTGCTGTTCCTCCGGCAGCTTCGCAATGCTCTCTGTGTAGCTACTGCTGCATCTGGTGCAGGTGTAGGTTCTGACTCCTTCCTCGGTTGTCGTCGGCTGCTTTGTTACGGTTGCTTTATAATCATGTCCCAATGCTGCCAGCTCTTTTCCGGTACTCATAAGTTTATCGCAGTCCGTACAATAGGTATCTCCTGCGTATCCGGTCTGCGTGCAGGTCGCTTCCCGCTGATTCCGTATTTCAGTGTGCGTGTGATCACATTCTCTTCTTGTAATCGTAATGCTTACACTTTCTGTCTCATAATTTCCCTTGTCAGCTCCTATATAAACCGCAGTCGCCGTCACAGCCACACCATCTGCAAGCACCGTGTCCTTATCTGCCTCCTGCCAGCTCCATCCTTCCTGAAGTGTAATATTGCCAACCTTCTTTGTGCTGTGTGCCGGTGTCATTGCAGCTTCCGGCATGTTTGGAGCTTTCGCTGCCTTATTGACCGTAACTGTTATTGTTCTAGTTACTGTATTGTAGTTGTTTGTGTCATCAGGTGTAAATACTGCCTGATAGCCTTTGTTGTTTACAGTCGGAATGATGTTCGTTCCTGTAAAGCTCCATGTTCCGGCAAGTGAATTGCCATCTGCCCCTGTCACACTTCCGCCTGTTATATCTGAACCGGTAAGCGCAGCATCCGGATTGTATCCACGCTCTGCAACGGTTGGTACTGTTACAACTATCGGAGTTGCCTTGGCTACTGTGATGGCTGCTGTTCCGGTAAGTTCCGCGTAATACGTACTGTCTGCCGGCTTGAATACCCAGCCCGCCTGTGTGGTTCCGGCTGCCGGTATCTCGTCCGGATTGCTCCATGAAAGAATACCTTCTATCACATCATCTGTACCGGCTTCCACAAAAACGGTATTTCCAAGTGTCAGCTTTGAAACCTTTTCCCCATAGGTCAGCGCATTGCTTCCATCTACAGATACGGTGTTTCCGCTCTTAATCTCTACCGTCTTCTTATCTGTAATACTAATCGTCAGCGTGTATCCAGCATTCGCATAGTTCTCCATCGAAGCTGTTACCGTGATAATTGCTGTCTTTCCAACCTTGGACGCATCTACCTGATTTACTTTATAGGTCAGATTTCCGGCTGTATCGACTGTTACCTCACTTAAAAGCTTCTCTGTATCTGTCTTTGCAACCGCATATGCTGTAGTTCCCCTATCCGTCGGAAGCTTTCCTGCAATATTCACACCGATTGCCTTACCGTCTGAACCGGAAGCATACGCATAGGTCTTATTTTCCGTGATGCTGGAAACGGTGAGTGGGCGTTTGGTAATATTTACCCAGGCGGAGCCGGAAGCATCCGCATAGCCGAACTGGGAGACCTTATAAAATACGATCTTTGGACCATTCGTGAAGTTGGTGTAGGTCAGGCTGTCCTGTGTGCAGCTATCTGCGCTTTCGCCGTATTTTACGGTTGCGCCACTGGGCACGCCGGTGAGGGTGATTCCGTGCGCCTTACCGTCATACACACCATCATAAGCCTCAGGCGAAATGCCGCTGAAGTTCTTCTGCGTGAGTTTGACCTTGATCTGCGCCGTCACAGGCATGCCGGGCTGCTCCACCTCGTTAGCAATCGAAGTAAGATCTAATGTTCCGGTGAGCGTCTGCTCCTCCAGCGTATTCGGATTATAACCGCTCCATGTGACGGGGATCTTATCAAATGTTTTGCCGTCCTCCGTGGTGATCGTCACGGTTTCGGGTAGTCCCAGCTCTTCCAGCGCCGTTCCGTAGGGCTTGTCCGTAATGCCAGTCAGCGTATGGCAGCTCTTTACCGTACGCTTGACAACCGTTACGTTATAGTCCTGAGTCAGCTCCTTGTAATTATTGGTATCTGTGGGAGTAAACACAATCGTGGTGGTCTTGCTGCCTGCGCTGTCCCAAGATTTCGCAGCACCTGCCTTGAAAGCGAAGGTGCCTTCGCCGCTGCCGCCGGTGAGGGTCGCTTCACTGTTGACATAAACCGATGCAGAAAGCGTCGGCCATTCGGTCACCACCGGATTAGCCTTCTGAATGGTATACTCCACGCTGGCAGTGGCAGCCTTGTTACCCTCGCCCACCGTGATGCTGGCGGTGTACTCGCCCGCGTCGGTGGGGAGCGCGCCGTTTTCCAACATCTGTTGACCATACGTGCCCGTCTTTATGTAGCTGATGGTGATCCCACTCGCCGCCGGACCCTGCCAATCGCTGCTTGCAGTCACCGTGGCGGGTTTGCCTTCCCCGCTGTAGGTCAGCTCGGCGGGGGCCGCAATGGTCACGCTGCCGCCGTTTCCGTCGGTCAGATAGCAGCCCTCTGCCGTACACTTCGCGGTGATGGTCGCGCCGCTTGCCGTGTACGTCCAGCTATGCTGATGCTGGGTCACGGTGAACGGCTCGCTGTAGCAATTGTAGCCGTTGCTGCACTGGACGTAAATGTGGTACTGATAGCTCTTGTCTACGGGCAGCCCGGAGATTGTGAGCGTCTTGCTCTTCTCGCCGGTATGCGTTGCAGTATTAACTTTTTTGAAACTCGTGGTCCAGTCGTTTTCTGATTCGTTAAACAGCTCCCACCAGTAGTAGTAGGTGACGTTCTCCGTTTCGGGCTCGGACGCGATTACCGCAGTCAGCGTGATATTGCCGTCCGTCGCAAACGCCGAGCTTCCGGTGTAGTTCGTATCGCTATTCGGATAGATCTTTTCGACCGCGAAGGGGGCTTTTTCAACGGTGACTTTTGACGGGATTGAATTGGCGTTGGGGAGCCATTCATTATCCGTTGTTTTTTTGTAAGCGTACCCCTTCGCCAGCAGCGCGTAGGGCTTGACATAGCCGGCATCGCTCGTGATCGCGCCGTAGCTGCCGCCGCTGAGGCTGGCGCTGCTGCCGTCGTCCTTTACAGCCACACGGCTGAAGGTGCCGTTGCTCAGCGAAAGCTTTCCGCCGTTCTTCGCCGTGACAATGGCGAGCTTCGTATCCTTGTCCTTGACGGTCAATTCCGCGTCTTTGCCGTCCACCGTCACATAGAAGCCTCCGTTGCTGCCCGTGACCGTCAGAGAAATGCCCTTGGCGATGAGGTCCACACCATCGACCGTTTTCCCGCCGGTCGCCAGCGTCACCGGCCCGCGGGTCAGCTCATAGGTGGTCCGCTTCCCGTTGACAGTGTCATCCACATTCTGATACAGCGTGATGGTCTTTGCACCGTCCGCCGCGTTCGCCGCCTCAATGGCAGTGGCAAAGGCCGTGTACCAGCTCGTCTTGTCGCCGATGGTCAGCGACGCCGCCATCTGCTTCTTACAGACACTGCAAATGCCCTTGCCGTCCGTGCCGCCGTTGTGCGTATGCGACACGACCTTGACATTTTCCAGCGTATTCACTCTATCATTGGTCACAGCCTGATTATCACTTGCTCCGTAATACGCCGCGCCCTCCGCCAGCAGGTCGGCGAGTTTGCGGTCGCCGTTGGTTTTGATCATCGTAAATGTGCCGCCGGAGAGCTTGACTTTGGTGGTGTAAAAATCCGCGAAGGTAAACGTGCCGCCGGTGATCGTCCCCGTGACATTGTAGTCAAACGTAACGCCGCCATATTTCTTTTCATTATTAAAGCTGCCGCCGCTGATGTTCGCGATGCTGCTGCCGTTGAATTTGACATTACCAGTGAAGGTACCGCCCTTGGCGTTCAGCGTACCGTTCACCTCGACGGAGGCGTCGGTAAATGTGACGCCCTCCTTCACCGTCGCCGTGCCGTCGATGGTCGCACCTTTATAGCTGCCGCTGGCAAAGGTCACGTCCGCGTTTTTAGCGACCGTCACATTCTTGGCGGTGTGCGTTCCGCCCTTCAGCGTCAGCGTGCCGGTCAGCGGCATGGAGGTGCCGAAAGCATACATATCCCGCAGCAGGGTCAGCGTCGGCTCGGTGCAGCCCTTATTGCTCCAGCCGTTCAAGGTCTGGATGGCCTCTACATAGCCGTGTTCCAGCGCACTGTCTTCCGTGAAGTAGGCAGTCTTGGTCGTGCCGTCGGTGCTCTGGGCGGTAATTTTCGTATACAGGTCCTTGTGGCACACAGAGCACACGGGGTTGCTGTCATCGGCGCACTGATGGACGCACTCCGGGAACTGCACCTTGTACGTTGTATAGCCGGTCAAGTCCACAATTTTAGCGCTCTTATCAACGATGCTCCATGTACCGTCCTTTTCGCCGTACAGCTCGCACTTTGCATGGTTGGTTTTCAGCAGGTCTTGAACGGTGAGGCTCTTGCTCTTCGTGCTGTCCGTGATCTTGCCGATGGTGCAGGCGTTTGTATTGCCATTCCACAGCTTCAGATTGTAGCCCGTACTTGTGGAGCCAGCCGCAGCATTGCTTAATACCAACTCGCCGATTTCGCCGCCAAAGCGCTCCAATGCGCCGCCGGCCTGCAGCTCCACGCGCGAAATCTTGCCGGTGTAGGAGTCGCCGACTGCAAGCGTTCCGTTGGAGGAAACGTAAAACGTGACATCGAGCGCCTGCGTTCCGCCGCCTGTTCCGGAATCCTTGACCGTCAGAGTCCTGGGTTTGTTCCCACCTCCGACGCTAATGTAATAACGCTCGCTGCTGACAGTTTTGCCATTCAGATCCAGCGTCGCTGAGTAGGTGTAAGAAGAAGAGCAATTTCCTGCGAGTGTCACATCCCGCAGCAGCGTCACGGTGTTGCCTCTGGCTGCATCAAACGCCTTCGTCAGCGTCTGATAATAGGCGCTATCGCCCACGCGCGCGTCGAATTGCGTATGGCACTTCTTGCAGGTGTAGCCGGTATCGTCCATCTCGTGCGTGCAGGGCACAAGATAGACCTTGCCGTCATCGCCCAGGCTGGTCACGCAGTCGGCGGCGTCCGCCTTGAAGTTCTCGGCGCTGAGCGTCACGCCGCTTGCCGGTTCGGCGATGGCCCCAAGATTTATGCCTTCACGCACGCCCACACGGATGACCGAATCCTCTCTCAATGCGCCTGATACAAGAATGGGCAGCTTCCAAGCTTCATTGGCGTAATAACCGGCCTTCACCGAGCCGGAAATAGTGAGCTCAGGAGTGTTGCTTTCCCTTCCGTCGTAGTAAACGTCATATTGAGAGTTGTCGGTAACGGTAGCATCGGTGAGGGTAATAGCGCCCTTTCCATAGATGCCGCCGCCCTCAAAGGTACTGTTGTTTCCGGTGATCGTCACATTCTCGACGGTTACCCCTCTCTCCGAATAAATGCCGCCCCCGTGGCCATAACTTGTATTCCCCGTGGCGGACGCCTTGTTGCCGGTGATCGTGGCGTTGGAGATCGAAACTGTGCCGGCGTTAAAGTGGATATAGATCCCGCCGCCGTTGCCGGCGGTCGCCTTGTTGCCGGTGATGGCTCCGCCGTCCATGGTGAAGCTGCACTTCTCACCCACATATACGCCGCCGCCACCGCCGTCAGACGCACCCGCAGTGTTATCGGAAATGGTTCCGCCATGCATGGTGAATCTTGGCGGGTCGGTCTGATTCGTCGTGCCGACAAGGAACACACCGCCGCCGCTGCCTGCTTTATTACCGGTAATCTCTCCACCATACATGGTAAAGGACGAGCCGGTCTGATAGGCGCTGCCCTTTATACCGACCTGCACGCCGCCGGTGATCGTGCCGCTGTACAGTTCAAATTTGCCGCCGTTGACGGTCACTTCGCCTTGAACCCTGCCGCTGCCGATGGTGATTTTGCCGTTGATCGTCTGCCCGTTCAGGCAGAGGTTGACCTCGCCTTCTGGCACAGCCCAGCTCCCCGACACAGACCGCGTCAGATAATAGCTGCCCGCAGAATTAGGCAGGGAATCGGCTGCCGTCCATGCTGTGCTGTTGTTATGGGTATGACCGTTGTACCGCTGTCCTTGCCGCAGACACAGTGGGTATGCTCGCCGGACTGTGCGTCCGCCAACAGCGCGGTCTGGCTGTTGAACCAGCCGAGCAGCGCCTCGAAGTCTGCGCCGGTGATCTGCGCCTGCTGCTCTGCGTTCAGTGCTTCATAAGCATCATACGCCGCCTGAATGTCGTCATAAGCTGCGTCCAGCTCGTCGGCGGTCATGCCGTCCAACTCACTCACGATGGGCAGCGCATCGATCATCGTCTGCACAGCGGATACCGCCGCGTCCGCATTGTTCCCGGCGTTTTCATCCTCGCCGCTCTCCGGCGCATCTGCTTTACTGTCCTCAGCGCCACCGGCGTCAGGGGTACCGGTATTTTGCGGGTCACCCTCTGAACCGTTCTCTTCCTCATTCGTTCCAGCCTGTTCGGATACGGCGGGCGAAATTTCCTCCTGCCGCTCCTGCTGCACGATGGCGCCGCTCTCCGGCGTATCCTCCGCCGCTCGCACGGGTGCGGGCAGGAGCGTCAGACACAGCGCCAGCGCCATGAACATACTCAATACTCGTTTTTTCATAAGATTCTCCTTTAGGATATATGTATAAGGTTTATATTCAGCCCGTTCAAGCACAGGCTCAGCTTTTATAGATCATCCGGAATGAGCCACAGCTTTTTTGCGGCTGTCCTGGCTTCCGCCCGGCGCTTCACGTCCAGCTTGTCGAGAATGTGGCTGACGTGGGTCTTCACCGTGGGCAGCTTCACGTCCATGATCTGCGCAATCTCGGCGTTGGACTTGTCCGCGCAGATGAGATGCAGAATTTGTAGCTCCGTGGGCGTCAGCTCCTCGCCGGGGGCAAGGCGGGGTTCGAGGAAATGCGGGTAGAACGCCGCCTGCATCCGCACCGCCGCCATTAACTGCTTATACCACTTTTTGTCGCCATCCCATTCCAGTGCCCCCAGCAGCGGCAGCACTGCCGTGCCGTATACGCTGACGGTGCGGATGAATCGGTACTCTGCCGCCGCGCCCAGCGCCGCCGTCAATCGCTCGCGCCACCGCTCATCCTTCTTGCGGCGCAGGGCGATGGCAGTCAGGACATTCAGGTGAATGCCGTCGATGATGCGGGCGCAGTTTTGAATGTACGGCTCCATGGGTGAGAGCGTCAGCAAAGCGGCGTCCGGGCGGTTCTGCATAATTTCCACCATTGCCTGCGTGAGATACTGGTAGCGCCGCATGACATTCAGGTGCGTTGGTTCGCAAGGGGCTTTTTCCCGGTACCACGCATCCGCCGCATCAAGGTCGCCGGTGTGCATGTCAATACGGCAGAGCATGGCGTCCATATTGGGCAGAAAGCGAGTCAAACCGCGCTCGACAAAGCATTCATGGAGCACCTCGATGGTGCGCCGCGCGTCGGTGGGCTGCCCGTTTGCCAGCTGGCTGCGGGCCAGCAATCCGCTGACGGCGAACTCCATGTCCGACGTGCCGTGGTTGCGGACCTCGTTCATCTGCGGGAGAAGGGACAGCATCCGGCCGGCGACGTCCTCGCCCTTTTCAAACTTGCTCTCGGCAATGGCGCAGTCGGCAAGACACACACTGTCCCGCCCCAGTACTGCCTCCACGGGGAGACGGAGGGTTTTGTAGAGCAGGTCGTCCTTTTTGCTCCATTCGGAAAAGTCCTTGCCACCGTTCATGATGCTCGGCAGCGCGCTCGTGACGGAGAAGGACGGCAGCGCCACCTCTTTGTTCGTCAGAAGCCGGAACACGGCGGGGATGGTTTCCGTCAGACCCTTCACGCCCCGCTGGGGCAGGGAGATGTCCAGCCATGCAAGGCGGCCGCGCGCCTGCTTTCCGGCGGCGTCCTGCCTGCCGCAGTGTTCGACAAACTTTTGCAGTTCGCCATACCAGCGCTCCGAGCCTTCGTAATCCATGACCAGCGCGCAGAGCATGCTCATGCCCTGCATCAGAGAGGGGGATGCGAGAATTTCCGCCTCCGGCAGGCTGCGGTAGTATTTTTCCATCTCGGCATAGTGCCCCATGCCGGGGTGAAGTTCTGCATTACGCACTAGCAGCTCGGAAACCTTGGAATGGTCACCGCCGCTGGTGTAGCATTCTAGGGCGTGGGCGTAGTCTTCCTTCAGCTCATAGTACAGCCCGCCCCGGCCGATGAGCGCTTTGCGCTTTTCCTCGGTATACTCCCGTTCCATCTCCCAAAGGAGAAAAGCCCGGAAACCCGACCAGAAGTGGAAGCGCTGGCAGTCGTCGTAGCGCAGCATAGTAGTGTATCGAAAAATCCAGTCCAGCCGTTCGCCGGCACGGGGATCACCGCTGACCATCCGCGCCATTTCCAGGTCAAAACTTTCAAAGGGGGCTAGCTCCAACAAGAAGCGCCGCACCGGCAGGTCAAAGCGCCGGTAGATGGCGGTCTCAAAGTAGAGGAACACCTCGTAGAACACCCGCGCCACCAGCTCCGGCGTCCACGGCTTGTCCGGGGACATGCACCGCGCCGTGATGGCCACACCCAACGGATAGCCCACGGATTCTTTCAAAATTCCATCAATCTCGCTATCTGTTACGTTTACTCCCGAAAGCTGAAACAGCCGCCGCACATCGCCCTCATCAAAAAGCAGGTCGTCGGCCTCCAGCACTGTCATCAGCCCCGTATACTGAAACGCCGTCAGGCAGCCGGGCGGCACACCGCGCGAGAGCAGCACAAAACGGCGCTCCGGACTTGAGCGAATCAGTTCGCAAAGAGCCTGCTGCCCGGCTTCCTCCTGCATGAACTGAAGATCGTCAATCAGCAGAATGTCCCAATCCTGCGCTGACGGTGGGATTGCGCAGTCTGGGTCTGCTGCACTTTGCCGCAGCACGTTCCGACCGCGCAGCAGTGCGTCCGCCAGTACTGTCTTTCCAAAGCCGCAGGGTGCGCTGAAAAAAAGGACTCTGCCATGCGCCATGAAGCTGTCAAACCGTTTCTGAACGGAGGTCTTTATGATAATATTTTTGGTCCATCTTTCCTCCACTTTGCCCAAATTCAGCTGTTTAAAGATGTGATCATTCTCGTGTGAGAGTTGCGCC
>ENA-UESU01001850-UESU01001850.1-human-gut-metagenome-genome-assembly--contig:-NODE-1850-length-14264-cov-4.448368_pt1 | contig 14264 bp, 8 predicted proteins | sample MGYA00243007_ERZ508008 | MGnify/ENA primary metagenome ERZ508008 (study PRJEB26167, sample SAMN06115399) | human gut metagenome | host: Homo sapiens | place: China:Henan | collected 2016-06-23 | study...
AATTCTTTCATGAGAGAGAATTGTTCCTCCAAGGTCATGGAGGCAGAACTGCGTACCGTGGCGTTGGGTTTGGCGTAATAGGTCAGTTCCACGGGCACGAGGCTTCCGGCATAGAGAATCAGGTCAGCCGCCTCGAGGAAGTTTTTGCCCTTCACGGAGATCAGTTCCGGGTCACCGGGTCCGGCTCCCACGATCTCGATGAATCCCCGGCGTTCAGCTGTCCGGTCGAGGGCGACGGCAAAGGTGAAGTCATTGCCGTCGGACAGTTTCTGCTTCTGTTTTTCCACGAGCAGGCGAGTGTTCCTGGCGCTCTTTAAAGCACAGGCTTCTGCCACTCCCGGTACGGAGGTGACTTCCGTGACTTTCTCCGAGGGATTGGGGACTTCTATTTCCTTGAGATCATCCGCCGTGTAAACGTGAAGCGGGATGCCGGCTTTTCGGGCGATGTCATGCACGAGCGGTTCATCTTGCTTCAAGTCTATTGTCGACACGCTGGCGAGGGAGTGCGGGGACAGCTTTTCCGCTGTAAGGGTTCGGGTGATGCTTTCCCATACTCCAGTCGGGTCGCAGTTCTTGCGACAACCGACACCGAGGTGCAGGACGGCAGGGCGATAATATAGGGTTTGTACCGGGCTTTCGTGTTGGTATGGGGTGACCGCGACGAGCAATTCAACGGCTTGAAAGTCGATGTCCTCGAAACGGTAGAATATTTTCACGTGCTCGGGAGCGGTACGTTCCAAGTAACGGGTACCCTCGTCCTTCACGTCGAGAAGCAGTGCCGTGGGGCGGGTGTTGACGAAAGCCGTGATGATGGCGTTCATGGGAACGGTTGTTTCCGGATGCCACCTGTGTTCCCGTGCGAGGGTGTCGAGTGCCCAAAGCCCGGTGTTGTCGCTTTGTGTCGTGATGACGGCTTCTGCCCCGAGAATGTTTGCTACCCGGCGGGTAAGTTGATTGGCTCCCCCGATGTGTCCCGACAACACGGAAATGACATGCCGTCCGGTGGAATCCACGTTAATGACGGCGGGGTCGGTGTATTTTGATTGAACGGATGAGGCTATGGCACGGACGCATATCCCGAGAGCCCCTACGAAGATGAGGGCGTCGTATCGAGAGAATTGTTCGGACACGAAAGCAGTGATCGAGTCCACGGAGGTGCAACTTTCCCGTTTCCCTGTCGCGAATAATTCTGCCTCGGGCAGTTCTTGCCGGATCGTTCGGGCGATTTGTACGCCTTGGTCGGAGGATATGATAATAGCTATTTTATTCATGTGCGGTTGTTTTTTGTACTTGTATAATGTCTATCGGGTTGTGTGCGTCCACCGTGAGGCGGTTTTCCCGGGTCACCCGGAACCCGTGGCGGGCGGCGCATTCGATGAAAAGGCTCCTGCTTTCCGCGGATACCGAGTTGAAGACGATGATCCCGCCGGGCAGGAGTACTTCGTCAAGGCGGCGGATGATTTCGTCCATTTTGCCACCATGTCCGCCAATGAAGACTGCGTCCGGGGCGGCTATGCCGGAGAGGTCGGCCGCGGTGAAGTCGCCGGTATGTGCCTCAATGCCGGGTGTGCCGAAGCGTGCGGCGTTGACGTTCATCAGGCGTTCGCCTTCCGGGCGTTGCTCGAAAGCTACCACGCGGAGGTGGGGAAACTGGAGTTTCGCCTCAATAGAAACCGAACCCGTGCAAAAACCCACGTCCCAAAACGTGTGCCGTTCCCGTAAGTCGAGCAGGGCGAGGGTGAGTAGGCGGACGGGCATTTTCGTGATCATCCGGGTGCGGCCGTCGAGCAACTCGAAGTCGCTTTCCGGTATGCCGAAAGGACGGTGGCGTGCTTGGGTACGTTGCAGGATGATGCAGTTGGGGGCGAGGAATGTATTTTCCTTGGCTTCTTCCAATGTGAGGGTACGGACACGTTCGTGTTCGTTGCCAAGGAGTTCGCCGGCGTGCATCACGTAATTGTCGTACCCGTAAGCGAGCATCCGCCGGGCAATAGCGTCGGGCGAATGTTGTTCGTCCGTGAGTAAGCCTATTTTCTCGTGTCCTTCGATTAGAGCCCGGTCGAACTCGTGCCACGGTCTTCCCGTGAGCGACACGACGTGCATATCATGATAGGGAAGCACGAGCCGATGTGCCAGAATTTGTAAAGAGTTGAAATAGGGATACAACCGGATGTTCGCTTCGGGAAGGCGTTTGCGTATGGTGTTGGCAAAACCGAAGAAGAGCGGGTCACCGGAGGCAAAAACGACAATCTCGTTGTGCCCCTCATACTGCCGGAACACGTCGTCTAGCGGCACGGTGATGTCTATCCAGCGGTAGCCTTCCGGCAAGAGCGTCCGCACGATGCCGTGGTGCCGCTTTCCTCCCGAGAATACGGTGTGAGAGGCGATAAGCCCGAGAATCTCTCTCGTGAATTCCTGCTGTCCGTTGTCGTCAATGCCGATGATTATAAAGTTCATAAGGTTTACTTTTGTTTACACGTCTCTTCCCGGGCGCAGTCCTTCCGCGTCATCGAAGCAGAGGAGGGCGTTGACGAGGGTGGCGGCTAAGTTGCTGCCTCCCTTGCGTCCCTCGATGATGAGCTTCGGGATGTTGGTGAAGGATTTTAGCATATGCTTGGATTCCCGCACGTTGACAAAACCGACGGGAGCTCCGATGACCCCGGCGGGGTGCGCTTTCCCGGTACGCGTCAAGCGACAGAGTTCCATGAGGGCCGTGGGGGCGTTGCCGAAAACGTAGAGGGCGTCGGGGTGTTCTTCTGCGGCAAGGCGGATGCCCGCCTGCGTGCGGGTAATTTTCAGCCGGGATGCCATCTCCGCGGTACGTTCGTCAGCGAGGTAACATTTTACCTCTATCCCCAGCCGTTCGAGTGCTCCTTTGCGGATACCGGATGCAGCCATGGTGACGTCCGTGACGATCGTGTTGATCTTCCCGTCATGCAGGAGAGCGTGAAGGGTTTCCACGGCACGGTCGTCGGTGTAGAGAATGTTTTCCATGTCGAAGTCTGCGGTCGTGTGGATGGCGTGCAATAGAGCCCACTTGCGGCCGAGGGGTATATCTTTGTTTTTCAATTCCGACTCGATGGTGCGGAAACTGCGTATCATGATCTCCTGCCCGATGCCGACGTCTTCCGTGAATTGTTCCCGGTAGTAGCCGCGGGGAGTGATGATTTTATCGTTCCACGCGTAGGATTGCGAGTTGCCGATAATCACGATGGTGAACATATCGATCTCCTCGGGGTCGAAGTCGGCGAGAGTGGTGATCTTTATCTCCTGTTCCTCCCGACCAGCCTGGCGGATAAACCCGATAGGGGTGTCCGGGGTACGGTGTTGCCCGAAGATTTCTTTCAGGCGGTAAAGCTGCCAGTAACGCCCTTCACTCTTGGGGTTGTACACGGCAGTCACGAAGTCGGCAGAAGCAGCTGCTTCTACGCGGCGTTCGATTCTCTCCCACGGGGTCATGAGGTCGGAGAGGGAGATGATGCAAAAGTCGTGACCGATGGGTGCGCCGAGCAATGCCGCTCCTTTCTGGAATGCACTGATACCGGGCAATACCTCCACTTCCACGGGGCTTGCTTTCTCCTTTTTCATCTCGAGAACGAGGGGGGCCATGCCGTATATCCCGGCATCACCGGAACTGACAACGCAGACTGTTTTGCCCTGTTCTGCATACTCAAAGGCGAGGGCGGCACGGTCTTTCTCTTTTTTCATACCCGTGTCGATACATTCCGTGCCGGGGTGAATGATGGTGCGGATAAAGTTGAAGTAGTACTTGTAGCCGACCACCACGTCCGATTGTGCGATTGCCGCACGTACTGCGGGGGTGATGTCTTCTTCACTTCCCGGTCCTATGCCGGCAACGTATATTTTTCCTTGATTCATAGACTAAGAATTTTGTTGTAGAGGACAAAATTACATATTAATTTTAAATTTAGAGGTTCTCGGTCTTTTAAACAGCCGGATAATGTATTTCACGGAAAGAATAATTCCCGTGAACGAAACGGCAGCTCCTCCCAGTAAAAGAGTCCAAATGACAATCGTCCACAACACGGGGCGTTCGACGAGGAACTTGATGTCCAACGTGTGTAGTCCCCGGTATAGCCAACGTTTCCAGCGTCCGTTTGTATCGTAGTGCATGGGTTGGAAGGATTCCAGGTTATAGTAATAGACATCTTTTGCCTCGTTGTCGAGGGCGACTTTGTACGCGGGTAATGGCAGGGAACGGCGGCGTGAAATGTAATAATTGTCGTATTCGTCCATGCGGGTTACCTTGTAGGGAACCGAGTCCCGGGTGAGCCGTTTGATGGCGGCAAACAGGTGTTCCTCCGTGATGCGGAAGGGGCGTATCGTGTCGACCGAAGCGTCGAGGGTGATCGTGGAGTCAGCCGTCCGCAGCCTGTACAAGGGGATGCCCTGGTAATGGCTCCATTCTACTTGTTTCACGTTGCCGACTGTTTTATTGATTCCGGCTATAGCATGGCGATAGTCCAGGGTGTAGTTTGCGGGTGTCGGGGCGTCCCTTTCCGAACTGCCTTGCCGCATCGTACCGCGTTTTTTTTGTTCACCGAATAGCCACGAGGGGAGCGGTGCCATGGACATATACCCGCTCAGTAACCACGTGAATACGAATATTCCGAAGAAGAATCCGGTGATGTGGTGCCATTTGAACCACTGTTTTTTGTACGGCGAGCGTAAGAATCCTTTCCGGCGGTTTAGCCAGTAGGAGCGGATGCCGAGGATGAATCCCGCGAAACACATGAACATGCCGAGGTAGCATGACCAGTACATGAATTGCGTCCACAAGTTTTGGTTTTCCCGGAGTATCCTGAAATATACCCAGTGAGGAATAGCCCCGAACCATGCCCAGAGGCGTTCGTCGGAGTCGGTGAATTGTAATATTTTGCCGCTGCGGGAAGATATATATAGCTGGTAACCTTCCGACCCGTCGTAGTGGAATTTGTAGATAGGCAATTCCTGCTTGTAATGGGCGAGGGGGATCCATTGGTCTAGCGACCGGAGGGTGTCTACCCGGGTGATGAGGTGGGCAGGGCACCAGTTTTTAGCCCGCCACTCGCAGAGGGCGTAATCCACCACGGGGGTGACGGCGTTGGTGTCGGCATAGACGTCGAGGCTTTTTCGCCAGTTGCCGAAATGGAACTGGGCTTGCCCCTCGGGATTGTCAAGGCTCATGCCTTGGGTACGGGTGTCAGTGGGCAAACGGCTGGTGATTTCCTGTATCGAAGGGAGTCCCGCCGTGTCGAGAACGCATTGCCGGGCGAACCGTTCTTCTTGGCTAACCCGAGGAAACGAGTGGTAAATCATCACGATGCCGGAGATAAACCACATGAAACACAGGATACAAAGAAGTAATCCCAGTATCCTGTGCGTGTGAATGAGTAATCTCGTTAACATATCTTTAGTTGATGTCGTCCGTATTCTCGTATTTCTTTTTCTTCACGGTGATGTCTTCCCGTTGGTGGGTGGCGGCGAATTTGGCATGACCGATAAAAAGGTCTTGTATTGCCGGGTTCTGCCCCAGTCCTTCAAGGATGACGTTGACTGTATATCCTTTCTTTTCCAATTCGTCTTTCCAGTCACCGGCGATGTCGTTCTTGGCATGGTCACCTGCCACGAACATGAAAGGCACGAGGGTGACTTCTTTCGCGTTATTGGCTTTTAGTTCCCGGAGCACGTCATCCATGGTCGGGTAACCTTCGATGGTGCCCACGTGGAAATTTTTGTGTCCTTGTGCCTTCATCACGTAATCTAGCATCCCGTAAGTAGAGTTTGCCGGGTGGTAAGTGCCGTGGCACACGAAGACGCAATCCCCTTTTTCCTTTCCTTTGAGAACTTCGGCAATCGCTTTGACGGTTGCTTGATAATCTTCGGGCGAGTAAAGGAGGGCATTACCTAAACGGATGTTCTTGAATTTTTTCTGGTACAGTTTCACCTCCTTGCGCAGGGCCTCCATCTCTATCCCTTCAATAATGTTCGTGGGTTGAATGACGAGGTGGGTATAACCGTCGGCAATCAGTTTATCCATCGCTTCTGTCGGGGTCAGTTTTACTATACCTTTCTCTTTGAGACGGCGCACGATCATGCGGGAAGTGTAGGATTCACGGACTTCCACTCCGGGGAATGTTTGTGACACTTTTTTGTTAATGGCTTCGATGGTCAGGACTCGGGTATCGTCGTGGGTGGTCCCGAAGTGAACCATGAGGATCGCTATTTTGTCATTAGGACCAAGGGTCTTGAATATATCGGAATGTTTGAAACCGCCGCCACCGTGGGCTAACACGTTTAGACCGGTAAAGAGGGATAGTATGATGATAATTGTTTTCATTATTTTTTAAATCTAATAGTTAAACTTGCAAAGAATGTTCTTCCCGGACTTAATGTTCCGAGATTGGAGCCGTAAGGCAGGTTCTGGGAATAGTCGAATAGATTCTCAATTCCCGCGTTGATTTCGAAAAGGAACATACCCACGGGAGAGAAAGAGTGATTGGTTGTCAAGTTCCAGATCTGGTATTTAGGAGCATCTTTCTCGGTGGATTTCACGAATTTCTTGCCTTGTAATCGCCCGTTGAGGTTCACGTTAAGCCGATAATTGTTCCATTCGTGTATGTAATTGGCCCGGATGGTTCCTGAGTGACGGGTACTTTCTTCCAGTCGTATTTTGGTTTTCCGATCCCGAGCGTCCACGTAGCTATATCCGCCTCCTAGGGAGAAACCTGCTCCCAGGTAACTATTAACGGAAATGTCGACTCCCTGCGTGCGTGCTTTGTTAAGATTTTCATAAGTGGTTCGGGAGTTTATTCTATTGGCTTTATCTTCGTCCGTGGTTAAGTCTTTTGTCGCGATGACATCCCGCAAATCATTGATATACCCGTTAACCGATATGTTACAGTATTTACTGGTATACTCAGTGTTAAAGGAGTAATAGTTTGATTTTTCCGGTTTAAGGTCGGGGTTGCCGATTGTGATGGTTTGTTTCCCTTTCTTGGTAGCCTCTTTGTAATAATAGAGGTCGGTCAGTAAAGGGGCTTTAAATCCGGCGGCATATGACAACCGGAAGTTAAATTCCCCGAGGCTATACATTGCCGCTATCTTAGGAGTGAATTTGTTCTTGAATGTCTCATGGTAGATGTAGCGAAATCCGGGTACTAACTGGAGTTTTTTCAAGATACGAATCTCATCTTGTGCATAGAGTGCCAACGTGTATACGTTTTTACTCTCGGTAAGGTCCGTGGGGTTTTTAAGATAGTCTTTAACGTATTCGGAGCCTATTGAAATTTTGTTGTATTTACCGATTTTGAAAACCCCTTTCAAGTTAGTAGACAGGTAACGTTGACGTTTGGTCAGAATTTCTTCCCCGGCGTGAGTTGTCGTGTCGCTCTTGGAAATAATGTCTCGGGTGTATACTTTATAGTATTCATAATTGTTGGCATTGACATCCAAGCTAATATAGGCGGAATTCCCGAATAAGTATTTTCCTCCTAGTCCGATGGTATAATTTTCGTATGACATATCATAGTCGAATCCGGAAAGGTCTTTGGCGTCTTTATTTACGGGACGTTCAATCTCTTTGGTAAAGTAACTTCCTTCCACGTAGATATTTAAATTTTTAGAAGGATCGAAAGCAAAGCGTTGGTTCACGATGTCCGAATGGAATTTGTCGGAAACTTTACGGCGTGTCGGTACACTGTCTTCTGTGATCTTGCTGAGTTGCCAACCATCGGACTGGCGTCGTTGGTAAGAGGTGGAGGAGGTAAATTTCCCAACATTGATATCGGTGTTGATGTTCTCTATAAAACTGCCTTTTCCTCCGAAACGAGTGGTGGACATAATATTAAGTGCATCATGTGGTTGATCGGTGATGATATTGATCACTCCTGCGATAGCGTCAGAACCGTAAAGGGATGATGCGGCCCCCTTGAGAATCTCTATACGTTTTACTCTACCCATGTCAATTCGGGACAGATCGACATAGCCGGAGATGTCCCCGGTCATTTTTTTCCCGTTTACGAGAATGAGAATATAATCCCCTTTCATCCCGTTAAGTGTCATGTTTGTTCCCATGGCAGTCGGTCGGAAACTGAAAGAGGGATTAAGCATGACAAGGGCATCCTCGATCGTGGAGATACCGCCTTTTTTTATATCGGAAGCGGTCATTACTTCAACGGGTACGGGAGAATCTTTCAACCTTCTGTGAGTTCCAGTTCCGGATACAACAACCTGATCCAAGTTGATCAGCGATGATTTCAGTTTGAACAGAATGTCGCTTTTACTGCTATTAATATTCATGGAACTGACCTCGTAACCGGAGTAACTGGCCCGGAGAGTGTATGCGCCTTCCGGTACTTTTTCAAGGATAAATTCTCCTTTGTTGTTGGTAGCGATTCCTATACTCGTTCCGATTAACCGAACGTTCGCACCGATGAGTGCTTTCCCGCTTTTGGCATCAATAACTCGTCCTTTTAGTGTGATTTGTCCTAACGAGGTACTTACTAAGGCTAACATGAATAATGTGGTTAGCACCGCAATTCTTTTCATTATAAAATGATGTTTTAAAAGTTTATAATAGTATTCCTGACCCCGAGAATACGCTATTACCTGTGTTTGTCTTGGCAGGTCTCCTGACTACGCCTAAGAAAGATACCTTCCCGTCCTTACGAACAGTGGTGTAAGAACCTTTCTTTGAATCTCCTCGTTAGGGAGAAACGGGCATCACAGTAGCGGGCACTGTACCGGATTCTAACCGGTTTCCCTCTTGTATGTTAATTGAGCATTAACACATCACCTAAGACGGTACAAATGTATATATTTTTTGACAAAAGGTTACGGTTGGATAAGAAAAATGATACCAGGGGAAAGTGTAGAGATTCGTTAGGAATATCGTTGGCGTTTTTGTATAGGAATTGGTTGTCAGTTTGTTATGATGATTGAATTGTGAAAATAAAAAAATCATGTAGAAAAAGTATAATATAAAAAAATATATTACATTTGCGCCATGTTTTGGTGCGGAGCCTTCGGTCATGGAGGTAACGCTTAATAGGGAACCCGGTGTGAATCCGGGACTGTACCCGCAGCTGTAAGTTCCTGTACAAGGGATTTTGTACTTCAAATGTCACTGGTTATAAACCGGGAAGGCAACAAAATCCGGAACGAGTCAGAAGACCTGCCGAACACGAAAACCATAGCTTTCGGGAAAAAAAGCGAGAGGGAAAAAGACGGATTTTACCTTAGACTCATGTTGCCCAAAAGACTATGTTAATAATGCTTTATTCATTATTAATATATAGTTGTATGAAAAAAGTTGTTGTATTAGCATTGTTGCTGTTTGTGTGTGTCGGTTCGCTTCTCGCTCAGGAGAACGATAAACAAAAGAAAAAGAGTATCACGGATTCTTTATTCCGTATTGATCAAGTGGACGTGATGCAGAAAAAGAAGAGGATTGATTTGTTGGGATTGGATGTGCCTTTGCGTTTCGTTCCGATAACGGTGAGCAAGTTGTCTAGCCAAATGCTTGACCGGAAGGGAATTGTTGATCTGATGGATGCTGTTAAGTTTTTGCCGGGAATTGTAGCGAAAGATAAGCAATACGGGCAATTCCAACAGTTTTCGATTCGCGGCCAGGGGAGTGCGGTCGTTATGATTGATGGGATTCGCGATGAACGGACATTGAATAATAACGTGCCTTACGGAGATTTGGCTGCCGTGGAGTCTATCGAGTTGCTGAAGGGGCCCGCCGCTATTTTGGCCGGACATTCGGCTATGGGCGGAGTGTTGAATATCGTGCGCAAGAAAGCGTCTCCCGATTTCTCGGCCAACGCTCGTATCAGTTATGGTAGCTGGGATGAGAGACGGGCTACTCTTGGTTTCGGGGGGAAACTCGTGGGACCTCTCGAATATCGTGCCAATATCAATTATTCAACGGGTGACGGATGGCGTGAGGTGAATGCAAATCGTTTTTCCGTGTATGGTGTTTTGGGAGCTGATTTAGGAAAGTGGGGACGTATTGATGTGACCGGTAGTTATGCCGACGATGATTACACGACCGAGATCGGGGCTGCCCCCGTTATGCCCGGTGATATGTTCTACGTGGATGGAGACAAACCGTACGCACTGAAGGGGGAGCGCCACCCGGAGGCGGATTACCGCGAAGTTTATAATGACTTTGCTAATAATTACATGAAACGGAAAGTGTGGGATATGTCTGTGTCATACGTTTATCAGATCACGGATTGGATGAAGTTGAAAGAACGTTTTTCTTATTTCCATAGTGATTTGGATTATCATTGTATTGAGGGGCTTTCTTACCGCACTTCCAAAGACCCGATATACAAATGGTATTATAAAAAGTCAGAGACCGAGAAGATTTATGTTGACTTGGATACGGTTCAACGGGGAAATGCTGCCCGTCAGAACCCGTTGAATTTTAACCCGGACCACAAAAACGTGAATAACACGATCGAGTTGACCGGGAAGTTCGAGACAGGTTCCGTGTTGCATAATTACACGTTGGGATGGACGTACAATTGTTTTGATTTCGCCCAGTATAACGGTTATGGAGATGGCGATTTGTGGGGGCCCGGTTTGGATGCTCTTTTGCCTGTGCGTGACCCGCATATTGTGCAGGGATGGTGGGACACGCAAGTTTCAGCCGTTTCTCTTCGCACGGAGAGAACGCATGGAATTTATTTGCATGACGTGATCGAATTCAATGATAAATGGAAAATGATGGCATCCGGACGTGTGGATTTGTATAGTCGGAAAACATCGAGTGCCACGATTGACGACGGAAAGCAGAAGTATGAAACGAAGGACAGGAAAGAATGGAAAGAGGTGGAGACCTCGGCATTCACGTATCGGGTGGGTGTCGTGTATTTCCCTATGCCTGAATTGTCATTCTACGGTTCTATTTCTTCTTATTTCAATCCTGTAACCACGACATATAGTCCTACCGTGATGTATTTGGACCGCAAGGGTAACGAGTTCAATCCTGACGAGGATGGGGGCGAAGTGTTCAAACCGGAAAAAGGATATTCTACGGAAGTCGGTGTACGGTACACCATAAACGAGATGGTGGATATTAATGCGAGTGTATTTTATATTCGTAAGTATAATATCGTGAAGAGTTTGGGTGACACGACGGTATTGGTGGATGGTGTTGCTACCGAAAAGAGTATCCGGGGACAAGTGGGAAGAGCCGATTCGCGAGGTTTTGACATTGAGGTGGTTGTTCGTCCGTTACCTACCTTACAAGTTACGGGAGGTCTCGGTTGGTCGGACTATCGTCTACGGGAGATTGCCGAGAGCGGACGTTTCTCTAAATATAAGGAACAGAATAAAAATGTTCGTGCCACGGGTGTTCCTCGTACAACCTTTTATGCTTATGCGGATTATATGATTCCCAAGGGAATATTTAAGAATTTATCTTTCCATTTAAGTGGGAATTTTAAAGATAAGGTATTCAGAAACATCGATAATCGCCTTTATGATCCGGCCTTGTGGCTGATGGATGCCGGTATCTTTTACACGATAAAGAATCATGTGACTCTGGCTTTGAATGTCAATAATCTGTTTGATAAAGAGTATTTTGAGAGAACCACGATTTTGGGAAAACCTAGGAATTACCAGGCATCGGTTTCTTATACTTTTTAGGGATTGTTCGAAGATGAGGTGTTGTAATCCTATGGTATATTGGGGGAAGAAGGGGATTAACTTCGGTGCACCTTCGGTGCGCTTGGGGTACACCTTCGCTCCCCGACCGAAGATGTACCGAGGGGGTGCCTGAAATGAAAAGGGGGTGCCTCCCCTGTTCTTCCTTACGGTAACGGGATTTCCTGCGCTTTGTTCCTGTTTTTAACCGGGAGGTAAGAGTATTTTACGCTTCTTTTTATACTTTTGCGGCAGATAATGAAATCATTAAATATAAAGAGATGAGAAAAACAGTATGTATTTTGTGTGCCCTTCTTTTTATGGGTACGATGATGTCCTATGCGCAACAGGACACGATAAAGCCGGAAGGATATAAATTCACGGATGTAAAAAGATTGACTGCCACATCCGTGAAGGATCAGTACCGTGCGGGGACTTGCTGGTCATGGGCGACGACCTCATTCCTTGAGTCGGAGATGATGAGAATGGGTAAAGATTCGGTGAATTTGTCAGCGATGTATTTCGTGAAACATGCTTATTCGGATAAGGCTGAAAAGTATGTTCGTTTGCACGGGGTTCTGAATTTCGCGGTAGGGGGAGCTTCTTCGGATGTTACCAATATGGCAAAAAAATACGGGATTGTGCCTCTTGAAGTATTTCAGGGATTGAACTACGGGGAGCCGAGTCACGTGTTCGGGGAGATTGACGCTGTGTTGAAAGCTTACGTGCAGGCCGTGGTGGAGAATAACAACAAACGGTTGAGTACGGCTTGGAAACGGGGATTTGACGCTATTCTGGATATTTATCTCGGTCCGGAGCCGGAAAAGTTTGAGTACCAAGGAAAAGAGTACACCCCGCAGACTTTTGCTAAAGAGGTGGTTGGCTTAAACATGGATGATTATGTGAATTTAACCTCTTTCACGCACCATCCTTTCTACACGGAGTTTGCCATCGAGGTTGAGGATAACTGGTCTTGGGATAAGTCTTATAATCTTCCGTTGGAGGAGTTGATGCAAGTGATGGATTATGCTATTGATCACGGTTATACTTTTGTCTGGGGTGCTGACGTGAGCGAGAAAGGATTTGCCACGAAGGATGCAGGGGTTGCCGTAATCCCGGCAACGGATACCAAGGAGATGAGCGGTGCAGAAATTGCTAAGTGGGAAAAGTTGCCGAAGGGACAACAGATGATGGATGCTTTCAAGCAAGGGCCGGCTCCCGAAAAGACAATTACGCAGGAGATGAGACAGGAAGAGTTCGATCGTTACCAGACAACGGACGATCACGGAATGCATATCATTGGTAAAGCAAAAGATCAGAACGGAACTCCTTATTTCATCGTGAAAAACTCTTGGAATAAGTATAACAAATTCGGTGGGTATTTCTATGCATCTTATCCTTATATGGCTTTGAAGACAATGGATATTATGGTTCACAAGAACGCTATTCCGAAGGCGATAAGAAAGAAATTGGGAATGAATTGATTTTAGATTTTAGATTTTAAATTTTAGATTCCAGCCGCACAAGGCTGGAATCTAAAATTTAAAATCTAAAATCTAAAATTAGTCAGTTGGTTCGTGCGTGGCATAAATGCTGTCCAGTAGTTGACGTCCAAGGCAGGGGCGGTAATGTGCTCCGTCGTAATAATTCCGAATGTCATTTGTGTATTGGTTGATACCTGAAAAGTCATACACGTTTTCGCTGCCGAATATATTTTTCAATTGCTCCACGTCTGCCGGGTTCATGCGTATCTGTTTGTATTCCGGGCTGATGATAATTTTACAGTTCGTGTGGTGGGTTTGGAATACCTCTGCCATTTCTGATAACAGTTTTATTTGTGGTTTCATGAGTACCGGGGGATAAGTCTGGTCCTGACCGGAACGAGGACGGAATCTTTTTTTGTACTTTTCCCAGTAATAATCGCCCAATTCTGCTATTTCCTCTTCTCGCGGGTTCCACAAATCGTTTGTTACCGTGTTACGGATGTTTTTATCCGGATTTACAATGCCTCTCATGTAGGGACGATAGTGGTGGCATATCCGGTAATCCATGTATGGAATCATGAATTTGGGATTAAAGAATTCTTGGGCGAACTGGGACTGGAATTTGAATTTATTCATTCCGCTTATTTCCGGGGGTAAGAGGTGCATGTATCCGCTTGATAACTGGTGTTCCCGCAAAAGGGTGGGATCAACGATCAAAAGCACGTTGGCAATTTTATCTTGTTGTTTGTCAAGGGCCATAACTTTCCGGTGTACGGCAGCCAGACGTTGTGCTGTCCCATACAGCCGGATGGCTTTTTCCCCGTTGAGGTATTTTTCCCAGTCGGAGGTAAGAAATGCCATGGTGCAGGAATTTCCTAGGATGAAGGAATCGAAGTGCAGGGAGTCCCGATAATTCTTGTATGTTTTCCAACCGATGTAATCTTCGTTCAGGAAGATCGGGTCGTTGTCATATTTTTTGTACTCACGCAGGACTTTGAAGGGATCATCGTAAAAGTAGATCCCCGCGAGGACAAAGAAGGGAACAAGAAAAAGCACGCATTTTATTATAAATCCTTTGAAAGTTCTCATGGCTAAAACTGTAAATAAATGAAATCTTCAGAT
>ENA-UESU01001855-UESU01001855.1-human-gut-metagenome-genome-assembly--contig:-NODE-1855-length-14241-cov-9.794126_pt1 | contig 14241 bp, 9 predicted proteins | sample MGYA00243007_ERZ508008 | MGnify/ENA primary metagenome ERZ508008 (study PRJEB26167, sample SAMN06115399) | human gut metagenome | host: Homo sapiens | place: China:Henan | collected 2016-06-23 | study...
GGAAGGTGATGGCGCGTTTTTGTGTCAGAACAGCTGGGGCAGTGAATTTGGCGATGGAGGCCGTTTCTGGGTATCTTATTATGACCAGTATATTGGGAAAACCAATCTGGTGTATACGGGCCTGGAAAAACCGGATGATTCTGAGAAACAACGCAAATATGCATTATCCGTCGTCCAATGCTTTGTCCCGAAATACAATCTCTACAAAAAAATAAACTTATAATAAAATTCGCACCATATATGCTATATTGTTCCGGCAAACATTCCATAATCAATATGATACCGAATGCAGTAAATCCAATATCTATCAAAAAACTTGCGATTCGTTTCATACATTAGAAATATATTCAGGATGTTTATATCCTATTATACCTAAAAATAAGAATGTAAGTCCGGACCATAATGGATCGCTGTTCCATGTGATGAGAGCATACAAAAGCCAAAACACTCCCATCCCGGATATCAGAAGGCTAATAATTCGTATAGTTTTCATGTCAATTCTTATCTGTTCCACCATTCTGAGAATCTTTATTCTTAGTCAATAATTCTGCGATTGTTCGTATAATATCATCCATATTCACAGAGATTTCAACTCCGATAAACATTGCTGCTTTTACTGAATAAGAGTTTGTTTTAACAGATGTATTATTTTCTTTAGTATTAATGACAATATTATTTCCTTCTATTTTTACTTTTTCTGTTGTAGTATTTTCAACTCTAAATGGTCCGATTGCACCAATTAGGGATGATTCTCTCGTTAAATCCACATTTGGGGTGTTCGGTTGATGTTTTTTTATCACGGTAGTTTCTGATGCAAAGGAAATAGGTCCTACTCCAATTTCTGCACCTCGTTGCACTTGTTCCGTAGTATTGGAATCAATCATTTCACCTTCTGTCATTCGTATAATATCTTTACTTCTGGCATTTGCATATAATGTAAGTTTTGCTTTGTCTGCATCAATCGAAAAACCAGCTTGAATACCTATTGATACGTTGTATGATATTGCTCGATTAAGATAATATAATGCCTTTTGTGGGGCTTTTCCATCTATATCTACATTAATAATCGGATTCCCCGCACAATAGTTGTATGCTCTGATACGGAAATACTTCTCCAACAACGGATCCTGCGGCAAGAACGTTACCCCTTCGGGATCGTAGAACCGTGCGCCGAAGTCGAGATAGTGAGCCGAGGATGTCCCCGCCTGCTGTACTTCCTTTCCCGAAAAAGTATAGCGATTGTCCGAAGTCGGCATATCCGATTGCGCCCACGCCTTGCCGAAGGGATAGTAATCCTTGCGGTCGAGGTCTTCACGTCTTGTTGGCATTACCTTTGCTACTACGCGCGTACTGCCCAGATGATCCATCAGGAAATAGTGCACCTCCGAGTTCGCGCCGTTGTTCGTACCGACGATCCGATCGCCGCCGAACGAGGCGCTTTCGAATGTCCCGTCATTATATACCAAAGAACTGATGTATCGTTGCGTCAGGGTGCTCGTCGAACTGCCCAAAGACAGTTTCGTACCGTCGCTCAGATAGCGGTAATACATCCGGCGATCGTATTAGCTGCGGATTACGGATGGGTAAGTTAAGAAGATTATACGAAATAAACAAATGAGATATTCCGCCCCAAAAACAGGATAATTTCATTTCAAAAAAGAGAAGGGCTTTTAGGCCCTCCTCCCTTCATTCCCATTGATTATCTTTGTTATTCATTGGTATAACTCTATGGTTTTATTACAAATATTCAATATCGATCTGGAAAGATTTGATATGGTAAAGTAATAAATCCTGACTCACAATCATTCATTACCGGAATATTCCATTGAAACAATTGATAGACAATGGCATTCTTGGTTTCATCGGATAATCCTGCTTTGATAAATGGACCACGAAAATAATATTCAATAAAATAATCTTTCCCGTTTTTAGCCACATCTTCAATTTCATCATTGGCTTTTACTGTTCTAAAGTCATATTTTAGGAAATCCTCATCTGTTATCCTGAGATTTAATGTTTTTTGAATATAGTTTGTCTTCACCCATTCTGTAAACTGGGAACGGGAATAATGATGCTCTGTTCTAAAATAGTGATATAATTCATTATTATGAACAATAGAAGGACCTCTATACGACGGAGTTTCGATTTCTAAGGCAATATACCAGCCTTGCCTATTATTTAAATCTGAACTAATCGTTTCTATGAACCAACTTTGCGTTTGGCTGATGCAGCAGATCAAAAATATAAGGATTTTCATTGTTGAGGATCTTGTAATAATTTATGTGGGATTGGTTTATCGTCATATGTCGTTCTAATGGGAGTATTTGAAGCCTTTCTAACAAGATTTTCCGTATTAACAGCATTTACCTCAGACATCGGAATCCCATTCGAAGTTTTTTGATGATTAGTTATACCTTGGTCTGAATCATAGCCGTGTCCTAATAATTCATGTGCAAGTCCAGCCCGTGCAGGCCTCTCTCCCGCACTTGGGGTTGACTCCAGATTAGGGTTGTAGGCCGTTGTTGATCCTGTGGGAATTCCATTCTTATCATTTTCCGCCGATTCTGGAGTATTACCATTATGATGAACTGATCGTTCGATGGTATGTACATGGTCACTATTTTCTAAAGTTTCAATTCGGGCAGCCAATACGGGATTATCTGCCGCCAACTGATTCAAATCTGCTTGTACTTGTTGCACAAACTCTTTGGATATTGTAGTCGGAGTCGCCCCCTGAGTATAAGTTATATTACCTTGGCTATAGGTCGCATATGCAGCAACAGTACGTCCACTCTTTGTTGTAGTATTATATGTTATTCGTATATCTCTACCATCCTGATCAATGAATTTCACCGGATTCCCCGCACAGTAGTTGTATTGTCCGATCGGATAATATTTCTCCAGCAATGGGTCTTGTTGCAAGAAATGGACACCGTCGGAGTCGTAGAACCGCGCCCCGAAGTCGGCATAATCGATCTCTTGGAATCGCAGATGTTGCTTTTCCTTGCCCGAGAAGGTATATCGATTATCCGATGTCGGCATATCGGGCTGTTCCCACGCCTTACCGAAGGGATAGTAGTCCTTGCGGTCGAGGTCTTCACGTCTTGTTGGCGTTACCTTTGCTACTACGCGCGTACTGCCCAGATGATCCGTCAGGAAATAGTGTACCTCCGAACTTGTTCCATCATTCGTTCCCACGATCCGCCCGCCGCCGAACGACGCGCTCTCGAATGAATTTACTGTTCCGTAGTCCATCGAATATACCAAAGAACCCGCATACTGATAACCGGAGTTTTCGTAATCGCCGATACTCATCTTCGTGCCGTCGGCCAAATACGAATAGCGGTGCGAAATCTCACCCGAACCCCAGTTATCCTGTATATACTCCGGTAAGTTAAGAATATTATACGACATTCCAAAACCTGCCAGGGCGTCTTCGGTCATATTGCCATTGCCGTCGTAACCATAGGAACTATTGCTATTCCGCTCTTTTGTGCGTTGATTGCCAATATATTCGAATCCGTAGGACTGCACGTTTTCGTCCGGAGAACCTCGCCTGTTCAGCGTAAGAATGTTGCTGTTTTTGTCATAGGACATCCGTTCGGAGAACCCCGATACGGCCCCGTCCAACGTATCGTCGTCGCGGGAGTAGAGATCGGCGCTTTGCAGCCGTCCCAGATTATCGTAGGTGTAAGCGTAGGTGTAGTCATCGCACAGGGTCGCACCATCGACCTGCTTGTGCTGCCATTTCCATTCGGTGATGTTCCCCGTATAGGATGCGGCAACCCAATCGCGACGAGGGTTGAAGTACCGTAAATTCATCTCGAAGAGTTCGCTCGACTTCTCTGTAAGCCAACCCTGAATGTTGTAGTCCATTGTCTCGTGGATGGCGTACACGCCTGTGCCGTAGGTTTTGCCCGTAAGCTGTCCCAACTCGTCGTAGGTGTGGTTCACCACGGCCTGCTCGCCGCCGATTGAAGAATCCGTAACTTTTCATAGGTCGACAAGCGGTCATCTCTACCTTATTATCGAAACTTATAATGAATCCGGAGACAAAAACAATTTTGTCTCCGGATTCGTTTAATACATTTTAACAGATAGATACCATGCATTCCGCTCGGACGTCCAAAACGCGGGATCCCGCAAATCCCAACCCAGCGCCTTGGCATAATCCAAAACCATGTCGTTCGTCAATCGTTTTCGCCGCAGCCGTTCGGTATAGCGTTCGGTCTGTTCGAACGGCATAGGCTCACCTTTTTCATAGAAATCCCATCGGTCGTCCCACATGACCCGAACCAATCGTTCCCGACCGTCGGCATAAAAATGGTGGAAACTGTGAAACATTCCGTATTCGGGCTCATTGTTCTCGATATCGAAATCCACGGCAATCCGCGTCAACTCGAAATTATAGTCATGGTTCAAAAGATATGTCATTGAATAAAACCCATCGAACTGATTTCCAAATAGAACGACTCCGTCAGCATTCGTAGGATGCCATAAAATAAGATATCTTATAGGTGTCTCGTATGGAATCTCTTCTTCTATAGGAATTTTGATAGGGATCTGACAATCTTTTATAATCGTATGGTTCCATTTTTTGAAGATGCTTAAAATTGCGGCATGGACATCTTCGATGTCGCCATTTATCAATGTGAAATTTCTATTAACCATGATTGTCTCATTTTATAATTTCTCCTTCGAATATGGAACCGGGGTCATTGCTTTTGATAACCTGCTCATGGGCGGCATTATTCGTTGCGCTGCGATCCACTTCGTAATTATAGTGTTTGCCATCTTTATTGTATTGTACATCGGGACGATTGTTTCCGACTCTTTCCCCCGCAGCATTTACTTGAATTTGATTCTTGCGAATATCCGTGGCTTTCTCTCCTCTTATAGAGTTTATCTTTTCATCGATCTTCGCATTATGATCCGAATTGCCGTGAGGCTTACTTTCCCCATTATTAGCTTTTGGCCCTTTGCCTCTGTTGTACCCTTGCGATGCATTCCTATTCGCATTGGACATCATTGTGACGCCCATGCCTATTGCGAGGATTCCTGCGTCGGAGATCGCGGCACCTGCCGGAATCGCTGCTGCGGCAGCCGTTCCACCCGAAAAAACAGTTCCTCCGCCGGCTACAGTACCTCCACCGATAACTGCAACTGCGCCTGCTATGACAGCAGCTCCTCCTGCTACGAAAGATGTTGCATCTGCGGCGGCTAAACCGGTGTTGTAATGGCTCGAATTGGCGGGAGTATATGAATCCCTCAGTGCGGAATTGCCACTTACATTAGAGCTTATACCGGCCATGAAACCGGCTACGGCATCTTTTATCGATTGTCCTTTCTTGTCACTGAACCGTATGGGATTTCCCGCGCAGTAGTTGTATGCTCCGATACGGAAATACTTCTCCAACAACGGATCCTGCTGCAAGAATGTCACCCCTTCGGGATCGTAGAACCGTGCGCTGAAATCGAGATAGTGGGCCGAGGATGTCCCTGCCAACTGCTCTTCCTTGCCCGAGAAGGTATATCGATTATCCGAAGTCGGCATATCGGGCTGTTCCCACGCCTTGCCGAAGGGATAGTAGTCCTTGCGGTCGAGGTCTTCACGTCTTGTTGGCGTTACCTTTGCTACTACGCGCGTACTGCCCAGATGATCCGTCAGGAAATAGTGTACCTCCGAACTTGTTCCATCATTCGTTCCCACGATCCGCCCGCCGCCGAACGACGCGCTCTCGAATGAATTTACTGTTCCGTAGTCCATCGAATATACCAAAGAACCCGCATACTGATAACCGGAGTTTTCGTAATCGCCGATACTCATCTTCGTGCCGTCGGCCAAATACGAATAGCGGTGCGAAATCTCACCCGAACCCCAGTTATCCTGTATATACTCCGGTAAGTTAAGAATATTATACGACATTCCAAAACCTGCCAGGGCGTCTTCGGTCATATTGCCATTGCCGTCGTAACCATAGGAACTATTGCTATTCCGCTCTTTTGTGCGTTGATTGCCAATATATTCGAATCCGTAGGACTGCACGTTTTCGTCCGGAGAACCTCGCCTGTTCAGCGTAAGAATGTTGCTGTTTTTGTCATAGGACATCCGTTCGGAGAACCCCGATACGGCCCCGTCCAACGTATCGTCGTCGCGGGAGTAGAGATCGGCGCTTTGCAGCCGTCCCAGATTATCGTAGGTGTAAGCGTAGGTGTAGTCATCGCACAGGGTCGCACCATCGACCTGCTTGTGCTGCCATTTCCATTCGGTGATGTTCCCCGTATAGGATGCGGCAACCCAATCGCGACGAGGGTTGAAGTACCGTAAATTCATCTCGAAGAGTTCGCTCGACTTCTCTGTAAGCCAACCCTGAATGTTGTAGTCCATTGTCTCGTGGATGGCGTACACGCCTGTGCCGTAGGTTTTGCCCGTAAGCTGCCCCAACTCGTCGTAGGTGTGGTTCACCACGGCCTGCTCGCCGTTGTTGAGCCGTGCAGTCTCCTTCACGAGACGGTCGCGCGTATCATATGAGAATGTGCGGTCGAGATCGTCCGTTTTACCTCCATAAGTATAACTCTCGCGCTGGGCGACGATGTTGCCTGTGAAATCGTACTTATTGGATATGCGCAACAGATTGTCGCCGTCTTCGTCGCATTCGACGCGCTGAATCACACGCCCTTTCGAATCGTAATAGAAAACCCGTTCCCGATAGCCGTCCACGCCGTTCTCGTTCAGTACAGCCAACTTTTCATAGACCGGCAAGCCGACGGTACGTTCGTCTTCGGCCTCCGTCAATGCCGGCAGATTTGCGAAGTCCAGCTCTTTTCGCAAGTCTGCGGGATATTCGTCATACATATGCCTGTAAATGAGTGTTGCGTCTGCCATCGTATAGAGATCGGGTGCCGAACCCGTGTCGAATGCTGCCTGCAACGTATCGCGCCGTGCCGCACCCTGAACTTCGGAGTCTTCGACCAAAGACTGTTCAAGGACACGGCCGAAGGCGTCGTAAGTAAACCTCAGCCATCGTTTGCGTGCGCGCAGATTGCCGTCCTGCTGCATCGCAATCCGATCGGCGGAGTCGTAAACCAAATGCTCCTCTTCGCGTCCGGGGGATCGTTTGCCTACGACACGACTGCGGGCATCGTATTCGTAACGATAACAATAGCTCTTCGCAAAGTCGTCATTGACGGAGTATTGACGCCCCTGTATAAGTTGTGCGGCGCCTTCGGGCGTCACGACCCATGCCAAGCGTCCGCAATCGTCATAAACATAATGCGTAAACACCGGATCGACCGTGCCGTCGTCGTCTCTGAGTTGTCGTTCTTCGCAAACCGTGCGCTGCTCCTTGTCGGTATAGACGACCGATACGGCCCCGTCCTCATCCGTAGTTTTCACAACGGATAGTTCATTCGCCCCATAGTATCCATTGATGCATAGTGCCTGTGTGGTGGGATCGACATCGAGACGCAGTACGCTCAGGGCGTCATTACCGGAATAGTCGTTGCGAAGCGCATGTTCGCCGGCACGATATTCCGCTCCCGGTTTGTAGGACCGCAATATCCGATTCAGGGGTGAGGATTCGTACTCGTCGCAAATGTAGGGATAGACATTGCTTCCCTGATGACCGTATCGCATCGAATAGAACGCATTCTGTGCGCTGACTGCCTTATCGACATATCGTCCGCGATTGTTTCCGAAAACAAACGGAAGGTACTTGTATGCCTCGCGGTGCCATTCGTCGTAGGCGATCGGGCGGACCAGATCCGAAACGCCGTTATCGACGGCACCGATGGCGATCTCCTGCTCGGCATAACCCAGTCCGTCGTAGTAGGTCAGATCGATCATCGGACCGGTATCGTTGAGCCGACATCGGAGAATCCAGTTTTCGGAGTTCGTCGTCTCGATGATTCGATTGCCGACAATTCGGACAGAATCCAACGGCAGCGTTTGTCCGGCATAGGATGCCGAGAGGACGTAGAGCCCCGAGGCGATGTCGCAGGACAACTCGCAGTCAGCGTCGTTTCCCAGGCCAGTTGCCACTGTCGCCCGATCACGGGATAACTCGTAACGCACATAGGGTTGCGTCTGATGCACGATTGTCCGCAGACGTTGGGAAGCCTCGTCGGCGATGAAGTCGACGTCGCATTGACGCAGCGAACCGCCGGCAGGCTGTGTGATGACGAGGCATCGGCCGTAGGCATCCTGCAAATAAGAGTTGTTGACGATCTCTCCGCCGCTCAGGTTCGGCGGGCAGGAAATCGCATAATACATCCGTTGTTCCGCTTCATCATAGCCGAATCCGAGCCGCATATGGGAATTCCACGAGCGGGAATCGCCGCTGTTATAGGCCTCGCAGCCATCCGGACATACTCGCTCCATATCTTCAAACGACTCGATGATCGCCTCTTCTTTTCCGTGTGCATAGGAAAAATAAACCTTTGCAATACCTCCGTCGGCAGAAATCGTCACGGCGGTATCCGACAGCTCTTCGTACATGGCCTGGAACATCAGGAGGTATTTCACATCGAAGGATTCGAGATCGTTGATGCTATATCGGCCGGGAGTGAGATAGAGGTTTTCGAAGACGCAGCGTCTGCCCGTCCCCGTAATCGACGCCACCGCTTGCGGGACATCGGCATCATAATTATAGATCGTGTAGATTTCGCCGACATTCGTGTCGTCGATCGTCAAGTCGCATGGACAGCCCGGGGCGATGAGAATCGTTCGGTCGGCAGGGATCTCCGGATCGGGCGTATCGTCCCTTCCTCGCTGTCGGATTTCGAGCATCCGATCGTTCGTGCCGAAGTAGACGGCTCGGGAACCGACGCCCGTATATTCATCGAGACGAAGCGTGACGGTAAACTGTTCGTCGACATAAGATTCTACGGAGGTGACACCCACCCACGAAAATCCGGCGGCAAGGAGCTGTCGGTTCAGGTCGTTGGCCATACCCTCCAGATCGTATCCGGAGTCCAAACCTCCGTAAGTCTCGAACGAATAGGTCTGAGCGTCGGCGCTCAGCGGAATGCTGCCGGCATTTACATACCCCAGATCGGGATGCCAGAAAGGTTGTGCGGCCGAAGTCCATATACCGGTAAGAAATAGAACGAAAAGAATATAGAACTTTTTCATAGTAACGGATTTTAACGGTTCACGATGTGATACAGATATTCGTTCGTCGGCTTTCCCGCGTCGTCGCGGATGCGGATAAGTCTGCCGTCAGCGTCGTATTCGTAGCTGGTGTCCCTTCCCGAAGGATCCGTAATACGAGTGATGCCTACCAACGGTTCGTAGGCGTAGGTCGTGACATGCACGTCGGGCAATGCCCGTAACGATGCCTCGACATTTCCGCTCAGGGCGTCCAGATTCGTCGCCAGCGGCTGCTGCTCGATCGTCGGCGGCAACAGCGGGGCAATCTGTGCGAACGTCGCGTTCTCAATGCGCGCCACGATGTATAAACCGTTATAACCCCAGATGTAGCAGGTGCTCGTTCCCGATTTGTCGGTCGTTTGCAGCGGATGACCCTGATAGTCGTAGCGGTCGTATGTCTGCTGATCCAGATAAACGATGTTATCCGGACGTGTCGCCGGCTCGATCATCGCCGTTTGCATACGATGGACCTTCGCGACATCCCTGTCGGGATGCGGATGGAAATAGATTGCTTTTTCCGCAGCGAGCACACGAGAAGAATCGGCGTGCATCTTGATCGTACAAACGGGTGTATTGACGATATTGTTCACCGAGAGCGTTATTTCCGCATCCGACGGATGCGGGATTTCATGCGGATAGACGTATGCCGTGGTGATATCCGTTCCTTTGCTGTCGGCAACTGTAGAGGAGTGCAACTGTCCCAGATCGTTATATTCATAGAAAGTCCTTGTATAAATTGCAGGAACTCCGTCGTTGTAATAAGTCCGTTCAACGGATGACAGTTGTGGATTCTCGATATTTATACGCTGTTCATGCAACTCGCCCAGCGCCAATTTGGGATAAGCGATATATTTCGAATCCGTAGTCGTATAATAGTAGTTTTCTTCGTAGAGCTTGTTTGTCGGTGAGAGGTCGTCGGCATAGTAGCACTTCTTCTCGATCTTGCCCCGAAGTGCACTTTTGGAAAAAGGTGTTAGCAACATATTTTCAATGAAAGATCGAGTACCCCCTAAAGAGATGTCAGCATTTAACTGCCCTTCCAACAATTTCGGAAACCGATCTTCCGTATCTTCATTTTGCTTGTATGTTTTGTATAGATACTCGGTAATACTCTTTTTGTCCGGTACATTTACCGCGTATCTCGTCTCCACAATACGACCGTATTCGATATGGTTGTTCATCGAGTACGGAAAGCTGTGCTGCGTGGAAAGCATCTCTCGTTCCACTTGACTGAATCCCAGTGTTACGGATAAATAATATTGGGTATATACGGCCGGTCGTCCCCAGAGCAGTGTCCCTGAGCTGCTGCCGTCGACATTCGTATAGGAGAACGATCTGCATATGCCAAAATCGGAATCGTCTTTGTAGTCTATGATCCGACTGATCCGTACACCTCCGGCAACACCGCTTTCTCTCTGAATCGAAGGTTTGTATCCCGTATCGTGATTGCGATTTACAGACATGCTGTAAGTATTGCCTTCGTATGAGAAGACCGAACGCCCGCCAGTCGGATAGGTGATCTGTTGTAACATGCCGTAAATCGCATATTGGGCATCGGCATTTCGCTGCGAGTAGTTCGGTGAGAGATGTTTCAGTCCGGTCGATGTCGTCAGGGCCGGCTCGAAATCCGAAGGACGCGCCCATGGATCGTTGTAATATCCCCACCAGTCGATTCCGAAGGTATTGATCGGCGGGAAATTCTTATCCGTACCGTAATATTGCATCGAATAGGTTCCGACGTCCGATACCGTAACTTCCGACAATACGGGAACGGTGTTTTCCCCTCCGATCCTGTCATAATCGAAATGGCATGTCCGTATGAGTTCCTGTTTTTGGCCGTTCGTACTTACTACTCGAATATCCGTAAGAGTCAGCACCTCTGAAAACAGATATCCGGGGTTGGATATTCCTGTTATATTTCCCCATTTTTCCGGGGCACGAGGCGCATACTCGAATAGGATTTCGCACACGTCATCGATACGGATTTTCGTTATCGGATGTATCTGAGTTTTGTTAACGACAATATCGTGCAGCAAAGCATTGTTATCCGGTGATTGTATATTGAGTAGGCTGTGTCCTGCCGAAGCGATATGGCGGACATACTTTTTTTCCTGATAGACTCGGGGATTGCAACTCCACGAAGAACACAACTCCGTAGGAAAGTTGTTTTTGATTGTTCCGTATTCGAATTCGATAGTTGCACCGTCGGGTGTGGAGACACTGGTCAGAGACCAGCTGGAAGCATAGTTATTCCCGTCATCGGACTGTCCTTCCGTATAGCATGTCACGGTTTCAGAAATCCCATTCTCCCCGAATGAATATCGATAACCGTCGCCGGTAATAATCGTGAATCCGGATCCGCACGAACCGCTCACCCGAAACTCTCCGTCCGCCTTATTGGTATTATAAACTACGAACTCCCCGTTCGGGCGCCGAACGAAAGAACCCGAATAGCCCATGAAATTGAAATGGAAAATATCCGGTTCGGTTTCATAACAGATATTCGGATAGGCATTCTGCTGGGGCGGAAGCGGGTGAACATACGTTGCGATATAATCGTTCGAGATCATCCCCCAATAACTGCAATCCAAGGCAAGATCCCGCTCGTCGAACATATGTTCGTATCCATAAAGAGTCTGTTGTCCCGGTTTTGCTGCCGAAATTCCTATTGTCCAATAATATGCCTCTCGGGTCGATTCGTCGGGAATACCACGCACTTCACGCGTAATGGCACCGCCGACATTCAGATACCAACCGAGACCGACGAGACCTGCCTGTACATTCGGTTTATAACCGTTGCAGGTATATTGGACGGCAATCGGCAGATGGAACGACATATCCTCATACTCGTAGATCGGAATCGATAAGCCCAGCGTTCCCGTATAGAGGTTCGTCTCGGCATCTCCGTATTTGACCATACTCCATACATCAGGGGAGTGCGGCGTAAAGAAACTGCTGTCGAAGGGTTGGCATTTGGGATAATCCGTCGACTCTTGTGCCTCTGACGTCCTGGGAATGAGGAGCGCACATAGCATAATAATTACTTGAAAACGTACAAAAATGTTCATAACAATAATTTATAATCGTTTTATGTATTCTGAGGAAATGATCCGATAGCTTAGATACTCCCAACAACAAGTATAGAAGATGGTCGTATTCCTAATTACAAATTTAGATTGGTTCGACTGTCGTAGTATGCATTCAAGACGACATCTTTGCAATGACAATACATTTGCAACTTACTGATAATCAATGTGTATTTATAAAAAGTAGTACCATTCCGCATACAATCTCTTACAAAGTTGATAGTCAGAGTCTTAGCTGAATAGCTAAAATTCGTATATGGACTGACGATAAGCAAAAAAATATCCGAGGCTTTGCACCCCGGATAAAAGAAAAAGACGGTGGGAAGATTTTGTACCGGTGAATTACGGAAAAATTACTTCAACACTTGACAATACGTTAAATATTCTATATATTTGTTTGAAATACAAAAATACTTGAAATAGACAGAAAAATATTACATAACACATAAGAACCGTTTCTTGGCTGTTTATTCCATTCCCTAAGTCTCCAAACTTACCATAAACAAATAGGATTAAACAAGTCGAAGGTTGGTGTTGCAAAAAAACAGCACGAACCTGACTTGCTATTTGTTGGGAATTGGAGCTCCTTGGGAATGCGAGTTTTGGTTCGTGCTTTATGATGAAACTATCCAAAAATCATTATGAAGCACTTCTTGTTTATTGTTCCGGGAGGCAGCTTTCTGCCACTGCAAATTGCGGATGCCATACCCATCCTTGCGTCTGAAAATTCATTTTTCAATTATCGAACCGAAACGTCTCTCGCGAGCGGCTTTCCTCTATGGGAAGTCTCCACTACCGTATTGGCACTATTCTCTTGCTTCTTGCTGTACATATTCTTTCGGCAAAAGAAACGTGCCGTGCTGCAACGATATCGTTCGACCGAACAACTGCGCCTGATTCGCAGCCTGCTCGATTTGTGTTACACCTATCGGGAGTCGCCGGCAGTGTTTCTCGACAAATTCAAAGATAAGGTAAATATTCGGGAGTTGAAATCTTATACGCTGATCGAAGAGCCGAAAGACCGTTTTCAGAGATTGAAGGAAGACGAACGCCTGCTTTGCCTGCTTCTGGAAGCCGGTTTCACGCACCGCGAATTATGTGTGGTATTCAACTTAAAGAAAACCAGTAATTTATATACTAAATATCATCGTATCCAACAGAAATTGACCGACCGTAAACCCTGTGATCCGCCGGCAACGGAAAACTGTTGATACTGTTTGAAGCGTTTTGTCATTCACTTTGTCCAGAATTGTTACTGATAATCAGTAATTTGAAAAGTTATTGTCGTCGTTATTATCCCTGCGATTTTCTGGATTTCGAGCCTTCCGTCGCCTACTTTTGCTACAGTATTTCGATCTAAACTTATTCCGAACCATGAAATCATACCGTCGTCGTCTCCGCGGCTTTTCGCTGCCCGAGCTGTTGGTCGTACTGGTCATCATCGGTATTCTGGTGCTGATCGCGCTGCCGAATCTGATGCCGTTGATCTCGCGAGCGAAGGCCACCGAAGCGCAGCAGCAGCTTACCTACCTGCATACGTTGCAGCGGTCGAATTTCTACACGTATTCGCGCTATTCGTCATCGTTGGAGGAGCTGGGCTTCGAGCAGTCGCGGCTGGTGACCGACGGCGGTCAGGCCAATTACCTCGTCGAGATCGTCGAGGCTTCGGAGCACGGATTCCGCGCCACGGCGACTGCCGTCGTGGATTTCGACGGCGACGGAGTTTATAATGTCTGGGAGATCGACCAGGATAAAAATCTGCGCGAGACGGTCAAGGATTGACCGGCCGCCGCGGGGCAAGGTATCTGCCTGCACCCGCTTTCATACGCAGCTATCCCGTATTGCCGATCTCGAAAAACCGAATCCCGAATACCCTCTAACAGCCCTCCGATGTTCCCTGCTCCCTATCCCTACCTTTTGCTGCTCGTGCCTGCCGCTGTACTGGCCCGCGACGATTTCCGCACGCGACGGGTGGACGTGTCGTGGCTGGCGGTGCTGGGGACG
>ENA-UESU01001861-UESU01001861.1-human-gut-metagenome-genome-assembly--contig:-NODE-1861-length-14212-cov-9.729112_pt1 | contig 14212 bp, 18 predicted proteins | sample MGYA00243007_ERZ508008 | MGnify/ENA primary metagenome ERZ508008 (study PRJEB26167, sample SAMN06115399) | human gut metagenome | host: Homo sapiens | place: China:Henan | collected 2016-06-23...
GGAATTAGAAAAGTTTTGAACGAAAAAAATGTTGGGGCAGGCGCAGACAACATCGTTATTTTTTTCAGGGCAAAGGCTGGAAGCCGGAACTCTTTCATTTCCACCACACCCATATACCTTTGCCGTATAAAAAGAAAGGCTCTTAGATGGGGAAACACCGATAAATGAGGAAGCGGACAGCAGAAAAGACCAATGAAAGACAATAGAAAAACGAGTTATACCGATTATATCCTGGGTAGATAAGGAGCTATAGCGACAACCTAAATAGGGTGGAGGGTTGGCGGCTTTGCAAGCTATCGGTATGTCAAGGCTTTGCCTTACATTAGTATAAAGAAGACACACCATCCTAGATGACGGAGTGCAACAGTGCAGCCGTTGTACCCCAAGCAGCAGGGATGGCGTGTCATACGGGTTTACAATGAGGGAAGGGAGCGAACCTGGAGTCATGGCGATGGGTGAGAGAGTGTACCACATGAGCTGTTCAGCCGCCTGAGTGCGCTTAAGCAAATGAAGGTCAAGGAACAGTGAATACCTTAATGGGGTGGTGGGAGTAAGAGAACTGCGTGTACGCAAGAATAATCCTCGAAAGGGCATAAAAAAAGGGTGGCCGAAGCCACTCTTTTCTATTTGGAAGTTTCCTTCTTGGTTCTTTTCGTCTTGTTGGAAGCCTTAGCCGGTTTCTCTTCCTCCACCTTGTCAGGGGCGAGATAGAACTCGACGGCTACCATTGTAATTCTGTTACGCTTCTGGCCTGTCTCCTTGTCAGTCCACTCTTCGGGTTTGAAATACCCTTTGACTGTTAGAAGTGCACCCTTCTTGATGATGTCAAATGCTGTGGCCGCCTCGTTCTTGCGCCAAGCCTCGATAGCCATGAAAGCTGAAGTGTAGGTAGTTTCCTCCCCCTTCTTTTCAGGTCTGTTGACTGCGATAGAGAAGCGTGCAACGCTTGCTGTATCAAAATTATTCACCTGAGCATCATTTGCTACGTAACCAGTCACTGCGAAAGTATTTTCAATCTTTTTCATATGGAATGAATTTTAGAAGTTAATTAATCATTTTTACGGTGCTTCAATAAGGAACAGACTCTGTGGTAGCCATGAAAAAATGTACGAATACTCTTTTTGTGCTTGCAGAAAAAGGAAGATTCTTATATTTTTTATTGGATAAGATGGCAGCAGATAATTTATCCCTGAATACTCTTTTTTTGAGTATCGGAGAAAGGAAGATTCTGGCGTAAATAGGCAGAGCCGGTATTTGCGAATCGTCCACCGACACTTTCGAAAAAAAGTGGAAGCTGTTCCATAACTTTGCACCAAGGAAATATGATTTGACTTCGCCCGGAAATTCATTTGGAAAGATTGATCTTAGCATTGGTGAAGTATAAGATGCTCAGACCGAATTGTAAAAACAGCAAGCGTGCTTTTCGAAGCAGTCTTACAATAATGAATTGGGGGAGGTGCGGTACATGACCGGCCAGCTGTCGAGGCAGCATGAATGAGCAGCAGCTGTACCAACGTAAGGGAAAAGGGTGCATGACAGTCAATGACCGTTGTTTCCCGAAAGAGTGGCAGTAGACAGGTGCGTTGAAGGATTAAGGTAGCCAAGCTATGCAGCACCGGTGGAGGGGGAGTTACAGGTGTAGCGGAAGACGGAAAGTCCAAGAAGAATCGAAGACGGAAAGGCTTCAGCCACAACCTTAAAAGATGCCCTTTCGAGACTCCTCTGTCCCGGCATCCGTGATGCCGGGCTTTCTTTCCGGTGGGAGAAACAACGTGAAGCTGCGGCAAATGTACAGAGGATATGTCAGGCATGACGTTCCGGAAGCAAGCGATGGATCGGCATGCCTGACTTGTCCCGTTTGCCAGTCTGTATGTTCTGTCCAGTCCGAAGCTCAAGCCTTGGACAGGACTGAATATGCAGATTATCAGCTTATTCCTTAGCAATAGGGTGGGTGGAGGAAAGATTAATTCAATATATACATAATTACTTATGTAATTACGTAATTAAGTAATTATGTAATAGTGTTACATAATTACTTAAAAATTATAATAGATTAAGCCTAACTAAGTTAGGCTCAACTGCACATCCGTTTAGCGATTAGAGGAATGTTCTTGTTCATCACTCTTAGTATGTCATCGTGATATTCTGAGTTCATATTATGATGTCCTCTGCATTGTACCACCTTCATTGTATCAAGAGAAATCTCGATAGTTTCTGTTTTTACTCCGTCAACCATAGCAGATAGGATAAGGGATTTTTCATTCTTGAAGTACTCGTTTGAGAATACGCAATGTTTCATAAACTCTCCTTCTTCGATAAACTCATGAACACTTTCAAGAACTCTTATCTGAATATTGCCTTCGCTGATAATAAGACCGAAGAATTTTGCCTTCGCTTCCCTATATAGTTTCTCATGCTGAATGGCTCTTCTTTTCTTCTCCCTTATCTGCTCCCTTGCAGCTTCTTCATGTTTCTTACGGCTTAGTCTGTCATGTTCCTGATGCAGATTTGAAGGACAAACGTAATGAGGGTTTGAGGTGTCCTTGCCGAAATGAAGAAGCAATCTGATATAGTCACACCATAAACCTACATCTGTAATATCATACTTGTGACGGATGGCAACTCTGATGGCTTTCCAAATATCATCCGAAATGCTATCCTTGTCGGCAAAATGTTTGAAAAGGGAAATCTGTCCACATTTGAGAAGGGTCTCTTTCCTATTATCGGAAAGTATAGCCTTGAAAACAGTATAGTGGGAAAGGTCGTAAGTTTTTCCCTGATAGCCGTTTCTTTTTATGGTTTCAGTAACCTTTATTCTTGGATAGGTGGATACTGCATTAATATCATATACAAAGTTATCCGAACAGCTGCGCAACTCCATATCACTACAGAAGTTCCAACTATCATAATAGAAGGAACACATATTTCTCTTGAGTGCCAAAGTATTTATCTTTCCTTTGGGTGTCAGCCATCTCTGAACAACTTCCCTTATTGAATATTGTGCCGGTCGTCCTATTCTGAAATCGGCAAAGACAACAAAGTGCCTTAATACCTGGTAGTCCTTGACTGCGGTTATTACGGTGTAATAACTTTTAAGGTTATATACCTTCGTTCTGTCTGAACGTACTTTGAGCTTTCTTCCGCAATGTGGGCAAGTCACATTAACTGGAATATAGGAAGGTGTGTCCTGCCATGTATGGGCACAATCGCAACAGGTATAGATACCTTTCGCCGTTCTCTTGGCGAAAGGTTCAAAACAATGTCTGTAAGCATACTGCTTTTGTCTCTCTGTGATAGGTTTCATTATCCTTGAAAGTGAAACTATCTCCCTTTGTATTTTATTTGTAGGTTTCATATCAGAAATCGAATAAGGTTGGTGCTGTATTTGTTTGGGTTGTTGTAGGCTTAGCCTTTTTACTGCGGTTCTTCATCTTCTGAATTTCCTCTTCCTGATACTGACGGATAGCTTTCTGCCGGGCTTCTGCCTTTTCTTCTTCCGTCAGTTCAACATGATGATTTACCACAATATTGCATTTAATCTCCTTACCTATGTCGATATGGTCTTCATCGAAGTAATGATTATCACAAGTTTTGATAACCACTATTATCCCAATTAGATTATTATCCAAAGTCGCATACAAATAGTGTTGATTATCAATTGGTACAACACCCAACTTTGTAAAACGACTTTGGATAATATTTTTATCTACCAAGACTTCTCAACCATTTTTTGAGTTCTTGATCGCTTTCCCATACCCCATCCGTGGATGCTTTGGGGATTAAATCCTGATATGCGTTTTCCAGAGCTTCACGCTTTTGCTTAGAATCTGCCCGTGCATATATTTCAGTAGTTTTCATGGAAACATGCCCAAGAATGTCTCTGACATAGATTATGTTCACGCCGGATTGGAGAAGATGCATAGCCTTTGAGTGACGGAATGAGTGTGGCGACAACTTTCCGGGTATCAGGTCAGGACGCAACACTCTCGCAGGAGATGCGTAAAGTGAGATGATATATGCCAGACCAGTTGTTGTCAATTTTCGACCGTTTTTGTTCATGAAGAGCGGTCGGTTGGATGTGTCAGCAGTGTCTAAATCCCAATCTTCCATATACTTTTTGACAATGGCGCACAGTTTGTCCTGCAACGGAACGATGCGTCGTTTCCGCCCTTTGCCAAAGAGGGTCGCATGTGCCGGAATTTCAAAGAAGATGTCGCTTGGTTTAAGGTTCACCAATTCGCTTGCTCTTGCACCTGAGTCATAGAGAAAAGCGAGTATGGCGAGATGCCGCCTGCCATCCCTCGTATCTGTCGGGATTTGCGAGAGCAACAGTGCCATGCCCTCCGTAGTTAGGTACGAGAATGCATCGCGGTCGATTTTCTTTTGTTTAATCGCAAGTATTGCCTGCCACTGGCCCACGTGCATCGTATCATAGTACTGCATAAAGCAGGAGAACGACTTAATGGCGGCCAATCGTATGTTCCGTGTTGACACAAGGTTATTCTTTTCTTTTTCCAACCAAAAAAGGAAGTCCTTGATTGTCTGATGAGTCACATCTTTAAGCCTTACTTTGTGGGCTGGAACTGAACGCACCAATGACATAAAATCGTAGAAAAGATTAAACGTGTCGCTATAGCTTCTCAACGTGTGGGGACTGACACCGCGTTCTCCAACAAGATATTGTGTGAAGAACAGCGTGACATATTTACCAAAGTCTGTTTCTATTTTCATGGCGTATCAATGTTTGGGAAGATTGACTTCACGGCATCTCCGTTTTTTGTTACAATGTCAGGGAATAACTGGATGGTGAGTCTGACATAATTTTCCGTAGTATATACACTGGAGTGTCCGAGAAGCACCGACAATATCGGAAGAGCAGTATAAATGTCAAGGCCGGATTCGACCATATGCTGAAGCGAGTGTACAGCGAAGGTGTGCCGGCTATCATGCAGGCGAGGTCCCTGATTGTGGCCAAGGTGAGATATTCCGCATTTCTCCAGAATTTCCTTGAACCTGTTGTATGCAGAGTTGGCGGAGATTCTTGTGCCGTCTGCCTTGACAAAGAACGGACCTGATGGAATGTCAAGGCCATCGGCCTTCAATCTGGCGCGATACCATAGGTATTGGGAGAAGATGGATTTCATGTTGTCATTCAAAGGTATCAACCGGTTCTTTCTGTTCTTGGTATTACGCAAAAGAACCATGCCTTTGACCATATCGACATCCTCGTTGTTAATCGAGATTGTCTCTCCGACTCGACAACCTGCGTAATACAGAAAACGAATCAAAGCAGGCATTGATATAAGGCAACTGTTGAACATGGGTTTTGGTAGAGTTGTAGCATCGGCAATGCTGAAAATTTTTGCAATTTCTTCTTTGGAGAAGATTCTTGGTACAAAAGAATTGGCCGGCCGTTTGGGCTTCGGCATAATGTATGAGTCGATTCCAATGTGGCACAGGTAGGTACAAAATCTAATCATTTGACAAGCCTTTGCGTATTTTGTGCGATCAGATTCATTAAATTGCATACTCTGCCATTCCTCGATAAGCTCGCGGGTAATCCGTTCCACAGGTTTTCCATGTCTGACCATTATTTGATCCAGCTCTTTCATTATTGTCAGCTCATGGGCGATGTTGACACCTTGGCTCTGTCTTATGCGCAGGTATTCATTGATTACCCGGGCAAAAGAGCTTTTGAAGATTATCGTATTATTCATACAAGATGCCTCCTTTCTGATTGTAGAATTCATCCGGCACGGGCGGTACCGGCAACAAGCAGCATTTCATTGCCTCTATGTCCACGCGCAGGTAGTTCATTGTTGATGTCTGGCTTGTATGCCCGAGTATTCCGGAGATTGTCGGCAGCGGGACTTGTGAACTCAGAAGTTCCGAAGCGAGTGAATGACGCATGGCATGGATACCATGATGACGTCGCCCGGCGTTTATGCCGGCATCGCTGAACGCTTTTCTGAAACCTGTATTGACCGTGTCCTTGGAGACGCGCTGAAACGGAGGTTTAAGTGAGATGAACACATGCTCGTCATTGCATACCGGCCTTTCGCTGCGCAGATAATCTATTATTGCGTTGCCAACTTCCACAAGCAGAGGAAGTTCCACGACTTTTCCGGTTTTGAACTGCTCGATGCGGACGATATTCCTATCCCAGTCTATGTTTTTCAATTTTAGGCGTATGATATCGGAGATGCGAAGTGCAAGTCTTGCCGCAAGAAGAAACATGGCATATAGACGTTTCCCACCGACCTTGTTACGGTTTATAGCCTTCTCTATCAATTGTACCTCTTCCGGTGTATATACCGACGGTAGCTTTTCTCGAATTGGGAAACGATAGCCTTGAACCAGACTTCCGTAATGAGCAGGAACCAAACCCTCTTGAACAAGATATTGGCAAAAGCCACGGACGACCATCACTCTCTGTGATGGGTTTGACTGTGATGATGAGAGGAACTCAAGAAGCAGGGGTTCCGACATCTTGGAAAGGCTTGTAACCTCTTTTATACTCAGGAAAGATATGAGGCGACCCAGCATACGGTTATAAACTTGAACAGTTATGCTACTAACCAACTGTGATTTCTTTTTAGCCAAAAACGACTTGGCAATTTCTCCAATTTCGCCAGGCATGTCGAACGATACCCATTGCGGTTTAATTCGCCCGATTTTGCCATCCTGAAGGACTGTGTCAAGGATAGTGATAACACGTCTCCAGCGATTGGTTAGTGTGAGCTTGTCTCCCGGCAGGGAGTTTAAGAAATCAAAACCGACTTCAGAGGTATACATCGTAATTCTTTTCTGCTGCATGAAAGGCTTCAGATGCCATTCCCACAGTTCATTGTAAGTGGCCAGTGTTCTCGCACTGTAACCAGCTTCGTTCATCAATGCCTTGCATTGGTCAACGAGGTCTTGAAGTAATTTTTCTTGTGCCATATCAAATATAATTTGGTTACGACACAAGATAAAAATATTATCGGGAGCACATTATCAAAAGTGACGTTGTAAAGTATTGTTTTTTAATATTTTATACTTCAACAGAAATATCAACTTGTGATAAGTCACTAATTGGGATAATAGTGAATACATCTGCCGTAGATTTCTTCGTCAGAAAAGCCACAACATCCGGTTCCTTGTACCCAATTAAGCACATAGGTTACGCAAGCATCGAGGTTCTTGTGTGGCTTGTTATAGCTCTGCGCAAACATTTCATCGTTTGCTGCTTTGTTGTCCAAAAACGCCTTAATGGTCTGCTTGAAGTGTTCTGTACCTTTCATAATTATTCTGATTTAAGTTCTTTGTAACTGATTTTTACCAAACGGATGCACCCAAGGAATATGAGTGACAATAGGGCAATGGCTACTATATTCGTGTTGGGATGCACAAAGAGGGAAGCCAACACCATCGCTGCCGAACAGACAAAAACAATGATTGAAATGATGAACTGAACTACTGCCATATCGCTTGAAATTTAATGAGTTAAACATCGAATTATTCTTCAGCGAGCTTTAGACCTTTTTTTCAGAAAGTTTCCTTTCCCTGGTCTTTTCTAATCCGCTGACTTTTTTTTAGAGAATCATTCCCCATCTGAGTTTGAGCCTTTTTTTTACGGCTTATCGAGGTACGGGAGAGTGGAATTAGAAAAGTTTTGAACGAAAAAAATGTTGGGGCAGGCGCAGACAACATCGTTATTTTTTTCAGGGCAAAGGCAGAATGCCGGAACTCTTTCATTTCCACCACACCCATATACCTTTGCCGTACAAAAAGAAAGGCTCTCTGATGGGGGTGAAGGACACAGAAATGGGAAGCAGGATGACCGGAGAAAGACAAGGGAAAGGAATGGACAATGAAAAAGGTGTGCAGCATGTACACCGGAACAGACACAAGCTGTCAGTTACATGGCGAAGATCCGTTTACGGTGCTTCGCTTCGGGTATGAAATGCGGCTGTACCGGGCACTCATATTATGTCAATGCGTATATCAGGTGGAAGATAAAGGTTGTTAAGGCATAGCCTTAGCTCCGTATCGAAGCATGATGCGAATTGGGATATGTGTGCCTTTCTTGCCCAGGCTCTTGCCTGTCTGTAAGCCTGTGAGCAGAGTGGCATGAGTCAGAAAATGGGTAAGAATACAGCCGGTACCTTAATGGGGTGGTGGGAGAAAGAGAACTGCGTGAACGCAAAAATGACTGACAAGGCTTTGCCTTTCCTTTTGTAGTCCACACCCTGCCAACATACGGAGTACATCAGCGCAGCCGTTGTGCCCCAAGATGCCGGCCGGGTGTGGCATGGGGTGGGCAATTAGTAGAGTGCATGGTCGGAAACGGAGTCTTTGGCCATGCTGCGGAACGGATGTCCGCTGCCTCTGTCCGGAGGTGACCATGCAATAGTCACCATAGAACAAAGGCAACCGGACATACCTTAAAAGGGTGGTGGGAGTAAGAGAACTTTGTGACAGTATCGAGAGAATTAAGGATTGTAACATTGCAAGCAAATTGAGTACAGATGTATTCTCCTTATATATAATATTTTACAGAACAATTTGACGGAAAATATATTTGTACTTTCGCAGCAGGAACTAAAAATTATCAGGTATGAAAAAGATTATATTGTCACTTTTGATGTTTTTAATAGTAGGTGTGAGTCAGGTAGCTGCACATGGTGGTAGATTGGATAGTGATGGTGGACACTACAACCGGAAAACAGGCAAATATCATACTCATAGGGAAGGATCCAATTTAGGCAGTATTGCACTGATTGCAATAGGTGGTATATTCCTTTATGGAATGTGCAAGAGTAAGGATAAGTAATAGAATTAAAGTTAAGGAGAAAAAAAGAAAATGCGTTAGGGATAGAAGAATAAAGCCCACAGGAACGAGGACTTGGAGCGGATAGCCCGACAGCTTGCTGTAACGTCCTGAACATAACAACAAGGAAAAAAATAAGATTGCTGTAATGAGACCTACGAGCAGGGAAAAACAGAGTTCAAGAAGAGATAAAGGAAGGATGTATGCTGCTGATACAGTGGAAAAAGATAAATTTGCAAGAAAAAAACGGGAGGAAACATGGAAGAGCCATTCAAGGATTACGGAGAATTTGAGAATCTGGGAACGGAAAGAATTGTATGCGTAAATGTCAGCAGAACCTACCTGAGAGGAGAGAGGGGAAGTCTGTATGAATGTACCAGAAAATACTGGAGGCTAAACGGAGAGAGAGCAAGTTCAGCAGATCTGGTGTTTGCGGTATGCAGCGGATACATAGTGGGAGTATTCAAGCCCTTCAGGTGGTACCTGACAGAGTGTGAGCAGCTGAAGGGAAGATGGGAGTTTGAGGGTGAGCAGCTGGATGATTCGCCATACCTCAATCAGAGCATAAGGAAACTGTGGGGAAGGAGACAGAATCCGGTGATGTACATAAACCTGTAGTCTGGTAAAAGACGGATTCTGATTATGTGACAAAATCAAAACAGCATAAAAAGAAGAATATGAATATAGATTATGAATATAGATAAAGATTATGAAGACATACTGGGCAAGATTGAAATCAAAGGCTGCCTGGATTTTACTTTGGATTCAAAGCTAAGGGAATTAAGCAAACAGATACCGGACAACATTTGTGGAGTATATATGTTTGTAGAAAAAAAAGGAGATGAAGACAATATACTGTATATCGGTTGTTCTGGTCACATTGAGGACGGGAAACCTGTAAGCAGAAAGAAGCATGGACTTAGAGGAAGGGTTTATGGAAAGCAGGAAAAGACACCGAGAGACCAGTTCTACAAAAAGGTAATGAAAGATAAAGAAATAGAAGGTTTGAAAGTATATTGGTTTGATACCGGTGACGACGACCCTGAGTATATAGAATATTGTTGTATATTGAGATATATAGCAATGAAAGGAGAATTACCAAAGTTCAACAATAAGCTGGAACGTAAAGCAAATAAGGCAATCAAGGATTCTGAATCTGTAACAAAATCAAAATAAGGTAAAGTCCCCTTTGAGGGGACCGAAAATCTGCAAGCAAAGGCTCCCATCAGGAGCCTTTTATTAATACTATACAGTCCTCGACTTCGGTGGGCAGACCGAAAAGAGGGTATCGAGTGAAATAGGGTTGCGCTTCTTCATCAGGTGGGGTACAGACAAGTTCTGCACCGATACGTGTCAATGATTCATCAATCATTCTGACTTCTTTATCTGTAAGACCGGTCATGTCTCCGTTGAATATGTAACCAAAAGCCCATGTCGGGATTTTCTCTATGCTCTGTTTCATGGTATATGGGTTTTAGATTTGTACTATCTTGTTTATTCTGCCGTGAAGGAAGTTTCTCAGTGCTGTCTTGTCGATTGACTTGTATTCGTACCAACAGCCGTACTGATTGACGAGAAATGTCTTCAGGATGTCGGAGAAATCAAATCGCCAGCCTCTCACCGGGATGCCGCTCTTGAAATAAGTGTTATGGTTCACCTGGTATGAAATCCAATTCTTCTCCTCACGGCTGAGTTTTTCCTTGTTGTTCACTTTCTGACGAAGGATGTAAGCTTTTGCGTCCTTAAGAGTGTGAAGTGCGGGCACTTCACACAATGCGAATTTCGTTGCTATTGCTGCCATAGTCGTATGAATTTATGAGTTAATGAATTAATGCAGATCTGAGAGCGAGGGAGTTGAAGTTTCAACTTTCTGCCGTCTCATTTACCGACATTTTTTTATGCGTCTTCCGGTCGCATCGGTCGTTTCGTTTCGGTGCCTGTCAAAAAGGTAGGGAGAGGCAGGCGCAAGGTTTTGACAGAAAATACCTCGCAAAGCAGGGAAGATTTTCCGTCAAACCGTCAGGTCTGACCTTGAAAGCCGCCGCACCCGGTTATACCTTTGCACCAGGAACGGACGACCACCCGATGCAGACGGATACGGATAGTGGAGGAAAGGAATGAGAGGCAGGTAGGATATAAGAATACAAGCTTCTATAACAGTATGTATATGTAGAAGAACATATAGAGAAGAAAAAGTTTATCAAAATGAGAATAGATAATAGTCCAGGGGGGAAAAGAAGCATAACATAACAAAACACGAAGAATGGATAGAATATGAAAGAGTGACCAATAGAATGTTCGATATAAGTTAGGGAGAAAAAACCAACATTTGAGAGAATGAAAAAAATAAGTAAAAAGACAAACGGAGATATATAATTAAAACAACCCAAGCCCTTTCTTAAGCACTGCAACAGCAGGAAAAGTTGATAATTTCTCCCTAAAAATAAATGTTTGGTTTTTCTCCCAATGTTTTGTAGATGAAAATGACCGTACCTATTGATAAGTTCATAATATACAAATATCTTTTACGAAACGTGCTAAATGTTTTACGAAAGATAGAATCTCATATGTGGATACTAATGAAAGTATATGGGGAAGACACATATATCACTAATGAGGATAAATATGGACGAAAAGGTATAAATTGTCAAGGAAATGGTGAGTTTGTGATATTAATAGATTAATAATCATTAATTTTATCCACGATAAACGGCACCTGAAAGTAGAAGGGTTTGAAGATATCAAACAATAAATAACAGAAGCTAATTCTCAAAGCTTATATATTGATAAACCAACAGGTATGAAGTATGAATAAAACGGAAAAGAAAAATATATGTAAGAGAATTTTAAACTCAGGGAAAGAGGTTGTGGATAATAGAGATGACTTTGAATTTCTTTGTAATATATTCAAGGAACATGATGAATATGAATTGAAAATCAAGAATCAGAAGATTATCAAGATATCAATCAAAAAATCTTCATATGGTTCAAAGTGTTTCTACATAACGAGAGAAGACGGAACAGAAACTGATATCTCATACGTATCATGCATGGATAGCAAGAAAAACAAGAAGTTGAAGGACATCAGGTCGGCATGCCGGACAGCTGTAGAGCCTCTTATAATCAAAGAAAGAGAAAAGATACAATTTCCGTACAAATGTCCGCTTTCAGGAATAGTGATGTACAGCATTAAAGATGTTCACATAGACCATTACGATCTGGACTTTAAGGATGTCGTAGATTTATGGATACAGAAGAACGGGGGAGTTGATAATCTATACAGGTTCGTATGTGAAACAAAAGACAACGAGACAATCACATATTTTACGGATGAAAGCATTAAGGAGAACTTTATAAAATTCCATAATGAGCATACACATCTGAGGACAATACATAGAAAAGAGAATCTTTCGACACGAAAAAGGAAGGTGGTGTAATATCTGACAGTTTTGAGCTGGTATTTTAAAGGTATTAAATGATAAATTTATAGCTAACTAATAATTATGAAACAAGGAATAAGTTGTATAGAGACAGAATGGCAAATAACCAAAAGGTCAAATAGGTTGAGCTTAAACTCTGAGCCATTGATGAAATATATAAGCGAGATGTATGACATACCATACATTTACAGAAGAGTGGCAACACTTGGAGAACTGAAATATTACCTGGAACAGTTCAGCAAGAAAGAATATATGAATAATTACAGTATTCTGTATTTCAGTTTTCATGGTAATACAAATGCTATTCAACTTGAAGGTGAAAAGGAAGAATTGCAACTTGATACGCTATTGGATATAGGAGGAAATGTATTTGAGAACCGCCTTGTACATTTTAGCAGTTGTAGAACACTATTAGGTTCACCGGTTAGAGCAGAAGCATTTAAAGAGAACTCTAAAGCAAAAATATTGTCAGGTTACACAAAGACTGTTGACAGTTCTCTATCAGCAATTCATGACATTGCTTTATTTGGTGAGTATCTTATTAGAACTAAAACATCAGCAGTGTTCAATAACCTTCAAAAGAATTTTGGAGGGTTACAGGAGACGTTGGGATTCAAATATTATAAGTAATAGATAGCTTAAGATTGAAAATTTAATGGAAAATAAAGATATATACGGAAACCAGTGTGGAAGTGACAATGCTTTCACCAGGAAAGCAAGGCTGCTCCAGTCTATATACAGGGTGGAGATAGGCGAAGAAGAGGAGTAGGACCTACAAAAACCACCAAGCATAAATACGGGAACATGATCAGTGGGGGTGAGGTGTCCGGAAAGAACTTCCTGATGAAGGAGACTTTCGAGTATGCCAAGGAAAGAGTGGCCAACAAAAGGGAAAATAAGACGATAGACGGGTTCAGATTGTTCAACAACCTGCTGTCGAGCCAGCCGATGGCATTTAATCTGTTCTATCCCCTCATGTTATTGTTGAAGCAGGATCCAGCAGTGGTTACACTTGCCGTGAGGTCGGTCTTCAGGAACTTCCCGGTATTTGAGGTGACGGAAATCGGTCTGGAGTTTATTCCTACACCTATCGAGAATTACACGAATGACAAGTCTGCCATGGATGCGTATATTCGATTCGTGGACAACAAAGGAGGCAAGCATATCATCGCCATCGAGACTAAATATACGGATATGCTCGGAGTGAACGAGGCCAGCCGTTGTGAGGAGCAGAAGCAGATGCTCGTTGATACCGGTCTGTTCTGTGCGGACTTTGAGGAGCTGCTGATTGGAGTAAGCGTCTCCGCGATTCTATATAGTGTATTAAAATAAAAAGGCTAATGATCCCTTTTTAGTCATTAGCCTTTTCCCATCTGTCAGGAAGCAGTTCCCTGTATTTTTCAATTGGTGTGTTCGGTTGCCATTCGGCTGTTCTGTTTATCACATCCGTGAGATACTCAAATAGATTCACTTTATGCATCCTACAAGTGAGTGCTATCGTATAGAGTATGGCGCCTCGTTCGGCCCCCTTATGGCTGCCGAAGAACAATGAGTTTTTTCTTGATAAGGATATGTACCGGTTCATCCGTTCAACCATATTGTTGTCCAGATAAGTGTCACCATAATTAAAGATGTCCACCACTGCATTCCACTCATTGCGAAGATAGGTAATGGCTTCCTGCAGTTCGCTCTTAGGTAACAAATCCCCCCGTTCTTCTATTTCATCAAGCACATCTTTTATTTCTCCGAGTATGTCCGGCGCATACTTTTTTCGATGCATAAGATTCTGTTCTACCGTCCATCCCTCAACCCCAACTTTATGCTTATGCTCGTTTTGATAAAGTGCGTTTATCAGCTCCACGATTTTTTTTGCATCCGGGTCCTTCTCACCGCAATCTATAAATTTCCGTTTTATATGTTGCAAGCACGGGATGCGTGTGATATTGGGATAAGCATCGCT
>ENA-UESU01001874-UESU01001874.1-human-gut-metagenome-genome-assembly--contig:-NODE-1874-length-14148-cov-5.398479_pt1 | contig 14148 bp, 8 predicted proteins | sample MGYA00243007_ERZ508008 | MGnify/ENA primary metagenome ERZ508008 (study PRJEB26167, sample SAMN06115399) | human gut metagenome | host: Homo sapiens | place: China:Henan | collected 2016-06-23 | study...
GTACGGGGGCTAATGGTCTGGTACAGAATCCTTAATTAGTATATTCTAAAATATAGATTAGATATGAAAAAGCTTCTATTTTTATTATGCGTTGTAGTAGCAGGCAGTATGTTTTACTCTTGTGAAAAAGATAATCTCGAAGGGCCGGATGCAATCTTTGCCGGCGAACTGAGAGACCGGAAGACCGGAGAACTCATTCAACAGGAGATATCGGACGGTTCCCGCGTTTATTTCATCGAACAGGGGTGGGGAGATAATCCTCCTGTTCAGAATATGGTCGTTAAAAAAGACGGAACGTTTTATAACGGTATGATTTTCTCCGGTGACTATAAAATCATCCTGAATCGTGGGAACTACGTTCCTTTGGATACTCTGGATATGAAAATAAAGCCGGGAAAGAATTATCAGGTCTTCGAAGTGAATCCTTATCTGCGGATCATTGAACCGGAAATATCTGTGATCGGAAGAAAGGTAGTGGCGAAATTCAAACTGGAGCAGGTGACCAGTAACGAGGTCTATCGTATTTCGTTGTTTGCACACTCTCACATCGATGTATCCAACAAACTGAATATTGTCAACCGGACAGAAGAACTAAACCGTTCCATTACTGATGGTGAGGCTTTCGAATTGTCTATCAATCTGGAAGACTACACTTCCACGCTGGTTCCGGGCAAGAGTTATTATTTCCGGATCGGTGCACAGTCTCACGGAAGTGAGACAAAGTACAATTATTCGGCATCTGTACAGTTGGATATTTAGCATAAAAACGGAAAAGCCATGAGAAAGTATTTACAGTTGGTATTCCTTGCGGTCTCTGTCTTTTGTTCAGAGATATTGTTGGCAGAATCTCGTGATCCGGTCCGGATACTGGATTTGAGAACGCTCAATGAACTTGATCTGAAAGAACAGGAGAAGGCGGAGCAACTATGGGACATTATGCATACGACAGCTACCTTGCAAGGCATTGTGAATCGGAATAGTCCGAGATTGTACATTCGCTATGTCAAGAACGGGCAGGGAGAGAATGTCGATGATTATTGGTGGAATAAATACCGTCAGGCAGGACAGTGGCTGGCGGGACGTGATACGATAGCTTACACGGAACTGTCGGATGTCGTGACCGTTTTCAGAAAAGAAATACGCGGAGTGGTTGTTTATGACTCAAAAGTAGCATCTACCAGTAATATTGCTTCATCTGTGGCAGGAATCGAGAATCTGATAGCTGTGCGCTATGACATATCTCCCAATAGTCTCTATACCCGTTTGGTACTGCAAGGACCGAAGCTGGCTGTGAAATGCTGGCTGGTGAACAAAGATGGTTCTTCTCTTTTCACGGGCAAAGGAAGGATTGCCGGAACCGGTCAACCTTCGACAGGATCTCTGAAAATCGATCCCTATGTATGGTTTATAGAGAAATACCTGAAGAAAGGGTTATGCAATACGGAGTACGCCGCTTATTACATCGACCAGTTCTGGCGTACCGATCCTACCCGGACGGTAACGAACCATCACCAATTGACCAATCATGACTTTTTTGTCAGCAAGAAAGCTTTTTTCTTTGACCTTTCTCCTTGGGCAGACGAGCCGGCAACGGATGATCCGACACAAGAAGAAGGACTGGACTTGCAGATACTGAAAACTTTTCTGCAAGAAGCCTATAAGCAAAATAAAGGAGAGAAATTCTGCTATATCGGAGGTTTCCCGAGCTGGATTTATAAATATACGCAGCATGCTGGAGGAAAGCATGAAGATGTAGCTACCGAGTGGGAATTTTCCCGTATTATCAGTGCTTATAATGCCTTTAAGGATGCCGATGCCATCGGACTGGGAGCATTGGCTAACTCCTCCTTCTGGCAACATTTTCCTCTTCAGGAAAAGTATCCCCAAAAGTGGGTGACACATCAGGAACTGATGGACAGAGGCTATCTGAACCGTGACGGAACAATCAACTTTCAGGGACGGAACTTTATCCTCTTCTATGTAGGCGATTATGATTCCTCCTCCTGGATTGCTCAGACTACCCCTTTCCTGTGGGACGAACCTAGCCGGGGAGAAGTGCCTTTGATGTGGTCTGTCAGTCCTGTACTTGCAGAACGCGTTCCGATGGTGATGCATAATTATCGGGTGACGGCTACTCCGAATGATTATTTTGCCGCTGCTGACAATGGTGCCGGATATTTAATGCCGGGTATGTTGCAAGAGCCTCGCTCGGTGTCCGGATTGAAAAGCGGATTGAGTGCATGGGCAAAGCATTGCAGCAAATATTATCAGAAGTGGGGATTGACCATTACAGGATTTGTGATTGACGGCGAAGCCCCCGGACTGGATTCAGACGGATTGGACTGTTACGCATCGTTCAGTCCGAATGGAATAGTTCCGCAGAAGATGCCTTTGACATTGCTGCACAATGATATGCCGGTGATCCGGGCAGATTATGATATTGTAGATCATGATTACCGCAGGGCAACGGATGTGATTGTGGAAAGAGTGGAGAAACGTCCGGTTCCTTTCCATTGGTTCAGAGCCATATTGAAGTCACCTTCCTGGTATAAAGGGATTTGTGATGAGTTGAAACAGCGGCATACGAATATTGAATTGCTGGATGCACCGACATTTTTTGAACTCTATCGTATCTATCTGAAGCAGCATCCGGATGCTGCTGCCGGAAAGATAACGATGAACTAACCTGATTAATGAACAGACATATTCATATAGAATGATGATGAACAGATTGAATATAAAAAGAACAGTCGGCTCCTGTTTGATGGCGATGGCGTTTTTTTCGTGTACCCATACGGATCAGACGCCCACGAAAGACTTTGTCGATTATGTAAATCCATATATCGGCAATATCAGCCATCTGCTGGTGCCTACTTACCCAACCGTACATCTGCCGAACTCGATGCTCAGGGTCTATCCGGAAAGGGGAGACTATACATCGGACAGGGTAAACGGCCTTCCGGTCGTGGTGACCAGTCATAGAGGCAGCTCGGCTTTTAACCTGAGTCCGGTGCAGGGAGAGGTATCCCGACCGATTGTATCTTACTCCTATGATTTGGAGAATATTACCCCCTATAGTTATTCCGTATACCTGGATGAGGCTGATATACAGGTTGAGTATGCCCCTTCACATCAGGCTGGTATTTATCATATCAGTTTTGGGACGGAAGGTGATAATGCTCTGGTGGTGAATACGAAGAACGGAAAGCTGGTCGCTGAAGAAAAAGGAGTCAGTGGCTATCAGGTTATTGACAACACTCCTACCAAAATCTATCTGTATCTCGAAACCAGTCAACTACCTTTACGCAAAGGGGTACTGGCAGATGGAAAAGTTGATATGGAAAGTAAGGAAGGCAGTGCCATCGCTTTGTATTATGGAAGCGAGAAGAACCTGAATCTACGTTACGGAATTTCCTTTATCAGTGCCGAGCAGGCAAAGAAGAATCTGCAACGTGACATCACCACCTATGATGTAAAGGCGGTGGCGGATGCCGGACGCAGGATATGGAACAAGACATTGGGCAAGATTGTGATAGAAGGCGGTTCGGAAGACGAAAAAGAAATCTTCTACACTTCCCTTTATCGTACCTACGAACGCATGATCAATCTTTCGGAGGACGGGAAATATTACAGTGCTTTCGATGGCAAGATTCATGAAGATGGCGGAGTACCTTTTTATACAGATGACTGGATATGGGATACTTACCGGGCTACACATCCGTTGCGTATCTTGATAGAACCGCAGAAGGAACTCGATATGATTCGTTCATATATACGGATGGCAGAACAGTCGGACAGAAGATGGATGCCTACCTTCCCCGAGGTGACCGGAGACAGTCACCGGATGAATGGCAATCATGCAGTGGCAGTTATCTGGGATGCTTATTGCAAAGGATTGAAAGACTTTGATCTGGAGGCTGCTTATGAAGCCTGCAAAGGAGCGATTACAGAAAAAACGTTGTTGCCCTGGCTGAGATGTCCGTTGACGGAGCTCGATAAGTTCTATCAGGAAAAAGGATTTTTCCCTGCACTGAACCCTGGCGAAGAAGAAACTTGCAAGGCTGTTCATTCGTTCGAGAGACGACAAGCGGTTGCGGTTATGTTGGGTAACTGTTACGATAATTGGTGTCTGGCACAGATAGCCAGAACATTAAACAAGACCGATGACTATAAGAAGTTTATGAGGATGTCTTATACGTACCGGAATGTTTATAATGCGGAAACGGGTTTCTTTCATCCCAAGAACAAGGACGGAAAGTTTATCGAACCGTTTGACTATCGATATTCGGGAGGACAGGGGGCACGTGGCTATTATGGTGAAAACAACGGTTGGATCTATCGTTGGGATGTGCAGCACAATCCGGCGGATTTGATTGCCTTGATGGGTGGACAGGCTTCATTTATCGAGAGATTGAATCAGACATTCAATGAACCGTTGGGGCGGAGCAAGTTTGATTTCTATCATCAGTTGCCGGACCATACCGGTAATGTCGGCCAGTTCTCTATGGCAAATGAACCTTGTCTGCATATTCCTTATTTGTATAACTATGCCGGTCAGCCGTGGATGACACAAAAAAGGATTCGCGTTTTGCTGAACCAGTGGTTCCGTAATGACTTGATGGGCGTTCCCGGTGATGAAGACGGAGGTGGAATGACTGCATTTGTGGTATTCTCCATGATGGGCTTTTATCCGGTAACTCCCGGTTCTCCAACTTATAATATCGGCAGTCCGGTATTCCAATCCGCAAAGATGGAGGTAGGTGACGGACATTATTTTGAGATCATAGCGGAGAATTATGCGCCGGACCATAAGTACATCCAGTCGGCTACCTTGAATGGAACGCCGTGGAATAAGCCGTGGTTCAGCCATGCGGATATTCAAAACGGCGGACGTCTGGTTTTGCAGATGGGAGATAAGCCCAATAAGAAGTGGGGGATAGCTTCGGATGCCGTGCCGCCCTCTTCAGAGAGTTTGCCGGAATAAAGTCAGAATAATAATATTAAAATCTAAAATATAACACAATGAAAAAGATGATTGTACTCACCAGTCTATGGTCGTTTTTATTTATCTTTTCCTTTTCAATGTTCGGTTGCAGCGAGGATGACGATGAATTTGGAACAACGGCCGAAAGAGGAAATGAAGTCCGTACTCCCCGTGTGGAGGAGATCAATGGAAAAGCAGTGGTCACCTGGATTGATCCTTATATTACGGATATCAAGGAGGTGCAGGTAAAGGATTTGCAGACTAATGAGCAACAGACGGTTGCCAAAGGAGTGCAGAGCGCGGAATTTGCGATTACGGACAATAGCCTGTTGTCTTACCGATATGAAATGAAAGTTGTCAGAACGACCGGAGAGATGTCTGCCGGAGTGACTGCCCGTCTGGTGAAGAACTGGGCGCAAAAGCTGCATCCTTTGATGGATTATCATAGTGATGCGACTCCTCAAAGTGGTATGTTCTTTAAGAATCAGCCGGTGGCGAAAGTGAATGTATTCGATATTCGTGATGACGAAAATATATCGAAGCTGACCACTGCTGTCATGCAGGGAGTGATTAACCAGGAACAGGCACTGACTTATCTGATCTGGTTACAGCAGGATTTGACGCAGCTGGATGATGCCGAAGTGCAGTATGAGATGCAGCCTTTGGCGAATACTTCCCGCAACAGAGGCTTTGCGGCATTATATAATATGTATAAAGACCGCTTCAACTGCCTGGTAGTCTGGGATGAGAATCAGCCTTGGTCATGGAGTATGGCACAGATGATTTCGTCACAGGAGAAAGGCATTCCGGTTACGGAATCCATGAGAAAGTTTATAGAGGATGAGCTGGGAATAGGAAATCTGGAAGTTAGGGATATACGTAACCAATGGTCATCAAAGGCAGAAGCTTATGGCTGGGCGATAGCGCACTATGCCGACAAATGCCATCCGAAGCTAACTTTCTCCGGTGGATTGCGGAGTGATTATAAAGATAATCCGTGGAGAATGTACGATTACGTAGCTGCTTCTAAAGGCTTTGTCTTCTGGTTGGACGACTCTAATGGAGATGACAAACAGATCATGGATAATATCTTCAATAGCGGATCTTATCCGGTGGGTTCTTCGGTATTTGGTTATGGAATGAATGCCAATGGCGACGAACTGAATAAGATTACCAACATCCATAATGCAGGATTTGTAGTGAGTGACTATTATGCGAATGGCAGTTATTGGTGCAGTTTCCCGAGCAAAGCCTTCCAGCAGCGTAAAGGGATAGCCGGAGAAGTGAAGCCGGGTAAGATATATGTCGCTATCAGTCTGAGTGACGGAGACAATATTCAGTTCGATGCAAATTCTCTTTATCAGATATTCAAGGAAGGAAAGCGCAGAGGCGAAGTTCCGGTAGGAGTGACTTTGGCGGCAGGCTTGCAGGAATTGAATCCGAAGCTACTTGAATTTTACTATAAGAATATGACTCCGAACGATGAATTGACGGCAGGGCCTTCCGGTTTCCAGTTTATCTATGGTGATTATTATGCGCAGAGCGGTAAATATGCGGAATGGTTGGAAATGAACAAGAAGTGGTTATCCACTGCCGGTTTCCACACGGCGCATCTCTGGAATACAGACGAGCAGATGTATTTCGAACAATACATGAAGAGCAAGGCTGTCGATGCGATTATGGACGGATCTAACCGGACACATACCACAGGCTCATCTTACAAATTGGTAGATGGCGTGGTGCGTATTGATCAGGGGACTATGTGCCGCAATAATGGAGACGTATACCGTGATCTGATGTCTGTATCTCCCAGCCCGCGGCGTCCTTTATTCCGGCATGTCTATCTGTTGACCAACTATTACGGATTTGAAGGAAATAAAGTGGTAGTGTACGAGAGACTGATCAAGGAACTCGAACGGGTTGAACAGGATTGTCCGGATACGTATGAATTTATGCTCCCGATGGATTTGGCCGCTTCTATCAGGAAGTACATAGAAGAAGGCGGTATTTATTAAAGGAATTATAAACGAATCTAAAACAAATGAGATATGAAAAATAGATATAGTATCCGGTTACTGGTTATAGTCTTTCTTTCGGCTTTCGCTATGGGTATCTGCTACTCATGTTCGGATGATGACGGAGAAGGAGTGAAGGTATATGAGTATCGTGAACAGATAGGCAAGAAGATAAAAGTGTTGACCGACCTGCAGGCTGAATCCCAGTTCGGGCTTCGGGAAGGAATGTATCCTGAAACAAGCCGGGCGATTCTGGAAGATGCGATAGCCAAGCTGAAAGATTTCCTTCAGACGATAAAAGAAGCGGGAGTGGCGGAAGCTCGGATTCCCGAAGAGACAGCCAGACTGCTGAAAGAATCGGACGAAAAGATAGCCGAGTTTAAGGCGACTGTCCGGACGGAAGACTTACTGGTTCCGGCAGAGCTGGAAGTAAGCGGAAAGAATGGCGGATATATTGACTTTGGCGCTCATCCGGAGTATTCCACATTCGGTGAAGTTGGCAAGCAGGCATTTACTGTTGAGTTTTGGGTAAAGCTGAAGGATGTAGAAGGCTTCTTCTATCTGATCTCTACCTTTACGGATGATGATACGAACAATCACGAACGCAAAGGCTGGTGCGTGAATAGCTACAACTATGGTGGCAACAACATGCGTATGACATACGGAATGGGCTTTAATGACCTGATGGAACCTGCCTTCGGATTTGCCACCGTTAATGAGTGGGTACACTTGGCTGTGGTGACGGATGAAACCGGAGTAGACGGCGAGATGAATGGAGGCAGACCTGTCATGACCAAAATGTATATGAACGGTGAACTGAAACTTTCGACCACCTCTCATCAGGATGCTTCCAAACCGTATGCTTCTAACGACAGCAATGTCCCGATGGTGGCATTTGGCGGCATGAGTGCTACAGGCAACCGTATCGGTGATAAAGGTGCTAACGGAAGTATGAAACATCTGCATATCTGGCGTACCGCCAAGACTCAGGATGAAATCCGCCGGTTGATGGAGCATCCGGAGAATGTGACGGGCGAAGAGGACGATTTGGTTTGCGGATGGACTTTCGCGAAGATGGCGCTTGACGACCAGGAAATTAAAGACTTGACCGGAAAGTATACGGCAAAGCTGGTCGGAGACTATAGGTGGATTGAATTAGAATGATACGAAACAGAAAATACAGGATAGATATGAAAAATAACTATTTATATAATTGGGTAGTGATAGTGTTTATGATGCTTCAGATGCTGGCATTTACTTCTTGTTCTGATGATGATGACAATAGCGGCTGGCCGACGGAAACGGACAAGACCGAAATCTTCATAGAGCGCTTCAGTACATTGGTGACTAACCTGACTGCGCTGCGGGATGGAGCTACATATGGCGAACTGAAAGATAACTATCCGGTATCCAGTAAAGCCATGCTGGATGATGAAATTGTTTATCTGGAGGAAACGATCGCTAAACTGAAAGAAGGAAACAAAAAGTTGGCTGACAGTGAAGCCGACCGCATTATCCGTGAAGCTAACCAGATAGAGAAGAACTTCAGAGCGACCAGACGTACCGAAGACTTTTTACCGGTTGCCGCTGAACTGTTGGTCAACGGAAAGAATGGCGGATACATTGATTTTGGTGTTCATCCGGAGTATTCAGCTTTTGGCGAGCAGGGGCAACAAGCATTCACAGTCGAGTTCTGGGTGAAGCTGACAGATGTGGACGGATATCTCAATAGCTTTGTATTCTTGCTTTCCACCTTCACGGATGATGATACGAAAGATCACGAGCGTAAAGGATGGGCGGTAAACAGTCACTTCGGCAGATTACGTATGACGTATGGTATAGGCTATAGTGACTTGTTTGAACCGGGCTTCTCATTCAGCACACTAAATCAGTGGGTTCATGTGGCAGTTGTCACTAACGAGAACGGAGTGGACGGAGAAGTCAGAGACGGAATTCCGGTGATGACCAAGATTTACGTCAACGGTCAGTTGATGTTGTCGGAAAGAGGCCGGGATGACCGTTTGCCATATACTCCGAATGATAAGGAAGTGGCTATGGTTGCCTTTACCGGGCTTAGCGCAACTGCCAACCGTATCGGAGAAAAGAGCACCAATGGATGTATGCGTCATCTGCATATCTGGAAATCGGCGAAGACACAGGCCGAAATACAACATCTGATGGATACTCCGGAATCCGTGACTGGAAGCGAATCGGATCTGGTATGCGGATGGACATTGAATAAGACTGTTTCGGATAACAATAACATCAAAGATCTGACGGGCAAATTCTCAGCCAGGCTGATCGGAGATTTTCAATGGGTAGAGAATAGATAATTGTTTTACGAACCGGGTAGTTCCCAAGGCCGTCGGATAGCTGGCTTTGGGACTACTTTCTTAAACAAACGAACATGAGGAAAGAACTTGTTTTTGTTTTATTGGCATTATTTCTGTGTGCCGGCTGTAACGGTAACAAAAAGAAAATGAACGGTGAACACGATTTGGATGCGGCAAACATTACGTTGGATGACCATACGATCAGTTTTTATTATAATTGGTATGGAAATCCGTCAGTGGATGGAGAAATGAAGCACTGGATGCACCCGATAGCCCTTGCTCCGGGACATTCGGGAGATGTCGGTGCCATATCCGGACTTAATGATGACATCGCCTGTAATTTTTATCCGGAGCTCGGAACGTACAGCAGCAATGATCCTGAAATCATTCGGAAACATATCCGGATGCATATAAAAGCGAATGTCGGTGTACTGTCTGTCACTTGGTGGGGAGAAAGCGATTATGGCAACCAAAGTGTGTCTCTCCTGCTGGATGAGGCTGCAAAAGTAGGGGCAAAGGTGTGCTTTCATATAGAGCCTTTTAATGGACGCAGCCCGCAAACGGTAAGGGAGAATATTCAATATATAGTGGATACTTATGGTGATCATCCGGCTTTTTACCGTACGCACGGCAAACCTCTTTTCTTTATCTATGATTCTTATCTGATCAAACCTGCCGAGTGGGCGAAGTTGTTTGCTGCCGGGGGAGAGATAAGTGTGCGTAATACCAAGTACGACGGTCTTTTTATTGGTCTGACATTGAAGGAAAGCGAGTTGCCCGACATTGAGACAGCGTGCATGGATGGCTTTTACACTTACTTTGCCGCAACAGGTTTCACAAATGCTTCTACTCCGGCCAACTGGAAATCCATGCAGCAATGGGCAAAGGCACATAATAAATTGTTTATTCCGAGTGTCGGTCCGGGATATATTGATACCCGGATTCGTCCTTGGAACGGAAGTACCACCCGAGACCGTGAGAATGGAAAATATTACGATGATATGTATAAAGCTGCCATAGAAAGCGGTGCTTCTTATATTTCGATTACGTCTTTCAATGAATGGCATGAAGGAACTCAGATAGAGCCGGCTGTCTCAAAGAAGTGCGATGCTTTTGAATATTTGGATTATAAACCATTGGCTGATGATTACTATTTGATAAGAACTGCCTATTGGGTAGATGAATTCCGGAAAGCAAGATCTGCTTCGGAAGATGTTCAATAATATGCTATATCTTGTCGGTTTTGCCCATTTGTAATTAAAATGTTCTATATTTGTGATACATAACTCAAATATAGAACATTATGGGTGAACTTTATGGCACATGTGCATTGCTTGCTGCAGTGTTGTTTTTTGTTCTGCTGCAAAAGTTTGAAAGCCGGTTCGGCAAGGTAGACAAAGAGCTTGGCGAGATAAAGAAACGAATGGACGACCTGCTCAAAGCTCAGGAGAAAATGGCTTCCGGCCCTGTAAGGGCCAAAGAGGATGTAACGGCAGAGACTTTGGACAATACGGATATACTGCCTTATGTAACAGAAGAATTGCCCGATTCGACAGTGACAGCCTTGAAGGAAGAGAAAGCTGTCGAAGAAAAAGCTGTTGAAGGCATACAGCCCATTATGGCGGAAACTACGCCGCAGAAATTAAACGCTTCCCTTGAAAAAGAATCTGCTGAGGCCACTTTGCAGGAAACTTCTCCAGAGGCTCCTCTCGAAATACCGTCTGTTTCCAAACGGAAGCAGGTTAACTATGAAAAGTTTATCGGTGAAAATCTTTTCGGTAAGATTGGTATTCTTGTATTCGTCATCGGAGTCGGCTTCTTTGTAAAATATGCCATTGATAAAGACTGGATTAACGAAACATTGCGTACCGTACTTGGTTTCCTGACCGGCTCCGCATTGCTGGTGGTTGCCGAACGCCTGCAAAAGAAGTACCGCACATTCAGTTCCTTGCTTGCGGGTGGCGCCTTTGCCGTTTTCTATCTCACGGTCGCCATTGCCTTTCATTTTTATCACCTTTTCCCTCAGACGGTCGCCTTTATTATTCTGATAGCTACAACGCTGTTCATGTCTATCCTGTCCATTCTGTATGACAGGCGCGAACTGGCTATCATCTCACTTGTCGGGGGATTTCTGGCACCTTTCCTTGTTAGCACCGGGAATGGTAACTACCTGGTACTGTTCACTTATATGAGTATCTTGAATCTTGGAATGTTCGGACTGTCCATCTATATGAAATGGGGAGAACTTCCGGTGATTGCATTTGTTTTTACTTATGTGGTAATGGGAATCTTCCTGTTGACAGGCTTTACTACAGGATCGACACATATTTCCGTCCATCTCTTCATCTTTGCGACGCTGTTTTATTTCATCTTCCTCCTGCCGATATTATCGATACTCCGGATAGAAGCCGTGAAAAAGAACAGGGGATTGCTGCTGGTCATCATAACCAACAATTTCATTTATCTGTTATTAGGAATCCTGTTCCTGCGTAATATGGGACTGCCGTTTAAATCGGAAGGATTACTGAGTTTATTGATCGCTATCATCAATTTAGTTTTAGTCATCTGGCTACGGATGAGCAAGAAAGATTATAAGTTCCTCATTTATGCGATGTTGGGACTGGTACTGACATTTGTCTCCATCACTATACCTATTCAGCTGGATGGAAATTATATCACGCTGTTCTGGGCAGCGGAAATGGTGCTGCTGTTATGGCTTTACGTAAAATCGAAGATTGGAGTATACGAACGTGCAACACAGGTATTGATGGGACTGACCCTTGTTTCATATCTGATGGATATATATAATGTACTGATGACCTCTTCCTCCTCCGAAACCATTTTCCTGAACAGTTCTTTTGCTACTTCCCTGTTTGTCGGTCTGGCCACCGGAGCATTCGCTTTACTGATGGGGCGTTACCGTTCTCTCTTTACCGAAGCCCGTTATCTGAGATACACTCCCTGGAATTCGATCATGCTTCTTGCTGCTGCCGCCATCCTCTATTATACATTTATGGCAGAGTTTGCCTTGCACTTGGCAGGAGCTACAAGAAGCGGAATGATGCTGGCGTTTACTTCTGCTGCCATCTTTATCCTTAGCTATACTTTCAAAAAGCGCTTCCCGATAAAACAATACACAATCCCTTATCTGACAGCTATGGGAATGAACGTGCTGATCTATGTGATCAATATATGGGGAGACCAGTGGGTATACACGAGCCTGACTCCTGCTTTGCTCCGATGGTTTGCGGCAGCGTTTGTTATAGCTAATCTGTACTACGTTGCCCGTCAATACTATACATTAATAGGATTGAAAACTCCTTTCACCGTTTATCTGAATGTCTTGGCGCTCTTCCTTTGGCTGACGATGGCACGTTCTTTCCTCCTGCAAGCAGGAGTAGAAGATTTCGATGCCGGCTTCTCCGTTTCACTGAGTATCGCAGGATTTATTCAAATGGCACTGGGTATGCGTCTGCATCAGAAAGTACTGCGAATCATCAGTCTTTCAACTTTTGGAATCGTCCTGTTGAAGCTGATTCTGAAAGACTTATGGGCAATGCCAACAATCGGTAAGATCATTGTATTTATCATTTTAGGATTGATCCTGCTGATCCTCTCATTCCTTTATCAGAAACTAAAAGACGTACTCTTTAAAAATGATGAAGATGAAACTGATTGAGCAGACTATATAATAAAGTAAAGGCTGCCTGTTCGAAAGTGGACGGCAGCCTTTACTTTATTATATTCGTCTTTATTATCTTTACTCCTGTGAAGCCGCGAAGCGTTTCACCTGCTCTTCAATCAGTTCTTTGTCATCGAAATAGTTGATCTTCATAGCCTTCTTCACATCCGCCAATGTTTCGGCAGCGGCAGCTCTGGCTACTTCGCATCCTTTTTGTAGCATCTCGTAAACGGCAGGAATATCCTTGCTGAACTCTTTACGACGATTGCGGATCGGTTCCAGTGTTTCCTGCATGATAGCGTTCAGGAAGCGTTTTACCTTCACATCACCCAGTCCACCGCGTTGATAATGCGCTTTCAGTTCATCCAGATTCGGATAATCCGGCAGATAGCGTTCGAAGTGTTCCGGACGGCAGAAAGCATCCAGGTATGTAAATACGGTATTACCTTCAATCTTGCCCGGATCCTGTACGCGGAGGTGTCCCGGATCGGTATACATACTCATGATTTTCTTCTGAATTTCTTCCGGTTCTTCCGACAGGTAGATACAGTTGCCGAGTGATTTACTCATCTTGGCTTTGCCGTCCGTTCCCGGCAGACGCAGGCAGGCAGCGTTGTCCGGCAACAGGATTTCCGGTTCTACCAGCGTTTCGCCATAGATATAGTTGAAACGGCGGACGATTTCACGAGCCTGTTCGAGCATCGGTTCCTGGTCTTCACCGACGGGGACGGTGGTTGCCCGGAAGGCAGTAATGTCCGCAGCCTGACTGATAGGATAAGTGAAGAACCCTACAGGGATGCTTGCCTCAAAGTTACGCATCTGTATTTCTGATTTCACAGTCGGGTTACGTTGTAAGCGGGATACGCTTACGAGGTCCATATAGTAGAAACTAAGTTCGCAAAGTTCCGGAATCTGTGACTGGATGAAGATGGTAGCCTTGGACGGGTCTATTCCACATGCCAGATAGTCAAGAGCAACCTCAATTACATTTTGACGTACCTTCTCCGGATTATCTATATTGTCCGTCAACGCTTGTGAATCGGCAATAAAGATAAACATCTTACTATAATCACCTGCATCTTGCAGGTCAACTCTGCGCTTCAATGAACCTACATAATGTCCGATATGAAGTCT
>ENA-UESU01001881-UESU01001881.1-human-gut-metagenome-genome-assembly--contig:-NODE-1881-length-14116-cov-4.038749_pt1 | contig 14116 bp, 8 predicted proteins | sample MGYA00243007_ERZ508008 | MGnify/ENA primary metagenome ERZ508008 (study PRJEB26167, sample SAMN06115399) | human gut metagenome | host: Homo sapiens | place: China:Henan | collected 2016-06-23 | study...
GGCCCTCGATGATGCCGTCGGCCTCCCCGCTGGGGGCCGGTCTGCGCTCCTTCATGGTCTGTCCTGCCTTTCTCATTGGTCCGATACTGGACAACAGTATACCACAAGACGGCGGATCAAAAAAGCCAAAATTGCCGCATTCCTGCAAAAAGAGCGGTGGGCCTCCCCCCTTGTTTTTCATAGAAAGTTTACAGGTTTCGCCGCGCCGTTCCTTGTTTTTTCAAACTCCTTGTGCTATAACTATAATTACTTTGAATATTGAATGTTTCCCATCAAGGAGGAACGAGACTTGAACTCCAATCAGAACAACAACCGGGGCAAGGGCGGCGGCAACAAGCGCAATATGACGGCCATCGTCTCTATCCTGCTGTGGGCCCTGGTTCTCACCCTGCTGGTCAACCTGGCCACATCCAGGCTACAGCAGGCCAATTCCGTGGAGGTGTCCTACGGCCAGTTCCGCCAGCTAATCATGCAGGATGCCGTGGAGTCCGTGGTTATGGCAAGCGGCAAGTACACCTTCACGCTGAAGGAGGGCTACTCTCTCTCCGTCGGCGAGGACGGAGAGGTGACCGTCCGCACGCCGGAGGAGGGCGGGCAGGACAGTCAGGCCGCTCAGGCGCCCCAGGAGAGCGGGACCACCGGCGGAGTGCTGGACCTGCCCCTGTTGGACGGGACAGCCCCCCAGCAGCAGCCGGTCCAGAGCCAGAATCAGGCCCAGAGCGCCGGCGGCAGGGAGTCCCTGGTCTACTTCTGCGCCCCCCTGACTGATGACATTCCGGAACTCGTAGCCCTCATGGAGGCCCACGGCATTACCAACTTCGGCCCCGAATACGTGGAGCCCATCAACCCCATTCTGTCGGTGCTGCTGTCCTGGGTGCTGCCCATGGTGCTCATTATGGTGGTCTTCTCCCTGCTGATGCGTGGGATGGCCGGCAAGATGGGCGGCGGCATCGGCAACCTGGGCAAATCCAACGCCAAGGTCTACGTGGAGCGCAAGACCGGCGTCACCTTCAAGGATGTGGCCGGCCAGGATGAGGCCAAGGAGTCCCTGGTGGAGATCATCGACTTCCTCCACAACCCCCAGAAGTATACGGAAATCGGCGCCAAGCTGCCTAAGGGCGCGCTGCTGGTGGGCCCGCCGGGCACCGGCAAGACCCTGCTGGCCAAGGCCGTGGCCGGAGAGGCCAACGTGCCCTTCTTCTCCATCTCCGGCTCCGACTTCGTGGAAATGTTCGTGGGCATGGGCGCCAGCAAGGTGCGGGACCTGTTCAAGCAGGCCAAGGAGAAGGCCCCCTGCATCGTGTTCATCGACGAGATCGACGCCATCGGCCAGAAGCGGAATTCCGGCGCCTATGGCGGAAACGACGAGCGGGAGCAGACCCTGAACCAGCTGCTGACCGAGATGGACGGCTTTGAGGGCAATACCGGCGTCATCATCCTGGCGGCCACCAACCGGCCGGAGTCCCTGGACCCCGCCCTGACCCGGCCCGGCCGGTTTGACCGGCGGGTGCCGGTGGAGCTGCCGGACCTACAGGGCCGGGAGGATATTCTGAAGGTCCACGCCAAAAAGATCAAGGTGGCGGAGGACGTGGATTGGGGCAAGGTGGCCCGAATGGCATCCGGCGCCAGCGGCGCAGAGCTGGCCAACATCGTCAACGAGGCGGCGCTGCGGGCTGTCCGGGACGGCCGCCGCTTTGCTGCCCAGGCAGATCTGGAAGAGAGCATCGAGGTGGTCATCGCAGGCTACCAGAAGAAGAACGCCATCCTGACAGACCAGGAGAAGAAGGTGGTGGCCTACCACGAGATCGGCCACGCTTTGGTCGCGGCCAAGCAGACCAATTCCGCCCCTGTACAGAAGATCACCATCGTGCCCCGGACCTCCGGCGCCCTGGGCTACACCATGCAGGTGGAGGAGGGCAACCACTACCTGATGAGCCAGGAGGAGCTGGAGAACAAGATCGCCACGCTTACCGGCGGCCGGGCGGCGGAAGAGCTGGTCTTCCACTCCGCCTCCACCGGCGCCTCCAATGACATCGAGCAGGCCACCAAGCTGGCCCGGGCCATGATTACCCGGTACGGCATGAGCTCTGACTTTGACATGGTGGCCCTGGAGACAGTGCAAAATCAGTACCTGGGGGGCGACGCCTCCCTGGCCTGCTCCGCCGAGACTGCGGCGGAGATCGACCGGCAGGTGGTGGAGCTGGTGAAGCGCCAGCACGAAAAGGCTAACCGAATCCTCTCGGAGAACCGGGAGAAGCTGGACGAGCTGGCCCGGTATCTGTACGAAAAGGAGACCATCACCGGTGACGAGTTCATGGAGATCCTGAATCAGTGAGCATCCGATCCGTAAATCAGAAAAGAGGAGGCGCCGAAGGGCGCCTCCTCTTTTGCTGCCGTCTCACAGCCCCAGGCCGTAGATGCGGTTGGCGTTGTCAAAGAACACCGGCTCCCAGTGTGTCTCCGGCACCAGCTGGCGGATAAAGCCGATATATTCTCCCAGGTTGACAATGGGCCAGTCGGTCCCGAACATCACCTTGTCCCAGCACTGGATGGCCGTCAGCCAGGTGCGCAGCAGGAACACGTAGCCCGCCTGCTCCCGGAAATAGGCGTCCAGGTCCACCCGCCCCTCCAGAAGGCCGGACAGGTCGGCGGCCACATTGGGATTTTTCTCCACCACTGCCGCCGCGGCCTCCAGAAAGGGGTTGCCGAAGTGACACATGACGAACTGGGTATCCGGATGGTCTGCCGCCACCTCATCCAGGGCCAGGGGGTGGCAGTATTTCAGATGGGCCCGGGAGAAGGCGGTCAGCCCCATGTGAACGGCCACCGGCTTACCGTAACGGGCTGCCAGGCGGTAGATGGGCTGGTACATGGGGTCCGACAGAGCGATCTTGTTGTACCCGGGGTACAGCTTCACGCCGCAGCAGTTGTCCCGCCGCAGGTGCGCCTCCACCCGGTCCGCCAGGTCCGGGATCACCCGGCTCCCGTCCTCCAGCAGGCTGCTGTCCAGGCCCACGCAGTAGTGGAACAGGTCTGTGGGGTAGTCGTGCCGCCGGAGCTCCAGATTGTGATTTCCCATCACCACGCCGTGGACAATGTGCAGTTCTCCATAGACCTCCCGCAGATGGTCCACGTTGTTGTGATGGCCCACCTGCCGGGCCATCTCCTCGGCAGAATCCTCCGAAAACAGGTGCAGGTGGGCGTCGATGATCTTCATACCCGCAGTTCTCCTTCCAGTTCGCCCCGGTATCCAGCGGAGCGGCGATTTTTCAACACCGCTATTATAACAGAGTTTGCCGCCTTCGCAACCCCCGTATGAAAACGGTTCCCGAAAAAAGCACAGAGGTCAGTGACCTCTGTGCTTTTCCTTTCGACGCGCCTGCCGCAGCTGGAACTTCCGCGCTTCCTCCGCCTCCCGCTGTTGGCGGGTGCGGGCGAGACGGGCCTGCTTCCCCTGCTCCTGTTGGAGCTTCAGGGCCTGCTGGGCCTTGGTGCCGATCCCTGCGGCCTGGGTCATCCGCCGGGCCTCCCGCTGGCGCCGCTTGGGGCTTTTGGGAGGGGGCAGATGCTCTGTCCCTGGCCGGGGCGGGCTGAATCGCAGCGTCCGCCAGTGTTCCAGAAGATAGGCGTAGACCTCCTGGTCCCGGGGCTCCGCGCCGAAGACGATCCGGCAGACGGAGTACTCCGTGTCGTCCTCCCGCTCGTACAGGCCGATCCAGAAGGGATCGTCGAACAGGATGGTGAGCCTGCTTGTGCCCATGCGTGTGTCCTCCTTTAAAGGTCTCGCACAAAGAACGGACAACCAAGGAGGCAGGTTACTGACGGCACATGGGCCGCTCCCGGACTACCAACCGGGACGTGTTTTTATCTTTGCGCTATCAGCATACCACAGCGGGCGCGGGATGGCAAGGCCGGGAGACAAAGCGTCCCTTTTCCCATCAGCCGCGGCGGTCGTATGATATGATAAAAGGGACCGAAACAAGCTGTAAGATTTGATCGCAAACCTTGTGTATATCAGTGAAGGGGTAAATAAGAAGCGAGGTGAAAGCCGATGGATGACACAACAATCGTCCAGTTATACTGGGATCGAGATGAGCGGGCCATCCCCGCCACATCCGGCAAATATGGAAACTACTGTAACTCGATCGCCTGGAACATCCTGGGCAATCGGGAAGACGCCGAAGAATGCGTCAATGATACCTATCTGTGTGCATGGACCTCTATGCCGCCCCACAGGCCCAGGGTTCTGTCCGCATTCCTGGGGAAGCTCACGAGAAACTTGTCCCTGAACCGATACAAGCATCATACCGCGGAGAAACGAGGCGGCGGAGAGGCCCCGGCTGTGCTGGATGAAATTGCGGAGCTCGTATCCGACACGGACAACGTGGAGCGGGCAGTGGACCGCAGGGAACTTGTAAGGGCGATCGACACTTTTTTGGAGAGGCTTCCAGCGGATAAGAGGCGCATTTTTGTCTGCCGGTACTGGTATTTCGATCCGGTTTCCAAGATCGCGTCCCGGTTTGGAATGACGGAGAACCATGTATCCGTAACACTGAATCGCCTCCGGCTGAAATTACACAACTATCTTCAGGAAAGGGGCTTTGACCTGTGAAAAGAGAGGAATTTTGCGAAGTCCTCGGTGACATCAATGAGAACTATGTGAAAGAGGCCGGAGCAAATCCCAAAGCCGAGAAGCGGAGGCAGTTTAAGTGGAAAGTGATCGCGGCCTGTTTATGCCTGCTGCTTGCGGCGCCGCTGACCGTATTCGCCATGGATACCATTCAGTATCATGCGGCAGTGGATTATCTGCGTTCCCTCGGGATCCCCGTTGAAGATCTGAGCGACTACTCCCGCACGGAAATCAAAGAGGCCGTGAAAACGATGGATGCGGGAGAAAGCAGCCTGCTGACGGAAGAAATTCTGAACCTGCTGCCAGATAGCGGAGAACCGATACAAAGGCCAACACAGGTGACATCAGAACAGGTCAGGGAATTGACACCGACCATGACGCGAGAAGAGGTCCTTTCATTTTTGGGCGATACCCAGGACATCGGTTCCGGCATTTACATATATATTTATAAAGTAGACGGAGACGCACTGCTGCGGATCCCGTTTGCAAGTGATGAAGCGCAGCTGGGGGTCACAGGAGAAGAACTATTAAAGACCTTATCCCCGTAAGGGCGCAGGAAGGGCTGATGCGGAAACGTCCCGTTATTTCCCTCCCAAAAAGGGCGGCCCCTACGACCGCCAGGGGAGCGCGCAGCGACTGCGCATCCGTTGACGGCTGTGCCGCCTTACGGTTGCGGCGTGCCCGATGCGGACAATCGGAGCGCGCAGAAGGAGGGAAACCAGCGGAACACTGGTGTCGCAAATACTGAGAGCGCCGCAGCGCGAGACAGAAAAACAGAGGCAGATCGAAGGCGTCCTTACACCCTGATTTTGGTCGGCACTTCGCCGCGGGAATCAACTGCCAAGTCTCTGCGGCACTCCGCCGCGCCCGCCGGGATGCCATCGTAAACCCGCAGGCACCCTCTCATGCCGCCCCCATACAGCAACTTTGCATGCACGTGCCGGAGCGCGACAAAAGGCGTTCTTTTGGAATGTGCATTGGGACAAGCCGTCATCGCGGCTGAATCCCCCTATGTGGGACCCATAAAAAAGCGGCTGGCCTTCCGTCCAGCCGCCTCGTATTTTCTGGCAGGAAAAATCTCTCAGCTCCGCTGATTCCCCGAATTGGTGGTGTCCTTCAGCAGCACGTCATGGGCTCCGCCCTCCACAATGGAGACGGAGGACACCAGGGTCAACTTGGCCTTCTCCCGCAGTTCCGGGATGGTCAGCGCGCCGCAGTTGCACATGGTGGACCGCACCTTGGAAAGGGTGGTGGCCATGCCGTCCGACAGCTTGCCGGCATAGGGCACGTAGGAGTCCACGCCCTCCTCGAAGGAGAGCTTGGCCGCTCCGCCCAGGTCGTACCGCTGCCAGTTCCTGGCCCGGGCGCTGCCCTCGCCCCAGTACTCCTTCATATAGCTGCCGCCGATCAGCACCTTGCTGGTGGGGGACTCGTCGAACCGGGAGAAATACCGCCCCAGCATACAGAAGTCCGCGCCCATGGCCAGGGCCAGGGTGATGTGGTAGTCCTGGACAATGCCGCCGTCGGCACAGATGGGCACGTAGACGCCGGTCTCGGCAAAATACCGGTCCCGCTCTGCCGCCACATCGATGACCGCCGTGGCCTGGCCCCGGCCGATGCCTTTGGTCTCCCGGGTGATGCAGATGGAGCCGCCGCCGATGCCCACCTTCACGAAGTCGGCACCGCAATCCGCCAGGAAGCGGAAGCCCTCGCCATCCACCACGTTGCCGGCGCCCACCTTCACGGTGTCGCCATAGCGGGAGCGGATCCAGGCCAGGGTCCGCTTCTGCCACTCGGAGTAGCCCTCGGAGGAGTCGATCACCAGCACGTCCGCGCCGGCCTCCACCAGGGCGGGCACCCGTTCCTCATAGTCCCGGGAGTTGATGCCGGCGCCCACCACATACCGCTTCTGACTGTCCAGCAGCTCCAGGGGGTTGCCCTTGTGGGAGTCGTAGTCCTTCCGGAACACGAAGCTCACCAGATACCCGCCGGCGGAGACGATGGGCAGGGCGTTGAGCTTGTGGTCCCAGATGATATCATTGGCGGCCTTCAGGCTGGTGCCCTCCGGGGCGGAGACGATTTTCTCCGCCGGGGTCATGAATTCGCTGACCGGGGTGGCCGGGTCCATGCGGCTCACCCGGTAGTCCCGGCTGGTGACGAGGCCCAGCAGCTTTCCGGTGCCGGTGCCGTCATCCGTGACCGCCATGGTGGAGTGGCCGGTCCGTTCCTTCAAGGCCAGCACGTCCGCCAGCGTGTCCCCCAGGCGGAGATTGGAGTCGCTGATGACAAAGCCCGCCTTGTAGTTCTTCACCCTCCGTACCATCTCCGCCTGCTGCTCGATGGGCTGGGAGACATAGATGAAGGCGATGCCGCCCTCCTTCGCCAGGGCGATGCCCATCTGCTCTCCGGATACCGCCTGCATGACGGCGGAGACCATGGGCACGTTCATGGTGAGAGCGGGCTCCTCCCCCCGCCGGTACTTCACCACCGGGGTCTTGAGGGAGACGTTTGCGGGAATGCACTCCGCGGAGGAGTAGCCGGGCACCAGCAGGTACTCACTGAAGGTACGGGAGGGCTCGGAGAAAAAATAAGCCATAGGGCCACCTCATTTCATCAGATTTCAAGTGGAAGCTGGATTTACAGGTCCAGCTGGAAAAACAGTGTGGACTCCACAGGGCTGTCGTTGTAGCAGGGGATCTCGTAAAATCCCAGCTGCCGGTAGAGGCGGACGGCATCCTCCAGAACCGGCAGGGTGTCCAGCAGCATACAGCGGTAGCCGATCTGCCGCGCGTCCTCTGTGATCCGGCGGATCAGCTGCCGGGCAAGCCCCCGGCCCCGGTACTGCGGCTGGACGTACAGGCGCTTCATTTCGCATCGCTCGCCGTCCAGCCGCCGCAGGGCGATACAGCCCGCCGCCCGCCCGTCCACCCGGGCCAGGTACAGCCGTCCGTCCGGCGGGGCGTACTTGGCGGCGGGGGCGCGCAGCTCGTCCGCATAGTGCTGGATGTCCAGATAGATTTGAAAAGCTGGGTCGTGCGTCACCAGCATGGCGGTGTACGCCTCAAACAGGGCCCGAACGTCTGAGAGGGCATTATAGGCCGGTTCGATCACAACGGTTGAATCCATATTCAAGCACCTCCCGGCGGATGTTTCAGATATGATACCCGGTTCCGGCCGGTCTGTCAACCGTTAGAGAGAAAAATAGTCCTTTGCGGCATCGAACAGGCCAAGATCGTAATTCCCCGGGATATTTCGGTACAGGCAGGGCCCCACCCGCTCGGCGTGCCCCATCTTGCCGAAGACCCGGCCGTCGGGTGAGGTGATGCCCTCTACCGACCAGACGGAGCCGTTGGGGTTGCCGTCGATATCCATGGTGGGATGGCCGTCCAGATCCACGTACTGGGTGGCGATCTGGCCGTTTTCCGCCAACTGTGCCAAGAGATCCGGCGGGCAGAGGAACCGCCCTTCCCCGTGGGAGATGGGGACGCTGACGATGTCCCCCACCTGGACCTTGGTCAGCCAGGGGGACCGGTTGGAGGCCACCCGGGTCCGGACGATCCGGGACTGGTGGCGGCCGATGACATTGTAAGTCAGCGTGGGGCAGGCGGCATCTGTGTCCCGGATTTCTCCGAAGGGGACCAGCCCCAGCTTGATGAGGGCCTGGAAGCCGTTGCAGATGCCCAGGACGAGGCCATCCCGGTTTTGCAGCAGGTCCATCACCGCGTCTGCGGCCTGGGGGGACCGGAGAAAGGCGGTGATGAACTTGCCGGAGCCGTCGGGCTCGTCGCCGCCGGAGAAGCCGCCGGGCAGGAAGAGGATCTGACTGCTCCGGGCTGCCTGGGCAAACCGGGCGGCGGATGCCGCCACATGGTCCGGTGTCTGATTATTCAGCACCAGGATCTGCGGCTCCAGGCCAGCCCGTAGCGCCGCCCGGGCGCTGTCGTACTCGCAGTTGGTGCCGGGAAACACAGGAATCAGCACCTTTGGCTTTGCCGTGCCTGTCCGGGGAGCGGCGCGGGAGAAGGCCGGGGCCTCCAGTACCGGCACCGGCGCAGGATCGGCAGGGACTCGGCTGGGGTATACATCCTCCAGCACGGACTCGTTCAGGGAGAGCAGCTCGTCGATGGGGACGCTGTCAGCGCCGGTGGTGAGGACCGGCTCCGCCGTGGTGGTGCCCAGCCTGACGGCGCAGAGGAGGTCTGTGTCCTCCGTCAGCTCCGCCACAATGGCGCCAGGGCACGGCAGGTCCCAGGCGATCTCACGCCCCTCGGCCTGAAAGCCGATGGAGTTACCGAAGGACATCTGCATAATCCCCTCGGCGATGCCGTGCTCCACCGCCCAGGCGGAGCACACCCTGCCCGCCCGGCAAAGCTGGTGGAAGGTCTCCCAGGCTTCCCTCTGGCTCTGGGCGCCGCCGTTGGCGGGAGCAAAGAGGTACACCGGATGTCCCGCCTCCTTGAACTCGGGGGAGAGCACCTCCCCGGCCCGGATGGGGGCGATGGCAAAGGAGATGAGGGTGGGGGGCACGTCCAGATCGTTGAAGGTGCCGGACATGGAGTCCTTGCCGCCGATGGCCGCCGCGCCGAAGTCCAGCTGGGCGTCCAGAGCCCCCAGCAGGGCGGCGAAGGGCTTGCCCCAGCGTGCGGGGTCCTCCCGGAGCTTTTCAAAGAACTCCTGGAGGGTGAGGTAGGCCCTTCGATAGTCTGCCCCGGCGGCCACCAGCTTGGCAAGGGAGGTGACCACACCGTTATAGGCCCCCCGGTAGGGGTCCGCCGCCATAGCCTCCGGGTCGAAGCCCCAGGCCATAACGCTGGCCTGGTCCGTCTCCTGCCCCGGCAGCACCGGCAGAAGGGCGGCCATCACCTGGGCGGGGGTTCTCTGATTTCTGCCGCCGAAGGGCATCAACACGCTGCCACAGCCGATGGTGGAATCGAACCGCTCCGCCAGCCCTCTGCGGGAGGCGGACGCCAGACTGGAGGCTATGGAGCGGAGGGAGGAGTTTTCGGCATCCTGGGAGACCGGGGACGCGGGAATGGGGGCAGGAACCGCCGCCCGGGCGTGCTTCACGGCGCCGTTGGTGTTCAGGAAGTCCCGGCTCAGGTCCACGATGGTCCTGCCCCGCCAGCGCATCACCATCCGGGGGGACGCCGTCACCACCGCCACGGGGTACGCTTCCAGATTCTCCGCCTCCGCGGCGGCGATGAATCGGTCTGCGTTTGACCGGGCCACCACCACTGCCATTCGCTCCTGGGACTCGGAGATGGCCAGCTCTGTGCCGTCCAGGCCGTCGTACTTCTTCCGCACTGCGTCCAGATCGATATCCAGGCCGTCCGCCAGCTCACCCGCGGCCACGGATACGCCGCCTGCGCCGAAGTCGTTGCACCGCTTGATGAGCCGGGTGACATTCCCATCCCGGAACAGCCGCTGGATCTTCCGCTCCTCCGGGGCGTTGCCCTTCTGGACCTCGCTGGCCATGGTGGTGAGAGACTGCCTGTTGTGGCTCTTGGAGGAGCCGGTGGCGCCGCCGATGCCGTCCCGGCCGGTGCGCCCCCCCAGCAGGATCACCACGTCCCCGGGCTGGGGCCGTTCGCGGACCACATTCTCCGCCGGGGCGGCGGCCACCACCACGCCGCACTCCAAATGCTTGGCGATGTAGCCGGGGTGATATACCTCGCTGACCAGCCCTGTGGCCAGGCCGATCTGGTTGCCGTAGGAGGAGTAGCCCGCCGCGGCGGTCTGGGCGAGCTTGCGCTGGGGCAGCTTGCCGGACAGGGTCTCCGCCACCGGCGTCCGGGGGTCGCCGCAGCCGGTGAGCCGCATGGCCTGGTGGACGTAGGCCCGGCCGGACAGGGGATCCCGGATGCAGCCGCCGATGCAGGTGGCCGCGCCGCCGAAGGGCTCGATCTCCGTGGGGTGGTTGTGGGTTTCGTTCTTGAACATCAGCAGCCAGTCCTGGGGCTTGCCGTTCACCTGGGCGGTGACATGGATGGAGCAGGCGTTGATCTCCTCACTCTCGTCAATTTCCGGCAGAAGCCCCCGTCGCTTCAGCACCTTGGCGCCGATGGTGGCGATATCCATGAGGGTCTGTGGCCGCTGGGCAGCTTTCTCCGGCCCATAGACCTCCTCCCGGGCGGCCAGATACCGGTTATAGGCGGCCTGGACCGCCGGATCGTTGATCTCCACGTGGTCCAGATGGGTGGAGAACGTGGTGTGGCGGCAGTGGTCGGACCAGTAGGTGTCCACCACCCGGATCTCCGTCAGGGTGGGGTCCCGGCGCTCCGTGTCCCGGAAGTATGCCTGGAGGAACGACAGGTCCTCCAGGTCCATGGCGAGACCCAGCCGCGCCAGCAGGGTATCCAGGCCCGCCCGGTCCAGGGCAGTGAAGCCCGTGACCGTTTCCACGTCTGCCGGGACGGCGGTCTCTGCCGCCAGCCGCTCCGGCAGGTCCAAAGACGCCTCCCGGCACTCCACGGGGTTGAGGACATACCGCTTCACCGCGTCCACATCCGCCGCCGTCAGGGGACCGAAGAGCAGATAGATCCTGGCGGTGCGGACCGTGGGCCGCTCCTCCTGAGTCATCAGCTGAATACACTGGGCGGCGGAGTCCGCCCGCTGGTCGAACTGTCCCGGCAGGGGCTCCACGCCGAAGGCGATGCAGTCCCCGGCGGGCAGGGCTGCGGCAGTATCGTCCACCTGAGGCTCAGAGAACACTGTCCCCACCGCCCGGCGGAAGGCGGCCTCGTCCAGGCCCTCCACGTCATAGCGGTTCAGCAGGCGCAGGTCCTCCAAGGCGGAGACGCCCACCACGGTCTGCAGCTCGTGCAGCAGGCCCCGGGCCTCCTGCCGGAGCCCCGGCTTCTTTTCCACATAGATCCGTCTTACCATCGTATGACCTCCCGGCGCCGGTTGGGCGCTCATCAAAATATGCGTTTCAGTCCGCCAGAGCCGCCAGAGCCCGCTGGCCGATGTCATGGCGCAGGTATTTGCCGTCAAAGTCCACCGCCCTGGCGGCGGCGTAGGCGTCGTGCAAAGCCTGCCGCAAAGTGGGACCGGTGGCGGTGACGCCCAGTACCCGGCCGCCGCTGGTGACCAGCTGCCCATTCTCGTCCAGTCTGTCCCCGGCGTGGTAGATGGTCACGTTTCCCGGTGCCGACGCGGGCAGAGAGATGGGCTTACCCTTTTCGTAGTGCCCTGGATACCCGCCGGAGGCCAAGATCACACAGGCGGCGGAGGCGTGCCGCCACTCCACGGTGAGCGATCCCAGGGTCTCGCTTTCCACCGCCTGCATGACCGTCAGCAGGTCTGTTTTCAGCAGGGGCAGCACCACCTGGGTCTCCGGGTCCCCGAAGCGGCAGTTGTACTCGATGACCTTTGGCCCGTCCGGGGTCAGCATCAAACCGAAGTACAGGCAGCCCTTGAAGGGGCAGCTTTCCGCCCGCATGGCGGCCAGAGTGGGCAGGAAGATGGTGTCCATGCACACCCGGGCGATGTCCTCGGTGTAGCAGGGATTGGGAGCCACGGTGCCCATGCCGCCGGTGTTGGGGCCAGTATCTCCGTCCCCCGCCCGCTTGTGGTCCATGGAGGACACCATAGGGGCAATGGCGGTGCCGTCGGTGAAAGCCAGAACGCTGACCTCCGGGCCAGTCAAAAACTCCTCGATCACCACCCGGCTGCCGGAGTCCCCGAAGGCCCGGTCCTCCATCATGGTCCTGACGGCATCCTCTGCCTCTTCATAGGACCGGGAGATCAGCACGCCCTTGCCCAGGGCCAGACCGTCCGCCTTGATGACGATGGGGAAGGAGGCGGTTTTCAAATAGGCGAGCGCCGCAGCGGACGTATCGAACACCTCATATTGGGCGGTGGGGATGTGATATTTTTTCATCAGGTCCTTGGCAAAGACCTTGCTGGACTCGATCCGGGCGGCTCTGGCGTCCGGCCCGAAGCAGGGGATGCCCGCGGCGTGGAGGGCGTCCACACACCCCAGAGCCAGAGGATCGTCCGGCGCCACCACCGCGAACCCCACGGCGTGGGAGACGGCGAAGTCCACGATGGCGCCGATTTCCGTGGCGCCGATCTCCGGCACACAAACGGCGTCAGCGGCGATGCCGCCGTTGCCCGGCAGGGCGTAAATCGTCTCCACCACCGGATTTTCTTTCAGTTTTTTGATGATGGCGTGCTCCCGGCCGCCGCCGCCTACTACGAGAAGATCCATCGAATCGTCCTCCTTGCTTCGTGTATAAAACAGTGTGAAGAGAGACCGGGGAAAACCGGACAGGCTTTCCCGGTTGATTTGCCATCGCAAATCAGAAAAGGAAACTTCATTGCCCCTATCCGGGCCCAGACTCGGCGGACCCGGCGGCAGGATGCCGGGCAGGCCCGCTTCTCTTCAAAGACGCTCAGTGGTGGAACAGCCGCATCCCTGTAAACGCTATCACCATGCCGTATTTGTTGGCTGTTTCAATGACATGGTCATCCCGGATGGAACCGCCGGGCTCAACGATGTACTGGACGCCGGATTTTCTCGCCCGCTCCACATTATCGCCGAAGGGGAAGAAGGCGTCGGAGCCGCATGTGACGCCGGTGAGGGCTGTGATCCAGGTTTTTTTCTCCTCCGCCGTCAGAGGATCGGGGCGCACGGCGAAGGTCTTCTGCCAGATGCCCTCCGCCAGCACGTCCTCATACTCGTCGGAGAGATATACATCGATGGCGTTATCCCGGTCCGGGCGGCGAATGTTCTCCACGAATTGCAGGCCCAGCACCTTGGGATGGTGGCGGAGCCACCAGGTGTCCGCCTTGGTGCCCGCCAGGCGGGTGCAGTGGATGCGGCTCTGCTGGCCCGCTCCCACGCCGATGGCCTGTCCGTCCTTCACGTAGCAGACGGAGTTGGACTGGGTGTATTTCAGGGTGATGAGGGCCACGATCATGTCCCGCTTGGCCGCTTCCGGCAGGTCCTTGTTCTCCGTGACAAGGTTGGTGAGGAGCGCCTCATTGATCTCAAAGCTGTTCCGCCCCTGTTGGAAGGTGACGCCGAACGCGTCCTTGTACTCCTGGGGGGCGGGGACGTAGTCCGGGTCGATCTGCACGACGTTGTAATTGCCCTTCTTCTTGGTTTTCAATATCTCCAGGGCTTCGTCGGTGTAGCCGGGGGCGATGATGCCGTCGGACACCTCATATTTCAGATACCGGGCGGTGGCGGCGTCGCACACGTCGGAGAGGGCCGCCCAGTCCCCGTAGGAGCACAGCCGGTCCGCACCCCGGGCCCGGATGTAGGCACAGGCGATGGGGGAAAGGTCTGCGCCCTCCTCCACAAAGTACATCTGCCGCTCCACATCCCTGAGGGGGTTGCCCACGTCGGCCCCGGCGGGGGACACGTGCTTGAAGGACGCGGCGGCGGGCAGGCCGGTGGCTTCTTTCAGTTCCCGCACCAGCTGCCAGGCGTTCAGCGCGTCCAGAAAGTTGATGTATCCCGGCTTGCCGTTCAGCACC
>ENA-UESU01001883-UESU01001883.1-human-gut-metagenome-genome-assembly--contig:-NODE-1883-length-14099-cov-18.111325_pt1 | contig 14099 bp, 9 predicted proteins | sample MGYA00243007_ERZ508008 | MGnify/ENA primary metagenome ERZ508008 (study PRJEB26167, sample SAMN06115399) | human gut metagenome | host: Homo sapiens | place: China:Henan | collected 2016-06-23...
TGCGGTGAGCTTCTCGCCCACCGGGGTGATGACGTCAGATTTGTTGTCGTAAATTTTGTATCGTGCCATTTTGATTTCTCCTTTTCTTTTATGCGGTGTAGACGAATACGTCGCTTGAATAGTTCTCGGAATCTATACGCCCGCCTGCAAACAGCAGGTAGTCTCCAACCGTCGCAGAGGAAAGACCCGATCTTGGATAGTCCAGCGTTGTGACTGTAGTCCGCGTGAGAGAGGTGTCACAGGCGTCTACTACATCTGAATATGGAGAGTTAGTACCGCCTCCCGCAAATAATGCGTAGTCTCCGACGGTACCGGCAGACATATTGACCCGCGCTACGCTCAGAAGTGTGACGGTCGTTTTTGTGAGCGATGCATTGTAAACGTCGCAGGACGTGTTGCCATCAGATGTAAATATTGCATAATTCCCGACCACTGTGGAAGCATCACCAGAGGTGGGACGGCTCAAATCCGCAGCCGCTGTGCGGGTGAGTGAAGTGCTGTAGACATCCACAACTTTTGTAATGGTGTTTCCCGTGCCTCCGGCGAAAAGCACCCGGCTGCCGATTGTCGCGGTCAGTGGATAATATCTTGCCACGCTCAGGTTTGTGGCTGCCGTGCGGGTGAGAGTGCTGTTGTACACCTCAACATTTGCGCACTTGTTATCCGAATTCATATTGCTGGAGGCTCCGCCGGCAAAGAACGCCCTACCTTCGAGTGACGCAGCACCCATCCATACCCTCTCGCCGCTCAGTGTTGCAGCTGCTGTTCGTGTGAGAGAAGCGCTATATGCGTCCACTGAATCAACTATATCTACAGTTCTCTGGCCATCAGCTCCGCCTGCAAAAAGTGCATAGCCCTCAACAGACGCGCCGGCATGACTACTTCGTACTGTACTCAGCGCAGTAGGCATCGACTTTGTGAGCGACGCGCTATAAGCATCCACGGCATCATGAGCGCGGTCTATAAAGCTCCCGTGTCCTATTCCCCCCGCAAACAGCGCATAATTGCCAACTGACGCTGCTGCTATCCCACGCCGTTCATCGCTCAAATTCTCAGCCATCCCGACCTTTTCCAGCTCTGCACTGTAGCACAGCCTCGCCTTACCGCTGCTGTCGCCGATGTACATCTTCTTGACCTTGCGGGCCTTACCGCCGATGCCGATGTAGGCTTTTTTCATCTTGCGGGCTTTGCTTCCGACGCCCACATAAACTGCTTTTGCCATTTCGAAGTTTCACCTCCTTATACATACACGATGAGCACCTTGTTGGTGGTCAATGTGCTTCCCGCCCCCGGGTCGGTGGTCTGGGCGGCGAAGGTCAGGCCGTTGACACTGTTGGCCGTGCCGCCCGCAGAGCCGGAACCGGCGTAGTTGTGGGTGTGGGAACTGTTGGCTTTGCCGTTGAGTTTGGTGTTCATCTCGCTTTCGGTGTAATACCGGTCATCATGGGTATGCCCCGCAGTAGCAAATTGTCTTTTATGTACAGGCCGAAGTTCGTTTCCATTCCATCCGGCGAGCCATGAATAACTTTCATATCCAAGACCGTCTTTTGAGTATGCAAAACTAAGTGTTCTACCATCACCAATATCCTTGATGGTATTGTGTGTATGCCCTGTATTGCTTTTCCCAGCCAGCTTACCATCCATTTCAGCTTCTGTATAATACCGGTCGTCATGGGTATGGCTGGCGGCAGCTTTACCTGCCAGCGCGTCGCCGGTGGCTTTGGCGTCGGCCGCCGCGCCGGAGACTTTGAGGGTGGAATCCACCTTCGTTTCTTTGCCCGCCGGGCCTGTCTCGCCTTTCGGTCCCTGAGGGCCGGTCGCGCCTACAGGACCCTGTGGACCGGTGTCGCCTTTGTCGCCCTTCGGACCCTGCGGGCCAGTCTCGCCCTTTGGACCTTGTGGACCTGTTGCACCAGTGGGGCCTGTCGGGCCGACGTCGCCTTTTTCGCCTTTAGGCCCCTGAGGTCCGGCATTTCCCTGCGGACCTCTCGCGCCTGTATCACCCTTTTCGCCCTTGAAATCTCCCGCAGCGATGCCATCCTGAAGCTCTTTCAGTTTTTTCGCCGCCGCTGCAGCACTACCGGCCGCTGCGCTTTTTTCGCTTTCGGCCTGTTTCATCGACTTCCGGGCCTGTTCGGCACTTTTCCGGGCGTCTGCACCGACTTCTTCCACCCGGCCCACCAGCTGCTGCCACGCAGGCGTACCCAGCGGCGGCATAGTACCGTCTTCGGTGCCGGAATTTGCCGCCACGCGGTAACGCATATCGGCGCTGGTGATGGTCCGGGTGCCGTCGGAGCCTTCGAAGGTGATGCGGCCCTCGCCGGACACAGCCGTGACGAAGGCAGGCACCTCCACCACACTGTTCTCTACCAGTGATGCAGGCGGGTCACCCTCCGGCGTATGCCAGAACACCCGGAGCTTCATCCCCTTCCACTCGTCGGCGGCAGTCACCCTCAGCCGATAAACACCGCAGTTCTTGTTGTAGCCAAACCGCAGCATATCCTCATAACCCGGTGCTTTTACCGCGCCGGACGACGCAAGAGAAAGCTTGTATTCTATCATTGAGACCTCCTTTTTCGGCAGTCATTTCCTGTGCGGAGGCTTCTGCCGATACCATCCGCACGCAGACAAAAACTTCGAGCCGTTTCCAGCACAGATGCCGGCCTTTGCGCCCTTGAAACAACTTTATTTCGTTATCTTTGCCTTTTCTTGTGCCATATGGTAGCATTTTGCACATTCAAAGTCAACGATTCTCATGAAATAGTCAGAAACTTGTGCAAAAGCGCACAGAAAACTGTGTTTTCCTCTTTTGGACGCAAAAAAGAACCGACCCGAGCCGTGTGAGGACACACGAACTCGGGTCGGTTTTACATCATTTTATTTCAGAACGATATTTTCGGAGCCGCTATGCCGCAGGGATGTCTGCCTCATCTGTCCCACTTGTCGCAGAGAGCGTTGATCTGGTCGGCGAACTTGGCGAGATCCTTGTTGGCGCCGCCCTCGTTGTGCTCGATGACCCGCAGCAGGCGCTTGCCGGCATTGAGCAGGCGCTGGAAGACAGTAGCCGCACGGGCTGCACCCTCGCTGATGTGGTGCTCGATGCGGATACGGGTGCCTTCCTTCAGGCAGACTGCGCCCTCGGCACCGATGGCCCACTGCTCACCATTATAAGGTGCGCAGGCGTTGAAGCCCTGCTCCGTGAGGGTCTGGGCAAAGATGTTCTCCACCTCATCCTCGCCGTGGATGATGAACACCCGCTTGGGCTTCGGCTCAAAGGAGTTGACCCACTTCAGCAGGCCCTCTCTGTCGGCGTGGCCCGAAAGACCGGTGAGCTGGCAGATCTCCGCCTGCACCTCGATGGATTCACCGAAGAGCTTCACGTTGTCCGCACCCTCCAGCAGAGAGCGGCCCAGCGTGTTCACGGCCTGATAGCCCACAAAGAGGATGGTGCATTCCTTCCTCCAGAGGTTGTGCTTGAGGTGGTGGCGGATACGGCCCGCTTCGCACATGCCGCTGGCCGAGATGATGACCTTCGGCACGGGGTCAGTGTTGATGGCACGGGACTCATCGCTGGTGACGCTGACCTTCAGGCCCGGGAACTGGATGGGGTCGATGCCCTTTGCCAGCAGGGCGTTGGTCTCTTCATCAAAGCAGGAGGAGTCGGTGTCCTTGAAGATACGGGTGGCCTCGATGGCCAGCGGGCTGTCGATGTACACCGGGAAACAGCCGTGGCCGGTGACCAGATTCTTTTCCTTTATCTCGCGGATGAAGTAGAGCAGTTCCTGAGTGCGGCCCACTGCAAAGCTCGGGATGACCACATTGCCGCCGCGGTCGAAGGTGCGCTGCAGGATCTTCGCCAGCTCTGCCACATAGTCGGGCCGCGGGCCGTGGCTGCGGTCACCGTAGGTAGACTCCATGAAGACATAATCTGCGTCTTTCAGATACGTGGGGTCTTTGATGATAGGCTGGTCGTGGTTGCCGATGTCGCCGGAGAAGACCAGCTTTGTGGTCGCGCCGTTCTCCGTCACCCATATCTCGATGCTGGACGAGCCCAGCAGATGGCCCACATCCACAAAGCGGATGACGATGCCGGGCGCAAGCTCGATCTCTTTATTGTAATCATATCCCCGGAACAGCGCGATGGCTGCCTCGGCGTCCTGAATGGTGTACATGGGTTCCACAGGCTCTGCACCGGAGCGCTGGCCTTTGCGGTTCTTCCACTCGGCTTCGAATTCTTGGATGTGCGCCGAGTCGCGCAGCATGATGCTGCACAGTTCTGCCGTGGGCTTGGTGGCATAGATCCTCCCCCGGAAGCCGTTGCGCACCAGAAGAGGCAGAAGGCCCGTGTGGTCGATATGGGCATGGGTGGCCAGCACGCCGTCGATCTCGCCCGGCGCAACGGGGATGGGCTGGTTCTCATAGACATCCTTGCCCTGTTCCATACCACAGTCGATGAGGTAGCGCTGTCCCGCTGCTTCCAAGAGGGTACAGCTGCCGGTCACTTCGTGGTTGGCGCCCAAAAACGTCAGTTTCATAGACACACCTCCAACGGGATCATCCAACTTTAGTACATTAAGTATATCACGTTTCGCGCTGTAATGCCGCCCAAATCGATAGCCGATTCTCGGGCAAAACGCCGAATCCATCAAAAAATTTTTATACAATCTTGACAAACCACCCCCGGATGATATACACTTAAATCGTATGACGTAACTTCTACTGAGATTCAAAATAGAGAGGTTGTATTTTATGGTTCGTAACGATTTGCGCAATGTCGCTATCATCGCTCACGTTGACCACGGCAAGACCACGCTGGTGGACGCCCTGCTGCGCCAGAGCGGCGCTTTCCGCGACAATCAGGCTGTGGCAGAGCGTGTCATGGACAGCGGTGACATCGAGCGTGAGCGCGGCATCACCATTCTGGCCAAGAACTGCTCCTGCACCTACAAGGGCGTCAAGATCAATATCGTCGATACCCCGGGCCACGCCGACTTCGGCGGCGAGGTCGAGCGCGTGCTGAAGATGGTCAACGGCGTTCTGCTGCTGGTGGACGCTGCTGAGGGCTGCATGCCCCAGACCCGTTTCGTGCTGCAGAAGGCTCTGCAGCAGAATCTGAGCCTTGTGGTCGCCATCAACAAGATCGACCGTCCCGATGCCCGCATCAAGGAAGTCATCGACGAGGTCCTTTACCTGCTGATGGACCTTGGCGCTACCGACGAGCAGCTGGACTGCCCCATGCTGTTCTGCTGTGGCCGTGATGGCACTGCAAGCCTTGACCCCGATGTACCCGGCACTGACCTGGTCCCCCTGTTCGACACCTTGCTGAGTACCATCAAGCCGCCCGAGGGCGACCCCGAGGCTCCCTTCCAGATGCTGGTGTCCTCTGTGGACTACAACGAGTTCGTTGGCCGCATCGGCATCGGCCGCATCCAGAACGGCGTCGCCAAGGTGGGCGAGGAAGTGGTCGTGTGCGACTGGCACAACCCCGACCTCAAGATGCGCGGCCGTCTGACCAAGCTGTATGACTTCCAGGCCAATGGCCGTCAGCCCTGCGACAACATCACCGCAGGCGACATCGTGGCTTTCTCTGGTCTGCCTGACGTCACCATCGGCAACACCCTGTGCAGCCCCTCCAATATCGAGCCGCTGCCCTTCGTGAAGATCAATGACCCCACCGTCGAGATGACCTTCTCCGTCAACGACAGCCCGCTGGCCGGCCGTGAGGGCAAGTATGTCACCAGCCGCCAGATCCGTGACCGTCTGCAGAAAGAGCTGCTGAAGGACGTCGCTCTGAAGGTAGAGGATTCCGCCACCACTGATTCCTTCCGTGTCATGGGCCGTGGTGAGATGCATCTGTCCATCCTCATCGAGACCATGCGCCGCGAAGGCTATGAGCTGCAGGTCTCTCCCCCGCACGTTCTGACCAAGGTCATCGACGGCAAGACCTACGAGCCTATGGAGCACGTCGTCATCGACGTCCCCACTCAGTATCAGGGTGCCGTCATGACCGGTCTGGGCCAGCGCAAGGCCATCCTGCAGCAGATGGAGTCTCTGGGTTCCGACCGTGTGCGTCTGGAGTTCCGTATGCCCAGCCGCGGCCTGTTCGGCTACCGCAACCAGTTCCTGACCGATACCCACGGCGAGGGCATCATCAACCAGATCTTCGACGGCTATGACGTCTGGGCTGGCATGATTGCCAACCGCTCCACCGGTTCTCTGGTCAGCTTTGAGACCGGTGAGGCCGTCACCTACGGCCTGTTCAACGCGCAGCAGCGCGGCACTCTGCTGGTGGGCGCCGGCGAGAAGGTCTACGAGGGCATGGTCATCGGCTACACCGCTTCCGGCGAGGACGTCGATGTCAACGTCTGCAAGACCAAGCACCTGACCAATACCCGTGCTTCCGGCTCTGACGATGCTCTGCGCCTCATCCCCATCAGCAAGCTGAGCCTCGAGGGCTGCCTCGAGTTCCTTGCTCAGGACGAGCTGCTGGAGGTCACTCCCGAGAACCTGCGCATCCGCAAGCAGATCCTCAACCACGAGCAGCGCATGAAGGCCAAGAGCAAGATGAAGTAAGCCTTCCTCATAAAATGCAAAAAATGGGGCTGTTGCAAAATAGCTCTCTGAAAAAAAAATATGCACAAAACCCGGAACCTTTTCAGGGCCAAAACGGCTCAAAAAGGGTTCCGGGTTTCTGCTTTTGCACTATTTCTTTGTGCAAGTTGCTATCGCATTTTTATTTTGCAACAGCCCCATTTTTGTTTGTCTTTATTCCTCTTCTCCGGTCATTTTCTGCCGGGCCAACGCCTGCAGTTCTTCCAGTGAGCTCACCTTCACCTTGTTCGTCTTGTGCTTTTGGAAATGCTTTGCCCCCTTTGCGTCCCGGTGATGGCCGTGTCCCCGATGGGTCGGCTTCGGCGGTTTTGCGGCAGGGACACTCCCCGTCTCCGGGAGCGGACTGTTTTTCCGGTAGAGATCATGCTGGACGATGTATTCCAAATACTCCATGATGGTCTTCTTGTGAATGGCCTGACTGTGATAGCCGGGGATGTCCTCACTCTCAGTCAGATGGCTCCTATGGGTGTTCTTGTGATAGAGCCAGATTTTATCTTTTCCCTTCCAGACGAGCCGCCACCCGCCGATGGACGTCGTGACGTCGATCTCACCATCCCGCAGCACACACTGCATCCCTCTCTGGCTGCAGAAGGACTCTATCTGCGTCCGAGCCTGCCCATACCGGATGCCCAGCGGTGAACACCGGTCGCAGGCCGTCAGGCCGAGGGCTGCCGCATCGGCTCTCCCGAAAAGCGGCTTCCACTGCAGATAGTCCGGCCCCTCCCGGAACGGTTTGCAGCAGGGGCAGGCACGGTCATGGTAAAGCTTTTGCAGGTCGCCCTCCCGGTAGAACAGCTTCGGTGCCGGCGGATAATCCTGCGGCGTCCCCAGAGCACCTGCGTGAGGCTGGAACTTCACTGCGTGCAGCCGCTCCATCTCCCAGAGATACAGCGCCTTCTTCTTTTGGCAGTCTCTGCAGAGAGCAGCCCCTTCCAGAAGCACCTGCGGCGTACAGGGCTGTCCGCCCGTCAGGCCGAGATGACTGCATCCCGGCAGGTGGACGGTGTTTGTCCTGGGGTTAAGGCAGAGTTCTGTCTGCGTCCACTCCTCGCTCTGCGCCGCAAGCTGGCTCACCCTGTCCCACAGCTCAAGCAGAAAGCCCGCCCGGTATTTCGGCTGGTAAAACGTCTCCCAGGTCGTCTGGACGTGAAACGCCCTCAGCACCTGCTGAAAAGGCACCCGGCCCCTCTTTCTGGGGCGGACGACTGCTCCCAGCAGTTCTTCCAGCAGAACGACTTTCGCCGTACAGAGGCGATGTCCGCAGTCATACATCGCCTGCCGGAACAGCTCATATTCTCTCCGGCTCCACAGGACCAGAACGTCATAGGCCGGGAAGGTCTCCGCTACCGTATTCAAAATCTCTTTTCGCGGCTTTGCTGTTTCCAGTACCGTGATGTTGTGGTAAACAGCATCTTTTGTCCACTGCGTCAGGGCGCTCATGTCGTCCAGATGGGTGTAGCGTCCGTACCGCGTCATTCCATTCGGGCTGTAAGACTGACAGCAGACCGCAAAAATATCGCCCGGAACGGGCATTTCGGCCCGGGCATTCCACATGAGCGTCACAAACAGGCACTTCATTTTTACCGTCCTTTCCTCTGGCCGTGCTCTCTTCTGCCTCCTATTTTACAAATCATCTGTCCGATAAAACTCTCTTTTGAGATTTTTGCAGCAAAAATGCCCTGGATCCTGCGATTCAGGGCATTTGCCGTTGTATTTTTGAAATTTCAGCCTGCGTAGGCACTGCCGGGTGTCCATGCATTATCGGCAGAATACTTGGCGTGGTTGCGCAGGTAAGTGACCCACGCGCCGTAGCCGTTGCCCGCCGAGAAGTGGACGCCGTCCGGCGCAGCCAGCACCTCTTTCAGGTTACCCTCGCCGTCGGCCAGCGTCTCCCACAAATCGAGGTAGACACAGCCCTTATCTGCGGCCAGCAGGGCCAGCTGCTCATTCACCGAGCGGATAATGTCCGAGGCAAGGCCCGGCTTTTCCGCTGCGGCCTCGGGGCGGACGGGCGGGATGGACTCAACATAGATGACGCAGTCCTCCCCCAGCGTCTGGCGCAGCGCATCCAGCATCTGGCCGTAGTAAGCGAGGAAGCGGTCTGCCGCACCCACGGTGGTCAGGGTGTTGGTACCCAGCAGGATATACAGCTTCTTGGGCTGAGCAGCGGCCAGCACGTCCAGCGCGACTTCCTCGCCCCGCACACTGCTCTTGACGGCGCTGCGGTTGACGATGGCATCCGGACCAACGCCGGTGTAGCCGCAGATGAGTGCTCCGCCGAGGTTGATCTTATAGTCGGAGAAGCCCACCGTCAGGCTGTCACCGAGGAAGGCGGCATCGGAGAAGTAGCTCAAATCGACCTGGCCGCTGGCAGGCTGGCGGATGACGCTGCTGTCGTAGGCTTTGACGCTGTAGGCTCCCGCCGTCTGACGGGCCGGACCGAACTGCTCGAGGGTCACGGCGGGCGTGCCGTCCGCTGCCGCTGTGCCTGCGCTACCGCTGTCCGTGGTGCTGTCCGCCGCGCCCTGCATAGGCAGCGGAGCCAGAATGTTCTGCGCCGTGCCGTTGGCCGTCACGGTGGGCAGCTCTTCGGGCTGTGCCTGTCCATGCTCGAGGATGGCCGTAATGGCGAAGCTCACCAGCAGGATGCCGGCCACGGCCCCCGCAAACCGGATGGCTCCGCCGGGACCGCCTCTGCGGCTCCTGCCCGTGCTATGATAATCGTGTGAAATGCCCATAAAGGTGTTCCCGCTTTCGTTTGGTTCTGCTCTTAGTCTGCCCGGGTGTCGGCGGGTTATCCCCGCTTTCTGGCCCGGCAGAGCTGTGCAGCACCTATTTTATCATAATTTTTTTGCCTCTGCAACCAATTAGGGCTTGCATACAACAGGTAAAACGGTTACAATAGAATAAGAGCAGATTTTTGCACACATTTCTCGAAGTGCTTGCACGACCTGCCAGAACTTTTGTGCGAGTTGCAGTCACCGATTGTTGGCTGTTCCCCCGTCTGTACACTGTGCAGGGTGTAAGGACCACGAAACGGGGACAGCGCGGAGCGGTGCTGCGGCGCACAGGAAGTCCAATTTATCGGTAAATGGTACAAGGAGGTTCTCATGGCCAAGAATGTCATCATCGGCCAGAGCGGCGGTCCTACCGCCGTCATCAATTCCAGTCTCGCAGGCGTCTATAAAGCCGCCTGCAGTCTGGGCGCAGACAAGGTCTACGGCATGAAATACGGCATCGAGGGACTGCTGAAAGAGGAACTCGTAGAGCTGAACGTCCTGCTGGATGACCGGCTCAGCATCGAGCTGCTCAAGCGCACGCCGTCCAGCTATCTGGGCAGCTGCCGCTACAAGCTCCCCGAGCCGGAGGCGGACTCCACGCCCTATGTCAAGCTGTTCACCCTGTTTGACAAGTACGACATCTGCGCGGTGTTCTACATCGGCGGCAACGACTCGATGGACACCATCGCCAAGCTCAGCCGCTACGGCGCACAGGTAGGCAGTGCGGTGCGTTTTATCGGTGTACCCAAGACCATCGATAATGACCTCTGCCTTACCGACCACACCCCCGGCTACGGCTCTGCGGCCAAGTACATCGCCACCATCCTCAAGGAAGTCATCCGTGACTCCTCCGTCTACGACATCCGCAGCGTGACCGTGGCCGAGATCATGGGCCGTCACGCCGGGTGGCTGGCCGGTGCGGCCTGCCTCGCAGGCGGCGACGACAGCGACGGCCCCGACCTCATCCTTCTGCCGGAAGTCCCCTTTGACCAGGACAAGTTCCTCGCCAGAGTGGATGAGCTGCAGCGGGTGAAGTCCAACGTCATCATCGCGGCCAGCGAGGGCGTCAAGACCGCCGACGACACCTATCTGTGCGACCTCGTGTCCACGGCAGGCCAGCTGGACGCCTTCGGCCACAAAGCCATCCTCAGCGGCACCAGCCGCTATCTGTCCGACCTCATCCACGACAAGCTGAACTGCAAGAGCCGCGCCATCGAGTTCTCGACACTGCAGCGCTGCGCCAGCCATCTGGCCAGCCGCACCGATGTCAACGAGGCCTACGCCGTGGGCGGCGCAGCGGCAGCCGCAGCCTTTGCCGGTGAGACGGGCAAAATGATCGCGCTCAAGCGCGTTTCCGAGTATCCTTACCAGTGCATCGCCGAGGCGGTGGATGTCCAGCAGGTGGCAAACCTCGAAAAGAAGGTGCCGCTGGACTGGATCACCCCCGACGGGATGCAGGTGACGGCGGCGTTCGAGGAATACGCCCGCCCGCTCATCCTCGACGAGGTCACCCCTGTCTACGTCAACGGTACACCCCGCCACATCTGCCTGTAAGGAAACTCGCTTCTCCCCTTCCCCGCGTCTGTTTTCGTGCTCCTGCACGATTTTATAAAGCCGAAACAGAAAAACAAAAAAGGAGAAATCATCATGGGTAAAAATGCAATCGTTGGCCAATCCGGCGGCCCCACCTCTGTCATCAACGCAAGTCTGGCTGGTGTGTTCGAGAGCTGCAAGAGCCGCGGCGCGGACATCGTCTACGGCATGTGCAACGGCGTCGCCGGTCTGCTGGAGGAGCGGGTCGTGGACCTGTCCACCCTGCTGACCGATGACCTCGACATCGAGCTGCTCAAGCGCACCCCCTCCAGCTTCCTCGGCAGCTGCCGCTACAAGCTGCCCGACTGGCACACCGACGAGGCCGTGTACAAGAAGCTCTTCGCCATCCTCGAAAAGCTGGACATCGGCTACTTCTTCTACATCGGCGGCAACGATTCGATGGACACCATCGGCAAGCTGGCTGAGTACGGCGAGTGCATCCAGAGCGACATCCGCTTCATGGGCGTGCCTAAGACCATCGACAACGATTTGATGGTCACCGACCATACCCCCGGCTACGGCTCTGCGGCCAAGTACATCGGCGTGGTGATGAAGGAGATCATCCGCGACGCCACCGTCTACGGCACCAAGTACGTCACCGTCGTCGAGATCATGGGCCGCAACGCCGGCTGGCTGACCGCCGCCGCCGCACTGGCCAAGAGCGACGACTGCGAGGGCGTGGACATGATCTGCCTGCCCGAAGTCCCCTTCAATGTGGAGCACTTCATCGAGAAGGTGCGCGTGATGCAGGAGAAGAAGCCCAGCATCGTCATCGCGGTGTCTGAGGGCGTCAAGCTCGAGGATGGCCGCTATGTCTGTGAGCTGGCCGACGATGTCCACGCAGTGGATGCTTTCGGCCACAAGGCCCTGACCGGCACCGCCCGCTATCTGGCCAACGTCGTAGCCCGCAATCTGGACACCAAGACCCGCTGCATCGAGCTTTCCACCCTGCAGCGCTGCGCCGGCCACCTGACCAGCCGCACCGACATCACCGAGGCCTATCAGGTCGGCGGTGCTGCTGTCAAGGCTGCGTTTGAGGGCGTCACCGGCCAGATGGTGGCCCTGAAGCGCATCTCCAACAGCCCCTATCAGTGTACCACTGAGCTGCACCCCATCAGCGAGGTCGCAAATCTCGAGAAGAAGGTGCCGCTGAGCTGGATGAACGAGAATCACACCCAGATGACTGAAGACTTCCTTGCTTACGCACGGCCCCTCATCCAGGCTGAGCTGACCCCGCTCTACATCGCCGGTCTGCCTCACCACATCTACATGAAGCCCCAGAAGTAAGCGTTCTGTTTCGCAAACATACCTCCGCGCCCCTGCACCCTGTGTGCAGGGGTGCATTTTTGTACGGAAAAGCTTTGATTTTACTTGTATTTTACCTGAAACCGTATTATAATACTATCTGCGTCGCTCGCTGTTGAGCGGCGCGTTTTTTCGTGAGTACCATCTGATATTTGAGGAGGCAGAGCATTTTCATGGCACAGAATACCCGGACAGGCGATTTGACCAGCGGCCCCATGCTGCAAAAGATCATCCTGTTTTCCCTGCCGCTGGCTGCATCCAGCATCCTGCAGCTGCTGTTCAACGCAGCCGATGTCGTCGTCGTGGGACGCTTTGCGGGCAGCACGGCGCTGGCCGCTGTCGGCTCCAACGGTGCGCTCATCAACCTGCTGGTCAACCTGTTCGTAGGCCTGTCGCTGGGCGCGAATGTCGTTGCGGCCCGCTGCTTCGGCGCGAAGGATGATGAGGGCGTCCACAACACCGTCCAGACCTCCGTGACGCTGGGCCTTGTCAGCGGCTTCTTGCTGGCCGTGGTGGGCTTTTTTGCCGCCCGCGTCCTACTGGAGCTGATGAGCTGCCCGGAGGACGTCATCGGCCTGTCCACCCTCTACCTCAAGATATACTTCATCGGTATGCCCATGACCATGCTGTACAACTTCAGCTCGGCCCTCCTGCGCGCCGTGGGCGACACCAGGCGGCCTCTGTTCTGTCTGGCCGTGGCGGGCCTCATCAATGTGGTGCTGAACCTCGTGTTCGTCATTCTCTTCTCCATGAGCGTGGCGGGCGTCGCTCTGGCCACCATCATCAGCCAGACCGTCTCCGCCTGCATGGTCACGGCCCTGCTTGTGAAGGAGAAAGGCCCGCTCCACCTCGATCTCGGCCATCTGGGCTTCCATGCGGGGGCTCTGGGCCAGATCTTGCGCATCGGCCTGCCTGCCGGTCTGCAGAGCACCGTGTTCAGCCTCTCCAACGTCGTCATCCAGTCGGCGGTCAACTCCTTCGGCTCCATCGTCGTGGCCGGCAACTCTGCCGCTTCCAACCTCGAGGGCTTCGTCTATACCGCCATGAACGCTTTCGCCCAGGCCGCTGTCACCTTCACGAGCCAGAACATGGGCGCCCGCCGGTACGACAACCTGGACCGCGTTATGCGCAACTGCCTGCTCTGCGCCATCGTCACCGGCCTCGTGCTGGGCGGCGGTGCTTCCCTGCTGGGCGAACAGCTGCTCCACTTCTACTCCTCCGATGAGGTCGTGGTGACCGCCGGTCTGGCCCGTATGCACATCATCTGCACCACCTATCTGCTCTGCGGCTGCATGGATGTTCTGGCCAGCTGTCTGCGTGGCCGGGGCTACTCCGTCCTGCCGATGGTGGTCAGCCTCGTGGGCAGCTGCCTGCTGCGCCTCGTCTGGATCGCCACCATCTTCCGGCTGTTCCACACCACCACGATGCTTTACCTCAGCTACCCCGTCAGCTGGATACTCACCGCACTGGTGCATCTGGCCTGCCTGCTGGTGGTACGGCATAAGATGAAGACCGCCCTCTCAGTCAAAGCCTGACGGCTTTGCCAGCTCTCCCAAAGGGAGAGCCATTGGTAGGCCGGACAGGTCTGTGCTGATTGCTGAAGGCTCTCAATATAACGCAAAAAAATAGTACCCTGCTACTAACCTTGGTAGCAGGGTACTACTGTTTGCGATACAAATTAAGCTTTACTCGTCCAGCATGGGCTTGACCGACACGCCAGTGCCTCTCCCTTTGGGAGCAACGGCGACGACCGCCGCCAGTGGCGGAAACAGGGAGGAGCTGTTGGGGCCGCGGCCAGCAGGATGCGAG
>ENA-UESU01001901-UESU01001901.1-human-gut-metagenome-genome-assembly--contig:-NODE-1901-length-14024-cov-4.221338_pt1 | contig 14024 bp, 8 predicted proteins | sample MGYA00243007_ERZ508008 | MGnify/ENA primary metagenome ERZ508008 (study PRJEB26167, sample SAMN06115399) | human gut metagenome | host: Homo sapiens | place: China:Henan | collected 2016-06-23 | study...
ACTCTTTTGTTATGATCTTAATGATATTCATGATAGTATTCCCAGTGGTCACCTCATCCTCTATAAATACAATCCTGTCGATATCATTTATCACACGGTCTATATCATCTTTTACCAATTTCTGCTCAGTCGCATGGCTGTGCGCTTCCGAAAAAAATAAATATCTGGCATCCGGTATTACTTCCCGTGTTGTCTGGATATACTTTGTTTCCAGAGTAATCGCAGCCTGCGCACCGATTGCTGTTGCAGTTTCTGCAAAACCGATCAAAAGCAGCCTCTCGCCTTCATATTTTCCCTGAAGCTTCTCTGCAAGACTTTTAAATAAATTCAGTGCTTTCGAAGGTTCTACCGGAACATGCTTTCCCTGCAGTGGATCTACTACCAGATAATTTCTTTTGGTATTGTTTTCCCGTTTTGCTATTCTCACTAAATCTTTTTGCTGATAGTTCATATGTTTTTGGTTTTCCTTGGGTTCGTTATTTTTTTACGATCTGTTTTCCAAAGGTTTGGAGATATTCCTGGGCAGTCTGTAATGATATATTTAGTTTTTTCTGCAACCGCTCTAAAATAGCGTCTTCTGGCAACCCTAGATCACAACATGTATCTACAATTCCTTCCGCTCTGCCACGCATTTCTCCTCTTGCCTCTCCTCTTGCTTCTCCTCTTGCTACATCCTGCTCTATTTCATCTTTCATTAATTCCCGTAATGCTTCGCACATACCATTCGCCCTCCTTACCTTCTGATATATTTCATAATTCGCACTGACACTTGCCTGTAATACTGCGTCTATATTATTCCGCTCCCGCGGTGTCTTCATATTTTCTGTCTGTTCTAAAAACTTCCTGATATCCTCTATATCGGCATTTGCAGATAAGATTCTTAGGCTGCTGTGCATAGTCCGGTTCAACCTGCTGATCACCACGATCTGCACCGGGAATAAAATGTTCCCTCTCACGTAATAAATACCTGGATATTTTTCTTCCAGTACATATCCTTTTCGTTCTAATTCAAAAAACAGTTCTCTTGGATATGCTTCACGGAACAATGACACGGTCAGTTCGTCCGCCGGGATTTCATCGATTGTTTTCCCATATCCTTTATAAAGGCAGGCATATCCAAGTGTTTTGTAAAGAGTGTCTATCGACAGTTCATCTCCCGGTCCTTTGTATTCTAACACATTGTACTTTCGCATGATATGACCGATTTCATTTTTCATCACTTTTTCTGCATTTTCTTCTTTTATGATCAGAAGATCAATACGGATCGGTTCTTTACTCAAATGATACTCCGAGATTAAATCAAGTTCCTCGATGTTTTCCTTTAGTTCCAGTTCCGCTGCTGCATAAAACGCAGGATGCCACTGGATCTTTTGGGCTTTGTCTGATGACGATTTCTTTGTCTTTTGCGCGATAATCGTTTCCTCCCTTTTATTCGGGAGAATCGCCTGATATTTTCGAATTCTCCCTGCTTTTACTTTTGTTTGCTGGTAATTTAAAAGCATTGAAAATTCTGATATCCGACGTTGTGACTCGTATGTTGATAAGCAGCCTTAACGTGGTTTTGATTTGTTTTGAAACGGCTTATGCTGTGAGATAATTTCTTACAGTCTGCCTTGTAGATTTTGCTAGAATGTAATGCTTTGGATGAATGATAACATAAGTTTATACATATGTCATTATAATTTTATATTTCCTGTTATCTTTATGAATTTTCACTAGTTCCTTTTTCTACTCTTTCCTCTTCTCCCGCAGCTCTAACACCAGCTCATACACCTCCGGTCTGTGCTCTTTTAAATGCTCATCCAGAAGATGCCTGCGCTCTTTAAAGCGCTCCGCTAACTCCGGATGCTCCTTTGCGATACGGTCATGCACTTCTTTCCGGTGTGCCTCCAGTTTGCCCGCTAACGTCATCTCGTCCTTGCCGGAGATATTGACGATTTCCTTTAAGTGCTCCTCTAAATGTTCCAGCCACTCATCCTCATCGAGTGCCTCCATGTGCGCCCAACGGCCATGGAATAAATTTTCAACGTCCCCTGTCTGTTTTAATTGCTCAATCTGCAGGACAATCTGTTTTTCGATCTCTTCTTCTGTTTCCGAACCAAACGCCCAGACAAATTCCTGCACACGGTTATCCGCACGTTTTCTCGATGCGCTGCGCTCCTCATTATCCACGCCGCCCTCAAGAGGATACGGTCTGTTGATTCCCATATCTTTTAACGCGATATGTATGGTTCTCCGCACACAGCCTTCCTCAATCAGATATCCGAGGCCTAACTTCCTGAGCTGCTCATTCACATCTGCAATATGCTCTGTTATGTAGAAACGGATTCCTTTTTCTTTCAAAGAATTGTACAGGATTTCTAAACGGTCTGCCGCTGTGATATCCAGGCTTCCAATTCCTCCGGCATCCAAAATGACTGCTTTCGTGTCATCTTTGATATGCTCCTCGATATCCTTCTGCAGCACCCCGATATTTGCAAAAAACAGATTGCTGCTGAAACGATAGATCACAACTCCCTCCACCGCATGGATCTGGCTGCCTTCCCGCAGATCCCTGAAATGCTGATGGCCGGGCTGGATTCCCAAGAAACACCTTGCCGGTTTTGAAGTACGGATGATCATTTCCGTAAAAGAAAGGATAATTCCGATCAAAACGCCGTTAATCGTGCCAAGCATCAATACACCAAAAAAGGCTCCTATAAAAATGAAACACTCCGTCCGGCTGACTTTCCACAATCTGACCGCAAGTTCAAACTCCGTCGCACCAAGCAGTGCCGAAATCACGATCGCCGTCAGCACCGGAATCGGCAGATACCCGATAAAACCGGTTCCACAGAGGAGAAGAATGATCATTGATAACCCAGCCACAATACCGGTAAGCTGTGTCTTTGCCTGATACTGTTCGCCCATTGCACTGCGCGATACTGAACCGTTGATCGGACAGCAGCCGGTAAATGCCGCCACAAAGTTGCCCATGGAAAATGCAAAAATTTCCTGATTATCATCGATCTTGTAACCATTTTTCTGTGCAAAACTATTCTCAGCCAGCAAAGTTTCCGCCATAATGACAACAGCGACTGACAGACTGGTGATGATCGCATCCTTTGGTGCGATTGCAGAAAAATCCGGTATGCTCCATTCTGGCATGCCAGGTTCTACTGCTGCAAGTGTCTGCACCCCCCACTCCCTGACCGGCAGAAAGCGTGTCATAAGTGCGCCTGCTGCCATCAGTGCAACTGCCATCGGAAACTTTGGCATCACTTTTTTTGATACCAGAAGAATCACAAGTGCAAAAAGTCCGATCACAAGCGACGGCAGATTGATCTGACCTGCCGTCCCTGCAATATGCTCTGCCAGTTCAAAAAGTTCTCCGACTCCTGCCGTTCCACCCATCAGCTTTGGCACCTGCATCAGTATGATCGTGGTACAGATTCCGGTGATAAATCCTCCCATGACCGGTGCAGAAATAAAATTTACCAGTTTTCCTGCCTTCATAAAATAAAATGCCAGAAGCCACAGTGCCACAAAAAAAGTCAGTACAGGCACTGCTGCCATGGCCTCTTTCATTCCGCCTTCGATCCCAAGTCCGACGATGGCAGATCCGACCAGTGCAGCCGGAGCTGCATCCACACCAAAAATAAACTGTGGTGACGTGGAAAACAATCCGAATAGAATGATCGGGAACACCGAGCCATACAGTCCGTAAACTGCCGGAAGCCCTGCGATCTGCGCATATCCCATGGAAATCGGAATGGAAACTGCCATGATAATAATTCCCGCTAAAATATCTTTCGGAAGATTTTTCTTATTATAATGTTTTAATGTCTGGAATGGCTGCAATTTCATAGTTCAATCACACTTCTCTCTTTTTATTCAAACCTGACATGTTCCAGTTTTTTTCTTCCTTACTGTATCACAAATTTTTTAAAATCAAAAGATATTCCCTTGTAAAATCTTCCTATGAATGATACGATATTTTTATGCGCTTTTTCTTACTAATGTGATGAATCGCGAAGGAATTTTTAATGCAGCTGTTTTTATAAAACAATGCAGAAACGGAGGATTAGATTACTATGAGTGAATACAGAATGGGGACAAAATGTGTGCAGGCAGGTTACACACCTGGCAATGGAGAACCGAGACAGGTGCCGATCATCCAGTCGACCACTTTTAAATACAGTACCAGCGAGGATATGGGAAAACTTTTTGACCTGGAAGCCGACGGTTATTTTTACAGCCGCCTTCAGAATCCTACCAACGATATCGTCGCTGCAAAGATTGCAGCTATGGAGGGCGGTTCGGCTGCAATGCTGACTTCTTCCGGACAGGCAGCCAATTTTCTTGCCATGTTCAACATCTGCGAATGCGGCGATCACATCGTTGCTTCCTCCTCTATCTATGGCGGAACCTTCAACCTGCTTGCCGTTACCATGGCAAAGATGGGGATCACGACCACATTTGTTTCCCCGGATGCTTCCGAAGAAGAGTTAAATGCCGCATTTAAGCCAAATACAAAGCTGATGTTCGGCGAAACGATTGCCAACCCTGCACTCACTGTTTTAGATATCGAACTGTTTGCAAAAGTGGCTCATGCACACGGCGTTCCGCTTGTGATGGACAATACGTTCCCTACCCCGGTCAACTGCCGTCCGTTTGAATGGGGTGCTGACATCGTAACCCACTCCACGACCAAATATATGGATGGTCACGGAGCTGCCTTAGGCGGAGCGATCGTGGACAGCGGTAAATTTGACTGGATGGCTCACGCTGATAAATATCCGGGACTGTGTACTCCGGATGAAAGCTATCATGGAATCACCTACGCAGAAAAATTCGGTAAAGAAGGTGCCTTCATTACAAAATGTACTGCACAGCTGATGCGTGACTTTGGCTGCATGCAGTCCCCACAGAGTGCCTTTATTTTAAATCTCGGTCTGGAGTCCCTGCATGTCCGTATGCCAAAACATGTAGAAAACGGTCAGGCTGTTGCTGAATTTTTAGAGCAGCACCCAAAGATTGCCTATGTCAACTATCCGGGACTTCCTTCCAATAAATATTATGAACGTGCCAAATAATCCCCCAAATTGCTATTTATTGTTGGAACAGGCTGTGGCGTTGTTGTGTTCTTACGTTTCGAGCTGCTGTCTGTTCCCTTATTTGAGGAAGAAGAATCGCTGTCTGTCCCGGCATTCCCGTTTGACGAATTCTTGGTCTGCGTATCATCATTCGACTGGTTATACTGCAGATTGGAAATCTGTTCACTATCCATATCATAAACATAACTTCCACTCACATCTACGCCATCTTCTGCTTCTGCCGCAAAATCAATCGTTAGCCTGCTCCCATTTTGTTCCGCGAGCTTGTACACCGCAATTGCTCCACTTTTAAACTGAATCTGTGTGTCATTATATTTGGCAAAGATACTGCTGAGAATATCATTACCGTCTTCCTGCCGGTACAGTTCCGTAGCTTTATCAACATCATACAGCACAAATGTCTGTGCTTTGGTGCCATTATAGATCAATACTGCATATCGTCCGGTCGAAGCATCAGATTGCGGCACCCACTTCAACTCGCAAAAATATCCCTTGACCTCGTTCATCTTTTTCTTGTTTTGGGACATCATGATCTGACCGATTTCCGGACTTCCGGTCGTGTCAGTGGTCGTCTGCACGCGCATACACTCGTTGCCATCGGCATCTTCCAAAGTCTCTGTCTTGCTGACGCCCGCTTCCTCTGTTCCCTGTGACGCCCTTCTATGCTGATTCAATTCATCAGACGATAATTTCTTTGCCAGGAACTTTGTTGCATCGCTGTCCCAAATATAGTACAGCTTTCCATCGGAGAGCTGCATATAAAACAAGTCCTTCACGTCCGATTCCTGACTCGGCTTCACAGACTGCATCGATGCCGCCTGTTCCCCATATACCGCCTCTGAGACGATCTGCAAACCGGTCTCCTGCATCTGAAACATTACGTACACATACGTCCGCAAGTTCTTAACCTGTTTTGCCGGCGCCGGCGTGACGTTCTCGGCAACCTTGCTTGACGCTGTTTTTAACTTGCTGTCCGTTTTGTTGGACAGCAATCTCCCGATCTGCTTTTGCTCTGCTGCATCCCACGCTCTCTGCTGTCCCAAAAGCAGTTCTTGAATCCCATCATTATTATAGTCACCGGTCTGCAGCTTCAATCCCTCCGGGAAATAAAGCGTATCCTTCGCAATCCCCTGCTCTCGAAACACTTTCTGCAGGTCAACAACTGCCAATTCACTGCCTGCTGCATCCGCAAGCTGCAGCTCGTAACTGTTTGCAAGGATCCTGCCGTTGGCTTCATTACGCTTATGCCGCAAGGAAACTGTCTGTTTCAGTCCACTTGGCGACAATACATCTGTCTGCGAAAGGATGAGATTCGTTTTTCTCGTGTCCTTATTTGCGGACAGTTTCTCACTCCCGGCATTCCACGTTCCTCCCGCCCATACATTTTGAACCGGACGTAACAAAAAAAGCCAGAAAAACATCAAAAGCAAAAGGATCACACTGGTCATTTTATAACACATTCGGTCGGATCCCTGATGCAGCAAACGCTGCGACCGTCTCTCTAAGTCTGTTTCAAAGCTTGCACACACAGTAAATGGCACACGGCTTTCCTGCGGTACAATGTTCAAAATCCCTTGTATATACGCATTCTTGTCTGCCGCACTGCATCTGTCCACGGCACATTCATCGCACGCCATCTGCTCATCCCGTCTAACCAAAAATACGGCAGCCCATACGCAAGGATCGTACCAATGCAAAAGCAGCGCCGTTACATAAAACGCATTCCAAAGATTGCTTCTGCGAGCACGTCGACACTCCATATGTGCTAATGTATATTTCGCCTCCTGCACATTCATCGTTTCCGGCAAAAACACGCGATTCACGAACAGACCTGTCATGACCGGCAATTCGACCGCTGACTGGTACAAAGTACCCTCCAGTCGTTTTTCCCGCATACGGATCGCGGAACGCACCTTTCCCGCCCGAATCACCAAAAGAACTACCAATAACAGCATTCCTGCAAAGTATCCTATCGCCATGATCCGATAGAGAGACGTTACTTGTATGTTCGCTTGCCATACATCGTGCAGACTGCGAAGCAGTCCGCCATGCTGCGCATCGATATCAAGTCCTACATCTGCTAAAAATCGATGGTAACTGCGATTCCACGCCGGAACAATACTAAACATACTGGAAATCTGGATTGGACACACGATCCGCAAAAAATACAACCGCCACAGCCATACCATATATTTCTTTGGCAGACCACTTATAACCACACGCAAAAACAGCAGCGGCAGGAACAAACTCACAGCCGCCGCTTCCATTGCGATCACAATATAAAAAAAGCGATATAAAAAAGCAAAGCCAGCGCTTTGCTTTGCAAGAATTGCTAAAGCAATTCTTGGCGATGTCGCGCTACACAACAGCAATTTCCTATTAATTAAAAAACATCCGCGAAGAACCAGTAATACTACTGTCCCGCGGATGAAACAATTCATTCCACTGTCACGATGTGACCCGGCCCCAGATAAGATATCCGGCCTGTTCAGTTTGTACTGTAGCTAAATGCAGTGCAAAGAGTTTTCGTAGCCACTCCATAATTGAAGTTCTATATATTATATGTACGTTATCATTAAAAGTCAACACTAATCTTTCTTATACAAAACAAATCTTTCTTATATAAAACAAACCCCTCTCGTCTCGCCAAAATGTTCTTTGACGAAACGAGAGAAGTTAGTATGATTGCGATTATTTAGACAGCCTGCTTTCTCCGGTTGCGTAGTCGATCGTAACGCCCGGCTGCACATTATAAACGAATACATGGAAACATATTCCCTTACCTTTATCTTCCACAGAATAAGCTTCCATCTCGACTCCTTCTGCCACTAGATTATCACCCTTAAAAACAGGGGTAACACGATACAAAACATGGTGATCTGTATCTTTAACATAATCTGCCACTTCATCCTCAAAAGGAAGCATTCCGTCTACATTTAAATATCTAGTCCCCGTGATCAGATTTTTTTTGTTTGCATTTTCACCTGCCAATTGAAATCCGATCAAATGACAGCGGTTATACAAATATTTGCCATCCACGACATCGTATTTAACAGTGTTCCATCCACTAGGCTTTACCATACCGATCGCACCACGTTTCTCCGTCGGCATAAGCTCTTTGCATATATTGGCATAAGCTGTGCCACAACGTCCCAATGCATCCAGACGATGATAATTCTCAAATGCTTTGGTGTTGTTTTTTTCACGGGTTGTGAAATTCGGAACATTATCATTCAGTTCCACATATGGTTCCCCGTTGTACGCCGCATGATCTTTTAAATTATCTAAAGACTGCGTTGCACTGTCGGAATCTTTCCCATCCGCATCTTTTGCCGAGGAACTTTCTCCTTCTGAGCGATCCTGCTGTGGCGCGGTTGTCTTTAACGCCTCTTTCGCCGCATATTTAGCAACCTTAACAACCTCTGTAGAGGAGCAACCGCAAAGTGCTGTCATCAGTCCCAAAACACACCCAAAACGAATCACCCACTGCATTCTTTTGTTTGTTCTATTTTCCATATCCGTAACCTCGTCCGTAAGACTTTACAACCACTTATAAATCTCTTAAATACCTAATAACTCTTCTGCGTGTTTCACTTCTTCCTGGGTCGGTGGATTAACGCCTTTCAGCGGATAATCAATTCCAAGCTGTTCCCATTTAAATACACCCAGTGTATGATACGGCAAAATTTCTACGCGCTCTACCGTCTTTAATGTTTGGATAAATTCCCGCATTTCGATCAGATATTTATCCTGACTGTTATCCCCCGGGATGAGCACATGACGTATCCACATTGGCTGCCCCATATCCGACATCTCTCTTGCCATCTCTTTGATATTTTCCCCGGTTTGTCCGGTAAGTGTCTGATGTACCTTCTCATCAATGTGCTTAATATCCAGCATAACAAGATCTGTTACTTCCATCAATTTTTTCCACTTGGAATAAAACGGCTCTTCTCTGGTAAACGGATTTCCACTTGTATCAAGCGTCGTATGAATCCCCTTTTCTTTCGCCAAAGTAAATATCTCTGTCAGAAAGTCGATCTGCAAAAGCGGTTCTCCGCCACTAATGGTGATCCCACCGTCTTTGCCCCAATAATTGCGATAGCGCCAAGCCTTATCAATTAATTCTTTGGCAGTATATAGAGTTCCCTTTTGCATATCCCACGTATCCGGATTATGGCAAAACTGACAACGCATTGCGCAGCCACTCAAAAAAATAATATATCGCACACCGGGACCATCTGCAGATCCAAAACTCTCTAATGAATGTACATAACCTTTTGTTTGTTCCATCGTTTTCTTTCCTTTCTAAGTCCACCTCTGTAGCAGAAAAGGAGCAGCCCTTTATAGAAAAGACTGCCCCATATTTCTTTGATTTATACAGATCATACATGCCGAAAACATTCTCAAAGATGAATATTTCATCGCATATGCCGTCGCATTCTCAAGTCATTTTGAAAATGTGCTTCGCTGCAACTTACAGAGACTCATGACATGTTCTGGCAATTACATCGAGCTGCTGCTCTCTTGTCAAGTCGATAAACTTAACTGCATAACCGGACACGCGGATCGTGAAGTTTGCATACTCTTCTTTCTCCGGATGCTCCATAGCGTCGATCAGCTTCTCTTTGCCAAACACATTGACATTCAGATGATGTGCACCCTGATCGAAGTATCCATCCATAACCTGAACAAGATTCTTTATACGCTCATCCGGATTGTGTCCCAATGCATCCGGGTTGATCGTCTGCGTATTAGAAATACCATCCAATGCTTCCTCATATGGCAATTTTGCTACAGAGTTCAAGGATGCCAGCAAACCATTCTGCTCAGCACCGTATGCAGGGTTAGCACCTGGTGAAAGTGGCTCTCCTGCTTTTCTTCCATCCGGAAGGGAACCGGTTGCCTTACCATATACAACGTTAGAAGTAATCGTAAGGATTGATGTGGTAGGCTCAGAGTCACGGTAAGTGTGGCAGTTACGAAGCTTTCTCATGAACTCACGAAGCAGCCATACTGCGATCTCGTCTGCACGCTCATCATCGTTACCATATCTAGGGAAATCCCCATCGATCTCATAATCTACGGCTAATCCATCCTCATCACGGATCACTTTTACCTTAGCATACTTGATAGCTGACAGAGAATCTACAACGTGTGAGAAACCTGCAATACCGGTAGCAAATGTTCTTCTTACATCGGTATCGATAAGTGCCATCTGAGATGCCTCGTAGTAATATTTATCATGCATATAATGGATCATGTTCAATGTCTCTACATAAGTCTGTGCGAGCCATGTCATCATCTCATCATATTTTTCCATAACTTCATCGTAATCAAGATACTCGGATGTGATCGGACGATACTTCGGTCCAACCTGCTCCTTGGTCTTCTCATCAACACCACCGTTGATCGCATAAAGCAAGCACTTAGCAAGGTTTGCTCTAGCACCGAAGAACTGGATCTCTTTACCTGTCTCTGTTGCAGATACACAGCAGCATACAGAATAATCATCGCCCCATACCGGACGCATAACATCATCATTCTCGTACTGTACGGAACTTGTTGCAATAGAAATATGAGCTGCATATTTCTTGAATGCTTCCGGCAAGTTAGAGGAATACAATACTGTTAAGTTAGGCTCTGGAGAAGGTCCCATGTTCTCTAACGTATGCAGGAAACGGAAACATGTCTTCGTAACCTGAGAACGTCCATCCATACCAATACCGGCTACATCTACAGTAGCCCATACAGGATCTCCGGAGAACAACTGGTTATAAGACTCAATACGAGCGAACTTAACCATACGGAATTTCATCGTAATATGATCTACTAATTCCTGTGCCTCTTTCTCTGTCAATACACCGTTTGCCATATCTCTCTCAATATAAATATCCAAGAAAGTAGATACACGACCTACGGACATTGCTGCACCGTTCTGTGTCTTGATCGCTGCAAGATATGCAAAATATAACCACTGAAATGCTTCTTTTGCATTCTTAGCCGGTCTTGAAATATCAAAACCATAAATCTCACCAAGAGCTTTCATATCTTTTAAGCATTTGATCTGCTCAGCCAGCTCTTCGCGGATACGATAATCTTTACTACGCATTGCACGACGCTCTGTACCGGCAAAATCTTTCTGCTTCTCTTCAATCAGGTAATCCATACCGTAAAGAGCAACACGACGATAATCGCCAACGATACGTCCACGACCATACGTATCCGGAAGACCCGTTAAGATCTTGTTATGACGCATACGCTTCATCTCCGGTGTATATACCTCAAAGACAGCGTCACTGTGCGTTTTATGATATTTTGTAAAGATCTCATGCAGTTTCGGGCTTGGCTCATAACCATACATCTGACAGGACTGCTCTGCCATACGAATACCACCATAAGGCATGAACGCACGTTTCAGCGGCTTATCTGTCTGCAAACCAACAACTTGCTCTAAATCCTTAAACTCATCGCTGATATATCCGGGACCATATGCTGTAATACTTGAAACAACCTCTGTCTCCATATCAAGAACGCCGCCCTTTGCACGCTCCTCTTTCTGGAGTTTCTGGAGCTCGCCCCATAATTTATCTGTTGCATCTGTTGGTCCCTCTAAGAAAGACTCATCACCATCATATGGTTTGTAATTGTTTTGGATGAAGTCGCGTACATCAATGCCCTCTTTCCAAAGTCTTCCTTCAAAACCTTCCCATTCCTTAAAGTCTGCCATATTGACCTCCTTCTTATTGTGCCATTTGTCTCACTTGCATTCTTTCAAACATACTTTATTCATGTATATGAAGATGCGAAGTATTTATTTATCCGCAAGTTATACTAACATGAATCATCGTTTATTACAAGCTGGAAATTGATACCTTTTATCAACAATACAACATTTCTTTTTACAAAGAATTTATGCTCTGTCGATCTTTTTGAAGCAGTTCAAAAAAGTCTTCCACCGGCATAGGCTTTGCATAATAATATCCCTGCACATTATCGCAGCCAATTTTTCTTAATAATTCAACTTGCTCTTCCGTTTCAACGCCCTCTGCCAGCAGCTCCAGTCCCAACTTGTCTGCCATCGCCACAACATATTCTAAGATCAACCGACCCTTTTCGGAAACCATCATATTTTCCATAAATTTCTTGTCTAATTTGATGACATCAAATGGTGTCTCTAATAAAATATTTAAGGAAGAATAACCACTTCCAAAGTCATCCATTAACAACTTATATCCCTGTTGTTTGAGTAACTCCGCCATATTGCTGATCTACTCATCCCCAATGGTTTCTGTAATCTCTAACTCCAGCTGTTCTTTCGGAATATCTGCCTCATGAATAGTCTGCGCCAGATAATCCATAAAAACAGTGTCTGTCAAATGCAGTCTGGACACATTCACAGAAACCGGACAATTTTTAATACCAGCTTGTTCGCACCGCTTCAAAAAATTGCATGCCTCTTTCCAAATATAGTAATCCACTTTCTTGATATAGCCATTTTCCTCAATGACCGGAATGAACTCATTCGGATAAATCATACCGCGATCCGGATGCTGCCAACGGACCAACGCCTCTGCCCCGACAATATGATTCTGTACTATACTATATTTCGGCTGCAAATACATCTGAAACTGTTTTTCATCAATTGCAGAAGGAATACTTTCCTCAATAAATTTGCGGATATATAACATTTCCTTAAATTCTTCCTGATAATAAAGAACATTGTTCATCATATTACCTTTTGCCTTTTTGCGTGCCATTGCGGCTCGATCTTCAATCTGACGCAGATCCATCTTGCGATCATTTACAATGTATACACCAATGGAATATGTCAATTTAATATTTTTGAACATTTTACAACGTGCCTGAATCTGACGAATCAACTCATCTAACTCGCTCTCATGTTGAAACTCGCTCAGCACAACAAATACATCGCTTCGTAAATTGAGATAATACTGTGTTTCATTGCATATTTCTGCAAGATTGTCTTTGATAAACTGCAATATCTGATCGCCCATCCGCTCTCCATAAATATCATTAATGATCTTAAAGCGACTGATATCAAATTGAATACATGCAATACTTTTGGAGGAATGGAGGATCAGATCGCGTACATTCGATTCAAAATGCTGGATCTTTTGAGCACGTTTCACTAAATATGTTATTTTCTCTATCTCCTGTTCGTCACAGGACGGTTCTGCCTGTTTCCCCGCCAACATGCCCGGATACGCCTGCAGCATATCTTCCAAAATCTCAATACTGGTCTGTATAGCCTGCGTACATTTCTTCTTGATCATTCCCTCACGTCGGATCGACGCCATCCCCTCTGCAGTACTAATATTATTTTCCAATATATCTGCACAATTAAATTTGCCTTCCATCCGCTCCTGAAAACGATCAACAAACTCCTCCGCGATCTTAGTTCCAAAAATTTCCCGTTCTCTATCTTTTGTATCTGAAAACCCATAGGCCAGCCCCAATACAGCAAGTGCCGCCGTAACACAACCACACACACTTCCCGTATACATTCCCGCTGCAAAACATGCCATCGTGCGATATGCCGTTTCCTGATCCATACCATAATCCGAAGCATACGTGGCAAAAATCGCCTGTGCGCAATGATAATGCTGTTTGAGCTTTGTATAAACCTTTTCCTCGTGGCTCATAGTTCCTCCCTCCTTGCCGTTTTCCGTCCAACTTCTTACCTATAATCTATCATAACAGGTCTAATGCAAAACTGCAAACAAAAAAGCAAAGCCAGCGCTTTGCTTTGCAAGAATTGCTAAAGCAATTCTTGGCGATGATGTCACGCTACACAACAGCAATTTCCTATCAACTGAAAACTAATTGCGGCAAGGCAATTGCTATAGTTTCTTCATGGCAGAACCCACAATATGGTGGCTGCAAAATATAATTAAACTATCGACA
>ENA-UESU01001902-UESU01001902.1-human-gut-metagenome-genome-assembly--contig:-NODE-1902-length-14022-cov-11.864181_pt1 | contig 14022 bp, 8 predicted proteins | sample MGYA00243007_ERZ508008 | MGnify/ENA primary metagenome ERZ508008 (study PRJEB26167, sample SAMN06115399) | human gut metagenome | host: Homo sapiens | place: China:Henan | collected 2016-06-23...
GTCTAATGGAGCAGGTAAGTCCACCACTATGAATATCATCTGTGGAGTTTTAAATCAAACGGAAGGGGATGTATTTATCAATGGCATCGATCTACGAAAAAATCCGGTTGAAGCCAAAAAACATATTGGTTTCTTACCTCAAAAGCCACCCCTCCATCCGGACTTGACTGTCGACGAATACCTCATACACTGTGCCACATTGCGGAGAATGGAGAAATCTAAAATTCGTAAAGCCGTAGAAATAGCCAAAGAACGTTGCGCCATTGCCCATTTTAGCAAACGGCTGATAAAAAATCTTTCAGGCGGGTATCAACAAAGGGTAGGAATTGCACAGGCTATTGTACATAATCCGCCATTTGTAGTACTTGACGAACCTACGAACGGACTCGACCCCAATCAAATTGTCGAAATACGCAATCTGATTAAAGAAATTGCTGAAGATCATTCTGTCCTACTCTCCACTCATATCTTGTCGGAAGTGCAAGCTACCTGCAATGATATTCGTATGATTGAACATGGTAAAGTCGTATTTTCAGGTAGTATGAAAGACTTTGATAACTATGTGGTTCCAAGTAGTTTCACCGTTACATTTGCCCTTCCCCCTTCTATAGAAGAACTAGCAAAGATAGAACATGTGTTGAATATAGAAGAACTCTATCCCGGTACATTCCGGATACGCTTTGATGACGATGACAACATAACTGAACGAGTAGTAGCATTAAGCATACAAAACGGATGGCGGCTGAAAGAAATCACGATGGAACGCTGCTCTCTTGACATAATCTTTGCACAACTATCGGGAAAACTTAAAAATAATATTTAACATGACGGATTTAAAGATTATAATACGTATTGCCCGAACCGATCTGGCTATTTTATTCTATTCGCCGATTGCATGGTTCATATTGATTGTTTTCTCATTCCTGACAACAGCAAGTTTTACGTCATTGATGGAGAATATAGTGACCGACTATGATCTGTCAGGCGGCAAGGAAGTATCTTTGAGCGGTATCTGCTTCTTAGGTAGTTACGGCTTTTTGTCCTCCGTCGTATCAAACATATACATCTATATTCCATTGTTGACAATGGGACTCATCAGTCGCGAAACGGCATCGGGTTCAATCAAACTGGCATATTCATCCCCAGTCACCAGTGGTCAGATCGTATTAGGTAAATATCTTGCAGCCATCGGATTTGGTTGCTGTCTGATGCTTGTCCCGATAGCCAGTGCTATTTATGGCAGTTTGGTAATCCCTTCTTTTGATTGGGCTCCTGTACTAGTCGCCCTTCTAGGACTCTATTTATTAATATGCGCCTATTGCGCTATCGGGCTCTTTATGTCCTCACTCACGACTTATCAAGTAGTAGCAGCAGTTGGGACTCTTATTATATTAGCTATACTGAATTTTGTAGGAAAGATCGGCCAGGAATACGATTTTATACGCGAACTGACTTATTGGCTGTCAATAAACGGAAGAACAATCGATATGCTGAATGGAGTAATTCGGAGTGAAGATGTGATTTATTTCGTGGTCGTAGTAACCCTTTTCCTGACATTTACCACTTTCAAACTTACATCCGACCGGCGCACTATCAGTCGTTTCCGGCAAGCAATCAGCTATCTGGGATTTTTTGTCGCAGCAATGGCAATTGGCTATTTCACTTCACGTCCGGGAATGATTAAGGTATGGGATACAACACGCACTAAACTAAACTCACTTACCGAAAATAGCCAACACGTATTAGCAAAATTGACAGGACCGGTAACTATTACCAATTATGTTAACCTACTTGATAACAAATCATATCGCTACCTCCCTATCATGAAGAAAGCGAATGAAACAATCTTCGAACCTTATTGTCTCGCTAAACCGGACCTGCAAGTGAAATATGTCTATTATTATGATTTCGCCCCCAACGGCGTTGCAAATAATCCTAAGTTTCAAGGCAAAACAGTAGATGAGATGCGTGATTATATGACCATGATTTATAACTTGAATCCTCATTTATTCAAATCTCCGGCAGAAATCCGCCAAATCATCGACCTGCGTGAAGAACAAAATACATTTGTTCGCATTATGGAAACGCAAGATGGAAAACGTACCTTCATCCGTGATTTTGAAGATATGGATGCAACGCCATCCGAAGCGGAAATTACAGCAGCCATCAAAAAGATGATTTCAACTCCTCCCACTGTTGCCTTTATCAAAGGAGACGGTGAACGTGAGGTGTCCAAATCCGGTGACCGCGATTATAGCAACTTCTCCATTGAGAAATATTCTAGAGCCGCCTTAATCAATCAAGGCTTTGATGTATGCGAGATCGATATTTCTCACGGAGACACCATTCCTTCCCTAATCAATATTGTGGTTCTTGCAGAAATGAGAACTCCGCTTACTGAAAAAGGGAAAAATCAACTGGAAACTTACCTGGCTCGTGGAGGTAATTTGTTTATTCTCACCGATACAGGCAGACAAGAAGTTATGAATCCTTTTTTAAGCAAACTCGGTATCAAGATGGAAGAATACCAACTGGCACAATCTTCCGCTGATTTCTCTCCTAATCTGATTCTAGCCAAGGCAACCCGTGAATCGGGAAAACTTACATTCGGATTCAAAGATGATTTTCCCAAATATGATTTACGTGTCTCTATGCCCGGATGTGTAGCCCTTACATGCTCCGACAACGATTACGGCTTCCAATATACTCCGATTCTTGAAACAAATGCCAAAGGTGTATGGATTGAAAAAGAACAAACAGATTTACAGGAATCACCAGTAGAATGTAATGCTTCGGCAGGAGAGAAAGAACAAACCTATATCACAGCCTATGCCCTTTCACGCCAACTGAAAGATAAAGAGCAGCGTATTATCATCTCTGGTGATGCGGATTGCATAAGCAACACCGAACTGACTCTTTCACGCGAAGGATATAGATCAGGAAACTTTAATCTGATTATCGAAAGCTTCCGCTGGCTTTCCGGAGGAGAATTTCCAATCGACATACGCCGTCCCCATTGTACCGACAATAAACTTTCGATCGGAGTGAAAGATATTGGTACAATGAAAACTATTTTCATAATCATTATACCAGCTATCCTCTTACTTATAGGAGTTGGCATCTGGTTTTTCCGCAGAAGAAATTAATAAGAGAAAAAGATGAACTTAAGACTTATACTTAGAATAGCCCGTACCGAACTAGCGGTACTCTTTTACTCACCGGTCGCATGGTTGCTGCTGGTCGCATTTACATGCCAGGTAGGATTCGACTTTATGAATATCCTGACGGAAATAGTAAAAATAAAAGCATTGGGCAACACGATCACTTTTAGCGTCACAGCCGGTTTTGTCCTTGGTCTCAAAGGAATATATGAAGTAATACAAGAAACCATTTATCTGTATATTCCTTTATTAACCATGAATTTGATGAGTCGTGAATATTCATCAGGCTCTATCAAACTACTTTATTCATCACCGGTAAGCAGTGTTCAAATCATTACCGGCAAGTTTGTTTCAATGGTGGTATTTGCCCTAATCTTTGTCATCATCCTTGCCCTACCGACAATCGTAATGTTTATCTCCGTGCCGCATGTCGATATTACACTTATCTTGGCGGGATTGTTATCCATGTTTCTGTTGATACTGACCTATTGTTCTATCGGTCTCTTTATGACCACACTCACATCTTACCAGGTTGTGGCAGCTGTTGCCACCCTTTCCGCATTAGCATTTCTCAATTATGTGGGAGGAATTGGACAGGAGTCCATATTCTTTAGAGAAATTACTTATTGGCTATCCATTAAAGGACGTGCCAGTGAGATAGTTGGAGGATTGATATGTAGCGATGACGTTATCTATTTCCTTGCCGTAATTTTATTATTCCTCTGGCTATCGGTCATTAAACTGAATAATGAAAAAACACGTCGCTCACTCTTTTCAAAAACAATGCGCTATGCCTTAGCTGTATGTACCATTATAGTTATCGGCTTTGTCAGTTCCCGTCCGGCAATGATGGGCTTTTATGATGCTACCCGCAGCAAACAACGTACACTTTCAGAAGAAAGCCAGAAAGTAATGGAGCAATTGTCCGGACCTATGACGATCACAACTTACGTCAATATTTTCGATAAAGAATTTGATGTCGCTTCTCCAAGAGAGCAAAAAGAGGATATGGCACGCTTCAAAATGTACACACGTTTCAAACCAGAGATAAAAATGGAGTATGTTTACTATTACTCTACACCGAAAGACAGCACCCTTTATCGCCAATATCCGAATAAAAACATTCGTGAGATAGCTTATGAAGTTGCCAAGAAGAAGAACTTCAATCCTAAAAAGCTTAAAAGCGCCGAAGAACTGAAAGAAAAAATAGACTTGGCTAAAGAAAATTATCGATTTGTGCGGGTTGTTGAACGTGGCTCCGGTGAACAAGCCCGCCTTCGTTTGTTCGACGATATGGAATATCACCCTTCTGAAACAGAAATCTCCGCAGCATTGAAGAAAATGCTTGTTACTCCTGTGAAGGTAGGCGCCATCACAGGACATCAGGAACGTTCCACCACTAAAAAGGGAGATCAGGATTACTCACTTTTCGCCACACATGGACGCTTTCGTTATTCCATGATTAATCAAGGTTTTGATTTGGTGGAACTGAATCTAAAGGATATGAATGATATACCAAGTAATATCAATATATTACTTATTGCTGAAATGCGTTCTTCCATGAGTTCCAAAGAACAAGAAATCATAGACCGTTTTCTTGAACGCGGAGGTAATATGATGATTATGGGCGACGTCGGACGTCAGGAAGTAATGAATCCTTTACTCCGGAAAGTCGGTTTAAAACTGTTGCCGGGAATCATTGCACAACCTTCTGATGTTAATCCCGGAGACCTCGTTCTCGCGAAAGCTACCCAGATAGCCGCCGACAGTATAGGAGGCTTCTATAAACGTATGGTTGACAGGCAGAAGCATAGTGCAGTCACCATGCCATCGGCTGTTGCTCTGGAAGTTGTCGATACAACAAAATTCCATCCAATAGTTTTATTGCAAAGCAACGCCCAACAGACATGGATTGAGTATCAAACAAAAGATTTTTTGAATGACTCCCTTTCATTAGACTCTCTTCAAGGTGAAAAGTTAGGAGCCTATCCCACGGCAATAGCGTTAACCCGCAAGATTAAAGCCAAAGATAAAAAACAACGGATCATTGTGTTGGGGGATGCAGACTGTTTCAGCAATGCCGAACTACAAAAAAGCTCAAGACCGGGTATCTATTCATTCAACTTCAATATGATTCCCGGTTCATTCCGTTGGCTATGCTATAATAAATTTCCGGTATCTTCTTCCAGAGCCCCTTATCTCGACAAAGATATCAGCCTGACTCCTATGGATCTATCTACTATCAAAATTATCTATTGCTATGGCATCCCATTTATTATTGGTCTGTGTGGTATTTGGATATGCTGGAGGAGAAGAAAACGATAAAAAGAGAGAACAGAGAAACTTCCGGCAAGCAGATTTCATGCCTGTCGGAAGTCTAATTCTTTCATAGACTCCTTCAAAACTATGCCTTCAACCGCATCACAAACCGACTCCCCTTACCCAATTCGCTCTCTACCGTCAGCGTACCGCCATGAGCTTCCACAAAATCCTTGGAAATAGATAACCCCAAGCCACTACCTTGCACTTTCGTTCCGGGTACACGGAAATAACGGTCGAAGATACTTTTGTGATAACGCGGGTCAATGCCTTTGCCAAAGTCTTGGACATACAATTCAATCCAGTTTTCATCCTGTTTGGCACCAATAACCACATGCCCGTTTTCTTTTGAATAACGAATAGCGTTACTTAACAGATTCGTCAATACCCAAGCAATCTTCTCGCTGTCGACAAACAGTTTACCGATTTTCTCCTCCGGATACTCCACTTCTATCTGAATATTAAACTTATCCGCTTGCACCTGATTAGCTTTGATCGCATACTCAATCAATTCAATCGGTTTGGTGATCTTCGGCATCAACTGTAATTTACCAGCTTCCACCTGCGTCATGTTAAGCAATTCTCCGGTGATACTTAACAAACGTTCGCTATTCTCCTTGATACTCTTTGAAAGCTGTTCCTGCTCATCATTCAGCGCACCGACACGCTTATCCTCAAGCAGTTGTAGACTCATCATAATAGCAGCAATCGGAGTTTTCAATTCATGAGAGATCGTTGAAATAAATGTAGTCTTGGCAGAATCCAGTTCTTTGAATTCCGTGATATTCTTAAGTAAAATGACATCACCCAGTTTGTGAGGTTCCCCTTTTTCAGCCTCCGTATTAATAATCGGGACATAAGAGACCTTAAAATAACTTTCCTTATTATCCGCATAAATTTTTAAAGCCTCTTTCTGATCGCTTGGCGTCACCAACTCACGAATTAGTCGGCGGAGCAGGTCATTCTTCAAAGAAAGTTCCTCTGCCGATTTACGAATCACATTCTCCCGTTTCATATTCAGAATACTTAAGGCTTCATCATTGATAAACAAAACCTCACGTTCTGTATTCAGACCGATAATCGGGTCGTTAATACTGTTAACAATAGCTTCTATAAACTTTTTAGCAGAAAGAATATCCGACAAAGTACTGGCACGATATTCAGTCAAACGCTCCGCCATCCGGTTGAAACTGTCAGCCACTTCACGGAACTCTTCATTGTCACTCATGTCGAGACGCTTCTCATAGTTATGATTGGCTATTTCAAGAATTCCTTCTTTCAGCTCCTTAATCGGCTTGCTGATAGAACGAGGCAACCAATAAAGCAATATCAGTCCGGTCAAGATACAGATTCCCCCTGTTATGGAGATCCATAGCAATGCACGTTCCAAGGCAGGCATAGCAGCAGGACTATCAGGCTCTGTCGCAGTCAGAGTTTGAAGATTCACTACTGAAAGTGTTACCAACAAAATAATCATTCCTGCCAACATCCCAATGCCAAGAATCAGTTTCGTTTTAATATTCATAACGTTCATACGATTAATATTATGCAAGTATAATCAAATCTACATTAGCTTGCGACAAATTATTTAAAAACTTTCTATATCCCAGTATAGAACAAATTGCGTACGGCAACCTCAAATTAGGAGTTCCCATACACACTGTCGATATCTGTTTCTCTTTACAAACCTTGACGATGCTCCCCAAAATGTCTTTCGACTGTACCTGGACAACTTCTCCCCCAAGTTCCGCCACCAGTTTAAAATGATTCAACAAATACCGTTGACTGGCCAAATCAATTCGATCCATACTCTCTCTCGGAGTCTGAACATACAAAGCTATAAAAGTAGTATTATACCGGGTTGCCAACTTTGCCGCCTTTCTGATAATTCGCCGGGGTGTTTTCTCGTGACTACTGATACAAGCCATAAACTTCTCATGCCGAAGTCCGACGGCTACTCCCATCATCACTTCATTCTCCACCTTTTTTTCTACCCGCAACGCCACTTCCTTCAGAGCCAACTCACGCAATTGAAGAATATTCTCGGTTCTAAAGAAATTATCCAATGCTGTCTGAATCTTTTCCGGACGATAGATCTTTCCCGCTTTCAAACGGGCAATCAGTTCTTCTGCCGTCAAGTCAATATTCACCACCTCATCCGCTTCCTGAAGCACACTGTCGGGCACTCGTTCTTTCACTTCAATCCCCGTAATCTCCTGCACTTCTTCATTCACGCTTTCGATGTGCTGAATATTGATTGCCGAAATCACATTGATTCCTTCATCCAACAATGTCATTACATCTTGCCAACGTTTCTCATTCAGACTTCCTTCCACATTGGTATGTGCCAATTCATCCACTATCACAATTTCGGGATGAAGGCGAATAATAGAATCTAAATCCATTTCTTCCAATTCCTTTCCCTTATAGAAGATTTTACGTCGCGGAATGACAGGAAGTCCTTGTAGCATCCCTTCCGTCCCGACACGTCCATGAGTCTCGATATAGCCGATTTTCACGTCCACACCATTTTCCAACAGTTCATGTGCCTCCTGAAGCATACGATATGACTTTCCCACACCGGCTATCATACCGATATAGACCTTAAACTTACCTCGCTGAGATCTCTTTATCAGATCCAGAAAATGCTGTACACTTTGTTCTCTATCATCCATTATGTTGCTCTGTTATTTTAAACATCCTAACCCGTAGCAATCATCACGATCACCACGGGTTCACAAAAATTCATGAGTTTATTTTATGGCCTTAAAGTTACGCCAAATACTAGATGGGCATCCTCCAAACGCGGATTCCATATAGCTTGCACAAATATAGGCAATGAAAACTTATCATTAAAATTGATAGCTTTCGTTGCTTTCAAAGCAAGGTTCGTCACTGCAAAACCATTCACATTATACTGCGGAGTTTCATAAGGAACCACTCCACAGGTAGCATTCAAGTCTACCCCTTTTACGCTGAACGGATAATTCAATTCTACGTAAGAAGAATATGCCTGTTTTTCTTCCCCCTTGTCAGTCATCTTTCTGTCAGCACCGGCAAACATGGTATACCATGCAATAGACAACGGAAATTTTTCAACAGGAAGCGTATAAGCTAATCCTGCTTCAAAATGATGTCCGGTGTCGCCACTCTTAAAATGGAAATAATCATTTGTTAGTTCTCCATTAGCTACATCAGCTTGTCCGTTCCACCAAAGACTGGCTACTGAAAGTGTCGGTCCTGCTTCACCAAACTTATAAGCTGCAGTGAGGTCAATTTCTTTATTACTCTCACTCAAACTGGTTGATCCCCATGCAGTAAGTGAGAAATTACCTACGCTAACTCCCAAAGTCGGTTGAAAAGAAGCGGCACCACCCTGATAAATACCACGCCATACATACGAACTTACCAAATCACCTTGTATAGTAAACTCTTGTGCTTGTGCATTGCCAGTTCCCAACATACATACGGCCGCTACAGCCATTGTTCCTAAAATACTCTTTTTACTAAAAAAACTTTTCATACTTCTTATCTAATTCTATTTTATGTTCCTGTAAAAAAGCAGCGCCCCATCCCCCCCTGTTTATTTGAACCGCTGGTATCACCCAAACGATTCGGACAGGAACGCTGCTCCTGATCTTCATCTACTTATTACTTTCTTCAAGAGCTATATTCAATTTCAGCACATTCACCTTTTCTGTTCCCAACAATCCCAGGAACGGTTTTTCGATGCTTTTATCAACAATCGCTCTTACTTGTTCTTCTGTTAATCCGCGTGCTTGTGCCACTCTCTTCACTTGTACGTATGCACATTGGGGAGTAATATCAGGATCCAGCCCCGAAGCACTGGCTGTAACCATTTCGGCAGGCACATCCGCACGGTCTAAATAAGGATGATGTACAAGGAAAGTATCAATACGCGCTTTCACTTCATCCAGATATTCCTGATTCGTAGGACCTTTATTACTACCTGCAGAACTCGTAGCATCATATCCGTCACCGGCAGAAGACGGGCGTCCCCAGAAATAAATATCTTTTGTAAACATCTGACCCACATTGGCTGCCCCCACTACTTTTCCATCCAGCGTAGCTACCTCGGCATTTCCCTTATTAGGACCTGCAACCTGCGCAAACAACCACAAGATAAGGATATAGAACACGGAGAAAAAGACACAAAAAGCAAGTGTTATTTTTAATGACTTCAATAAAGTTTTCATTGCTATTGTTTTTTAATTAAAAGAATAAACCTACCAATAAATCTATCAACTTGATTCCCACAAAAGGAACAATCACACCACCCAAACCATAGATCAACAGATTACGGCGAAGTAAAGCACTCGCACCTATCGGTTTGTATTGCACGCCACGCAAAGCCAGCGGAATCAGAATCGGAATAATAATCGCATTAAAAATGACCGCTGAAAGAATGGCGCTTTCAGGACTATGCAGATGCATGATATTCAGAGCTGCCAATTCGGGAATAGCGACCATAAACAAGGCAGGAACAATTGCGAAATATTTTGCAACGTCATTGGCGATAGAGAAAGTGGTCAGTGTACCGCGTGTCATCAGCAATTGTTTACCGATTTCCACAATCTCGATCAGTTTCGTCGGATCGTTATCCAGATCGACCATATTACCGGCTTCCTTCGCAGCCTGTGTACCACTATTCATGGCTACACCTACATTGGCTTGTGCCAGAGCAGGAGCATCGTTCGTTCCGTCTCCCATCATTGCAACCAATTTACCAGCCTGCTGTTCCTTCTTGATATATTCCATCTTATCTTCCGGTTTAGCTTCAGCGATAAAATCATCCACACCGGCTTTTTCGGCAATATATTTTGCAGTTAATGGGTTATCTCCTGTCACCATGACCGTCTTCACTCCCATCTTACGCAGACGTTCGAAACGTTCCTGAATACCCGGTTTGATAATATCCTGCAACTCAATGACACCGGTCACTTTCTTGTTTACACATACTACCAACGGCGTACCACCATTACTGGAGATAGAAGAGATGACCTCTTCCACTTCTTTTGGGAATTCATTTCCTGCACCTTCCACCATCTTACGGATAGCGTCGAAAGCACCTTTACGAATTTGAGTTCCATCTGCCAGGTCTACTCCCGAACATTTGGTTTCAGCCGTAAACTTAATCATTCGTGCTCCCGTTGTATTCAGGTTACGCATACGGATGCCCGACTCGCGTCCCAGTTCTACGATAGACTTACCTTCCGGCGTTTCATCGGACAAGGAAGACAACAGACAAGTCTCTACAAAATCGTGCAAATTGACACCCGGAGCCGTATGGAAATGAGTTGCTTTACGGTTACCGATGGTGATAGTACCCGTTTTATCCAGCAACAACGTATCAATATCACCAGCAGTCTCTACTGCTTTACCGGATTTAGTAATCACGTTGGCACGGAGCGCGCGGTCCATACCGGCAATACCGATGGCAGAGAGAAGTCCACCGATAGTTGTCGGAATCAGACACACAAACAAAGAAATAAGCGAAGCAATGGTGATGACCGTATGACTATAGTCGGCAAACGGTTTCAAGGTAACACACACTATGACGAAAACAAGCGTAAAACCTGCCAGCAGAATAGTCAACGCAATCTCGTTCGGGGTTTTCTGACGGGAAGCACCTTCCACCAATGCAATCATCTTATCAAGAAAACTTTCTCCCGGTTGAGTAGTCACCATTACTTTTATATGATCGGACAATACCTTCGTGCCACCCGTTACGGAACTCTTGTCGCCACCTGCCTCACGAATAACCGGAGCAGACTCGCCGGTGATAGCACTTTCATCAATAGAAGCCAAGCCTTCAATAATCTCACCATCGGAAGGAATCACGTCTCCCGCCTCACAAACAAACACATCTCCTTTCTTCAACTGCGAAGAACTGACGGTAACAATTTTATTGCCTTCCACTTTCTTTGCCGGTGTCTCTTCACGAGTCTTACGCAAGCTGTCGGCCTGTGCTTTACCACGTGCTTCGGCAATAGCTTCGGCAAAATTGGCAAACAACAAGGTTACAAACAGAATGATAAACACGGCAATATTGTAAGCAAACGAACCTTGTGAAGAATTTACAATAGAGTAGAGCGTTACGAGTAGCATGACCACTGTAGCCACTTCTACTGTAAACATAATCGGGTTCTTTATCATCATCCGTGGGTTCAGTTTCACGAATGACTGTTTCAAACTTTCTATAACTTGCTCCTTTGGAAACAAAGAAGCTGATTTATTATCTTTCATATCTTCTCTAATTCAGTATTACAAACTTAAATGTTCAGCAATTGTACTCAATGCATGTACCGGGAAGAACGACAGCGCAGCAATAATGAAGATAACCACAAATGTCATGACTCCGAAAGTCAATGTATCGGTCTTCAATGTGCCGGCACTTTCCGGAATGAATTTCTTCTGTGCCAGTAATCCGGCAATGGCAACCTGCCCGATGATAGGAATAAAACGACTCAGGATCAGAACGATACCACACGTATAGTTCCAGAAATAAGTGTTATCGCCCAAGCCTTCAAAACCGGAACCGTTATTGGCGGCACAAGAAGTGTACTCATAAAGTTGCTCACTCAAACCGTGGAATCCCAAGTTGTTCAACCATCCACCTTCACTTTCCACAAAATCAGGATGGTGCACATAAATATAACTTGAGAGTGCTGTAAATACCAAAATGACAAACGGATGAAGCAGAGCTACAATCGTAGCGATTTTCATTTCGCGGGCTTCCACTTTCTTGCCGAGAAATTCCGGCGTACGTCCTACCATCAAACCGCTGATAAACACTGTAATGATAATAAATGTATAGTAGTTCATCCATCCTACACCTACACCGCCAAACCAGGTGTTAATCTGCATATTCAGCATCTCCATCATTCCGGACAGCGGCATAGTAGAATCATGCATACCATTCACAGAACCATTAGAGGTTACAGTAGTTACAATACTCCATAATGCTGTTGCTCCGGCTCCCAAACGAACCTCTTTACCTTCCATCGCACCATTATCCTGCGCAATTCCCAATTCATCAATGCGTGGATTACCGCCCATTTCCTGACTGACATTAATACATACGCCTAGCAGAAAAGCGAAAAGCATTACTCCGAATATACTATAAGCCAACTTCTTTCTGCGGGTATAAAATCCCAGTGCAAGTACCATCGCCATCGGAATAATCAGGATAGACCAACATTCTACCATATTAGTAAGATATGTCGGATTCTCCAACGGATGAGAAGAGTTTACACCAAAATAACCACCACCATTTGTACCCAATTGTTTGATAGGAACAATCGCAGCCGTAGGACCTTGAGAAACCATTTGTTCCTGGCCTTCCATCGTAGTTACCTTCATCTTACCGTCAAATCCCATCGGAGTTCCCTGGAGAATCAGGATAAAACCTACAATCAGAGAAAGAGGCAATAAAATACGTGTACAGCTTATTACCAGAAATTGCCAGAAGTTACCAATCGTTTTGGTTGTTTTTGCAGCAATACTCTTCATAATACCTGCCATAGCAGCCATACCTGTTGCTGCGGTAATAAACTGGAAAAGCATGATGACGAACAGTTGAGTAAAATAAGTCAGTCCGCTTTCACCGCTATAGTGCTGCAAGTTACAGTTCACCATAAAACTGATACAGGTATTGAATGCCTGATCCGGAGTCTGCGGTCCGTTGCCGTCCGGATTTAAGGGCAACCATCCTTGTGAAACCAAGAGTACCATTCCCCAGAAAAACCAGAAAGCATTCAAAATCAACAATGCTTTCAGGAATTGTTTCCAGTTCATTTCTTCATTGGGGTCGATTCCACAAACTTTATAAATGACTCTTTCGATAGGAGCCATAAAATCAGACCAAGTCTTTTCTCCTCTGTAGACCTTGGCAATGTATTTTCCCAGTGGATAAGCCAGAATCACCATCAAGGCTATCTGAACAACCACGCCTAAAATTTCTATATTCATATACTTTTTACCTTAAACTGTGTGTGTTACTTTAAAACTTTTCGGGTTTGACGAGCACGTACATCAAATAACCGAAGATCGCAATACCTAATACGAATAATGCTGTGTACATAATCAATTCTCCTTTTTCTTTAAATATTCTCAAACCAGTCTACACATTTCCAAAATAGCCAGAAACAAGCGAAACCGCTTAACAAGCAGAAAATAAATGATAGTGTTATTCCCATGTTTTTACCTTTTAAATGATTAATAATCCTAATTATTTGCCATAAGTAATGCTAAAGGTATGCCAGAAAAAGAGAAAAGTAAGTAAGCTATTGATTTTCAAAACAATAAAAAAGAACTAAAAAGAATAACAAACGGAAAACACCTTACCATTTTGAAATGGATTATGCTATTATGAAAAACAATATAATAGAGAGGTGAAAATAAAAAAGAGTAGTAAAAGAGGAAATACAAGTATACCAAAGTACGGCTCAGTTGTAATTCTTGGGGGATTAAGTTTAGTCAATTCCCTTCATGCATATACCTTTGCTAGCCTAAAAAGGAA